>OCTW011479700.1_pt1 | contig 19110 bp, 17 predicted proteins | sample 1539671 | NCBI WGS metagenome assembly OCTW01 (sample SAMN02144230, study PRJEB22623) | gut metagenome | biome: sheep rumen | host: Ovis aries | place: New Zealand
CACTTCAAACAGGAGCTGAGGAAGTATATCGAATACTACAACAACGACCGGATAAAGCTGCGCCTAAACGGAATGAGTCCGGTACAATACCGGACTCATAACGCTGTTTTATCCTAACTTTAAACAGTCCAACTTTTGGGGTTCAGTTCACCGGGGAATGGTAAATTTTTCTTTACATAACATTTTTAGTATTTCCATCTTTTTTTTCAACATCCTCTTCATACGCTTTATCAATCTGCTCAATAATCCCAGAGATATCGGCTGAGGTGATATTGTTTATCATTGCGGTTCGGTTGTATATGCCATTATTTTCAAAGGCTCCCTGGAACTTGAAACTGTAAGCCAAGCCAAATACCGGGACTTTGGTAAAGATGGCCGCAAAATTGGCATGCATTCGAGTGCCGATAAAGAACGACATCCTTGAAATCACGTATTTGACTTGCGGAGAAATTAGGTCTTTGTCAATCAGCATGACATTGGTTTTATCCTCTAGTGAGTTATAGAATTCTCGACTAGAAATCATGTCGTCATTATCCCATTCGGGATTATTATAGCCGTATGCGTGGGGAATAAGATAGATTGTTTTACCCTTTTTCTGAAAATGCTGAACTAATTTAGTCATCAATTCAGGGTAAGCAGAGAATTGTCCAGCAAGGTCGCGGAAATTATTCGAGTACGCAAGGCCACTCACATTGATACCGATAGAATCAGGCTTGATATCAATATTCCAAGGCTCGGGTTTCATGTACGCCGACAGATCGTTAGTCATTTCGTACTTAATTCCCATTTCATCAAGTTCTTTGGTGTATTTCGAATCACGAACATATACAGCAGAGGCATATTCCAATATCTGCTTAGCTTCTGACAGAATCTTAGAATCTTTGAAGGGGCCTATTGTTTGGGGTAGCATGATAAGCGGAGATTTGTTCTTCATCGCGAAATTTATTTCATTAAGACGAGATTTCCAAAGTTTTTCCCCATAAATATCAGAAAAGCCATCTCCACCATTGATTGCCGCGACAATAGCCACACTTCTTACAAAACACCCCCATCTTGTAAATGGTAGTGACAAGCCAAATTTCGTCCACAATTTATATTCAAGGCTATTTACCGAAAAATAAACAAATGTGGTGGAAAGACCTTGCACATTGACGATTTCTTTTTTTTCATTGCAAAAAATGCAACGAAGAGGATTTCTACAAACCGAGTAGAAGGCTATTTCCTGACCATCTTTCAAAAGACCTTTTTCTCGCAAAAAAGCCAGAGAACCATAACCCAGCGCCGCGGTTCCACGATTTCGTGCCGTAAGACAGAAATCAGATATCATAATATATTTTTTCATAGCAGGATCAGCCTTTACAAACATTTTTTGATTTTATTTTTCAGCTTTCCAATAACTTTATCCGAAAATGTTCTATAATCATTTGCTTTTATTATAGAAGTATAGGCTATATTTTCTTTTTCATCATCCGTAAATATTTCCATAAGAATTGGGGCTTCTGAGGGTCTATTCAAAACCTCTACATTCGAAAAAAATTCTTCTTTTGTTTTTATCGGAATATATTTGAATCCATTTGATGTAGCCCAACCGTCAGCATTAGCAAAATGACCAGCCGCAGCAATATAACGGTCTATGCTATTCTTATTCAGTGTATCACAACCATATTTAAATTCCATTCCACCATTATTATTAACAAGAACGATTCTTGCATTATTCTTGATATGTCTGATGGATAACGAATTCATGTCATAAAGGAATGCTAAATCGCCAATGACCATGTAGCACAATTCATTGGTCATTACACTTTGTCCAAAGAAAGTTGACATTCCGCCATCAATGCCAAATGCACCAACATTACAGAAACATTTCACTTTGTTTTTCAAATGGAATAAGTTCCAAACACGAAGGGAATTCAGAATAGCAAAATTGACATATGAGTTCTCTGGAATCTTGCTAGATAACTGCTGCGCAGCTAAAGCATTAGACAAAGGTAAATCAACAGATGTATTGTAATTGGTTGTAAAAGATTTCCATTTTTCAATATAGCTACCATCATGTTTTGACGGCTTTACATTATTAAAGAAAATGTCTTGATTACATTCATACACTCTTGTTAAATGATCATAGGTGTCAACGATTTCGCCACCAGCAGAAATTCTCCAATGTTCATAATCACAGGCTGATTCTGCAAGTTTATGGTATAGCGGATAGTCTCCTGTTTGTCCACCAATAGTTATCAGAACATCAGGGCAATAATCTTTATCAAAGATTTCCTGTGTAATACGAGAGAGCATCAAATTGCCTTCAATCGTATATTCATTACGCATATTTGAAAGCTGATTGACGTAAATCAGTGCATTATGCGACTTTGCAAAAGATGTTATTGCATCATCGTTATAGCCTCGATTTTCTCCAACAACGATAAGAACTTTTTTATTGTCGAGATTTATGTCAGATAAATCATTTTTTGTAAATCTCTTTATTGTTTTGACTCGCGGCAATGATTCTTCGGTATATAAGCCTAGTTCGTTATCAAGCATCGGAACATTCAGCTGCACCGGAGCTGGAATAATATGCGTCATTTCGAGAATAGCTTCATTTACTAAACGTTCACAATGGAGTCTGTCGTGCACATTCGATACATAAGGCAGAGAGAACGATTTTCTTACTGCATCTACAGGCAATGAAGTTTGATTCGGTGCCTGCATATAATCTTGTCCCGTGTATTGAGGATGCTTGGAAAAGGTAATTGCAAGAATAGGAACATGCTTATAAAAAGCTTCTGTTAAACCAGGAACATAGTTGCGTGTTGCTTGAGCACTGGTGCAGCACATCGCAACAGGTTTACCCGATGCTAGATAAATTCCTATGGCAAAATATAGCGCACTTCGTTCATCAACAACAGAATAGCAGTTGAAGAAGGGGTCATCTTGTACACCTTTAACAAAAGGAGCATTTGTACCACCGGGGCTGATAACCATCTGATTTATGCCATGCTCTTTGAGAAGAGCTGTTACAATCTGAACATTTTTTGCTTGAGAGTACATATTGAAGCCCTATTTTAAAGTATAACCGCCATCACATACAATGGTCTGACCAACAATAAAATTACTAGTATCACTTGCTAAGAACAATGCTAATTCGGCAATTTCTTCTGGCAGGCAAACACGATGAATTGGATTCTGATTCGTAAACAAGTTGTCGCCTTGATTAAGAGAAAATTCCTGCATTGAAGTTTTTACCACTCCGGGTGCAATTCCATTAACTATAATATTGTCTTTAATAAGTACCTTGCCCAAACCTTCCGTCAATCCACGAACATCCCACTTAACCATTCGATAAGGATATGTGGCACCAACAAAACCACCCTGAGATGAAATATTAATGATCTTCTTACATCCAGGAAATGTCGTCTTTTTCCATTCTTGGACAAGTTGTTGAGTCAAGAAAAACATGCCTTTCAAATTTGTGTTATAGACTTTATCCCATTCGGATTCGTCAACATTTCCCCAAAATTTTGAAGGAGCAACTCCAGCATTATTGATAAGGATATCAATACTACCGCCAAGAATACTCTTCGCATCTTCCAATTTTTTTTGAACAAGACCTATTTCGCTGACATCCCAAGAAATAAAAAAAGCACCTTCACCTATTTCGCGAGCAGCATTTTTTAATTTTTCTTCGTTTCGTCCTGTAATCAGGACAAACGCACCACATTGAGCAAACTTTTTTGCAATGGCAAGCCCAATACCAGAGCCGCCTCCAGTAATGCAAACCCTTTTGCCTTTCAGAATATTCCCATATTGCGGGTATGCGATATTTGCAGCTACACAGCCGCCAATTTTATAGAACTTTTTTGCAAGTCGTAACGCTTTTAAAACATTTTTTACTTTCTTTATTAGCCCCATAAGTTACCCCCTCAAATCCGATATTTTTATGACGCGGAAAAGTAACAATAAACCAACATATGGAATAAACCACATCAAACTTTTGATAAGAAAAGAAACAATAAAATCAATACGCTCAATAGAAAAGATATGTACATCCCCCATAGGAACTCCAAACGGAATAATGCAAGCTACGAAACCAATAATCAAAGGAACCAAGAATGATTTGAGAATTAGCAACCGATTAAAATTTAAATAGTACTTATATATATATATATAATAAACGCCAATTAAGCAAATCATATAAACAGCATATCCAATAATAGCGGATCCAACAGGTATAGTTAAACTCAAACAGATATTAACTATAATTGATATTACTGATGCAATAGCAGTTGCTATAACTAAAACTTTTGTTTTCCCCTTAGCTAAAATAAAACTGTATGCTGGGGTAGAATGCATCTGTACAATAAGAAAGAAGCACCACAATTGTAACCATTTAGAGAGATAAGCATTCTCTGCACCAACATACGCACTTAAAATTTCGTCTGCAGCGACAATAAACGGGAAACACAAAGTGCAAACTAATATCGTCGTTCTTGTTGTCCAAGTATTAACATAATTTTGAATTTCATTTATTTTACAATTTATGGTCATTTCGGTTGTTTTGGGAAGAAAAATACCAGTAAGCGAACCGCAAACCATAATAATAAATTGAGGTATAACCTCAACAATTCTAAAGTCAGCAACTGCTACAGCACCTTTTTCTGCAAATATGCTCAAGACGATGGGTCTAGACTGCGTTGCTAATACCTGAAACAAAGACAACGCAAAAATAGAAAGACTGAAAGACAAAACAATTCTAAACTCGTTCCAATGAGTTGCCGGTTTAAGCGAATCTAGAAGACCGTCTTTTTTACACTTTACTGCATTTGGAATTATGGCAACCGCAACAAGAGCCGTAAGAGCAAAGAAGTATTCAATCAATGATAATTTAAACAATAATACAATGGCAACAAGAGCTATTCGCAAAAGTAATAAAAAACAGTTGACTCGCATTGTGAATGCAATTTTTTTATATGCAGTGAGCAATTGCGTATATGCCGATGTAATCCAACTTACTGAAGAAAATAATGCTAAAATATAAAAGCAAATGCGTAATTTAAGAAACTGTTCATGGGGAACCGAAAAAAAACTTTCACCAAACCAAGCTAGAATAACAAGACCTACAATGTTAATAACAGATATAATAAGATAAAACGTTGTATTTGTGTTGGATACCTTCTGTATTAAGTCTCGTTTTCCTTCCGCTTGCCATTGAGAAAAGAATTTTACAGACCCGGTATTCATCCCAAGATCCATCAAATGCATGCAGCCATTACAGGCGGTAGCAATGGAAAGCAGTCCATATTCAGCTTTTCCAAAATAGCCTAGCAAAAGAGGAACTGAAATAAAGCCGAAAATTGCATTCAGAACCTTGGATAAAGTACTCCAAAAGAACGAATTGAAAAAATAGCTTTTTGTAATTTTATTACCAAATGTCATATAAATTCTACTTAAAAGCCTTTCCCGCTTCCTCTATATACGCTTTTCCAAAACGAGTATCCGGTTCCATGTAATTTCCTTCACCCCATTCATTCCATGCTTTAATAAAAATGAATCGGTCCTTGTTTTTTGAGTTATTTTCTACAAATCGTCTAGTCTCATTGCATAATTTGCCCCAAAGTTTCGGATCATTATTGTTTAAAATTCTACCCCGTTCTTTACTTCGAGGAGAATGATCAAACATCGGGTCAATACATGGTATTACATCTTTCAGTTCAGCAAAGCGATTTATAGCGCAATTAACATACCTTGAATAATCAATCAACGCTGGTGGATAAGCCTTCAATTTTTTTACTTGTTTTTTAAACCAATCTATAGAAAAACGCTTACAGCCAAAAGAATCATTCAATGCTTCATATACAATACTATCATAACAGTTAGATTTGGCGGCATTAAAATTTACAGAATCCTGAGTATACGCAAAAAATTCAAACCCAACCAAGCCATTTTCTTCAGCAAGTTTATTCCAAATTTCTTTAAATGTAGGAAAATCATGAAAATCACGGGGAGCAAAAATTCCAAACAGGAGACGTCCATCTGATGTTCGAATATACCTTTTATCCTTAAAGGCCGGAAGCATTTCCTTAAAGTGAGCGATGTAATCATCTATACCGGGATATCGCTGTTCAATAAGAAGCTTATTAGGAGAATTTGGATCCCATGTCTTCTTAAACCAACTGTGGTTTGCCCAACAAAGGCAAAAGGGGAAATCCGGTTTACCAGATTCAACTACTTCTCTAAACACTCGATCCAAAAGACGTTTACCATTGCCAAACCAATAGTGCCAATAGCAAAAGCCTTCAATACCGGCTTCTTTTGCCAATTCGGCTTGGCGTTCACGAATTTCTGGAACTCGTAAATCATAAAACGAAAGTTCCTGTGGAATGCGAGGCTGATAATGTCCTTTAAAAAGTGGCTTTGCGCGGACAACATTAGTCCATTCAGTAAATCCAGGTTCCCACCATTCATCATTTTCTGGAGTCGGATAAAACTGAGGCAAATAAAAAGCAACAACTCTAGGCTTATTCATATTAAAACCCCTTTAAACTTTTGACTAATCTTTTTATAAAAGACAAAATGCTTAGTATATGACAATGTATTTTCAACAACAATAAAGATAATTCAAGATTTCCACCGTTAAGTACAAATTTTAAAGCATTTGCCAAAGGTTGCCGAATGCTGTATTTGGTATTAGAAATAATAGATTCATTCATATTTTCATATGTACTCACTATTTCTTTCTTTTCAACACCATTTAACCTCAGCAAACTCATTTTCACATCTTTTTTTATATTATAAAAATCAATCTTATCTGCATATAGATTTTCAAAATATTTAATAAGAAACTTCTTTGACTCAATTTTTTTTCTAGACGAATTCCTAACAACACTTGACTCATTCGAAAAACAGTCATAATGATAGAAAGCTTTGGGTTGATGTACTACACAAATATTTTCTTGGAGAATTCGACAACAAACATACATATCTTCCCACATGATCATTTCTTTGGGAAAATAGACATTATTTCTTTCATAGCAAGATCGTTTAATTAGTTTATTACAACAGCTTCCATGAAGTTTCATCAACAACAATTGTTTCATTATTTCAAAATGGTTCAAACTTATTGGTTTTTGGCTATCATAGTGAGAACCATTTTTTGTTTCTATCATAAAATCACAAATTACCATATCGGCATTTTCTTTCTCTGCGGTATTAAATAGTGATTTAAGCATGTCACTATCAATCCAATCATCGGGATCCATATGGATTGTATATTTTCCCAAGGCATTATCGATTCCACATTGCCTAGCTGAGCTCACGCCACCATTTTTCTTGTGGAATACTCTAAAGCGTGAATCTTGTTTTGCATATTCATCACAGATTTGAGGGCTATTATCAGTTGAACCATCATCAATCAACAAACATTCCCACTCAGCAAAAGTTTGAGCAAGAACGCTGTCCAGAGCTCGTTTCAAGAGGCGTCCCATATTGTAAATAGGAACTATTACCGATATTTGAGGCATATTCAACATACTATAGATATTTCCTTATCAAAAGTTTTAAACAATTGATTAAAGAATGCGATCTTAGAACAGTTGTATTTTTAAGATAATATGATAAATTATATTCCTTAATAAGATTAGATATAAGAGAATGTTCATTTGTGGAATACATTAAATCAATTAACACTGAAGATATTTTAGCATCAAAATCTTTAGACAGCATTGGATAATTTTTTTTCAACCGAGTACGATAGGAATTAAGAATCATAATAGATTCAATAGCTTGATTTGACAATTTTACATTTGTAGATGAGTTCATATTATGGTAATAAAAATAAACACTTTCAGGAATGGAAATTATTTGTTTTGCATTTTGCAAAAGCTGATAAAAAAGTAGTCCATCTTCACCATTAGTAAAATTTTTGAAGGTATCATATTTATACAATCTAAAAAGATCTGCATTAAATATTTTTCCCCAAATACAATGAGAAAATTCATTCTTCAACATTGACTTACAAACAGCTTCTGAAGTATTTCCGTAATTCAATTGATTTTGCTTTATATTTACAGGACCTTCATCATTCATAATCGTATAGGCTCCGCAAACTATATCCGCATTTGTTTTAATAATTTCTTTTTGGAATATTTCTAACGCATTGTCAGGAAGCCAATCATCACTATCTAAAAAAACAAAATAATCACCTTTTGCAGCTTGATAACCAGTTCTCCGGGTCCACATCAAACCCATATTTTTTTCATGTTCTACAATAGTAACTTTTTCCCATTTTTTAAAAAAATCTTCAACAAACACCATTGATTGATCTGGTGTAGCATCATTAACAACAACAACTTCAAAATCTTTAAAAGTTTGGTTTAACAACGAATCTAAACATCGTTTAATATATTTTTCAACATTATATACGGGAATGATTACAGATATTTTCGGATTACTCATATTCGTCCATTTTTTTCTAAAATTAAATCTATTCTACAGATGATTGAGCATTTATAGACCTTATTACTCTAGCAGGATTGCCAGCAATAACAGAATTTGAAGGAACATCCTTTACAACGACACTCCCAGCACCAACAATTACATTATCACCAATGGTTATATTTCCAATAATTGTAACATTGGCTCCAAGACTGACATTATTCCCTATTGTAGGAACAAGATCATTTTGCCCGTGTTTTTTGTTACCGATTGTGGTTAGTTGACAACAAGTAAAATTATCACCAATACTTTTAGCATTAATAATTGTTCCATAAGGATGATTGAGAACGAATTGATTTTTCCCAATATTCACATTTTTGACATTCAAAAAAAATAATGGATATGGTTTGAATATAAATTTCGTTAAAGATCTCTTCAAATTAATTCTACAATAAAATAGGTTTCTATATGGGCGCTCATTAACAAGATACCAAAAAAGTCCTTTTTTTATGTTGCATCTTCTATTCATTTCTTCCACATCCGAAAGAATGAGTTTCTTTATATGGGCTTCTAAAAAAAAGTATTTTACCATAATTGGAATTAAGAAAGGTAAACAAATAAAAAACTTAATTTGACACATCGTTATAATCCTCATTTGTATTTTTTAAGCCCTTTAATAACAACTCATAATGAGTCTCGCATTGAATAATCGCTTGAAAAAACAAATGTTCTTTCATGCCAAGCGAATGATTTATAAAATAATTCAAAGCATAGCGACCAAATAGTTTTTTCAGCAGTCTTTTTATCAAACTATGATTATACCCAGAAAATGGCAAAAGATAACCATTTAACATTTCTTTTGCAAATTTTGAATATTCATTTTCAATAAAACCATTCTTCTTTATTTGCCTACTTCTTTGTTGAAAATCAGATAAAATTTTCCTTGCAGCATCATCCTTTGCCAAACGAACTCCACACTCAAATTTTTCAAGCGGAATATACTTGACATCGAAATGATCATCTATTTCTATAAGTAAACTTGTTTGTTCTGTAGGCTCATCGCAAGTATTGAAAATAAAATTACCTTGCCCATAAACAATCGTTCCATCCAAATACTTCTCTTCACAACCAATACAATGGCTGTGCTGACAAACAACTAAGTTTGCTCCTTTTTCTACAAACTTACGACAAACTCGTTGAAGCATAGGCGACGGATAACGATAATGTTCTTTGCCACCATGATATAAAACAATCAAATAATCACAATCTTTCTTCAGATTAGACACATGGTCAAACGATTCTAAAGGGTCGAACGGATTTGCACCCGGTTTCCCTTCTTCCGCAATCGAGAATTCATGTTCTACACAAGCATAAATCCCAATCTTTTTACCATTTGCAGAAAGGAGAAACGGCATTGTTGCTGTTTGTAGAGTAGTTCCAACACCAAGAAATGTTATTTTTTCTTTTTCAAGGGCCTTTATCGTTGATTCCAAACCAGCATTTCCATGATCCATGATATGGTTATTGGCAAGGGTCAGTAAATCCACACCAATAGATTTTAAGCCCTTCACAGTCGAAACATCTGCCCTTAAATTGGGACCGCATTTTTGAATCGGGGATTCCGCATCGACAAGAGGACATTCAAGATTGAAAATGCGATAATCTACTTGATTCAGCAAATCAAGTAAATCGCCGCCCATCACATCTTGCATTTTACCAGAATTAAAATAAGCCTTGTTCGATTCTGTAGGAACAATATCCGCACCAATAAGAATAGACATTATTGAATCCTTTTTGAAGGGAGTTGTAGCCAATCTCCAAATTTGTAATCCCACGATTCGGGATAATATTTTTCAAATCCTGACCCATCAAAAAATGTGTATTCTCCAAAATATATGTTATTATTTACAGAATACAAATCGATTCTCACATGAGGGACCCCCTCCGACAATTGATTTGCAATCGTCAGCATCTGCCTATAATTTTCAGGAGGTTTTTCGTTTGACTTTTCAGGAAGTTTCCCAGACTTAGCACAAAACATCAGTTGTTGAAAGGTTTCCGCATCAAAAGAATCGTAATGTCCCGCGCCAAAACGATCAGAAACAACCATACATACTTGAGCACAGCCATTAAAACAATAGAACTTGTAATCTTTCAATTGACCGTTTTCATCTTCCATGTATTTTTCAGCAATAATTCTCGGAGGCACATTTTTATACGGCCACTCTCTCAACTTGCTATAAATACTTTTCTTTAATCCCTGATTTAAATGCTTTATAGCATTCTCTTTATCAAATTTAGATTTATCCTTGCATATAACAACATCACCGCCACCACCATTTGTAGTTTTCAAAACAAACTGATTCGGCAATTTTTCAAAATCAATATCATTAGCATTATCCCAAACGCCAAGCGTAGGAATTATATGTTCTTCACCAATCTTGTCGGCAACCCATTTTTTGACCGCATACTTATCAACCAACGTTGTATAAAGGGGATTACGATTATACAACTTTAACCATTGCAATTTTTCGCTGAATGATTTCGGATTTTCTAAGTCCATCCAATAGCCCATTTTGCAACGGAATAACAGCTGTAAATACAGTTTATCGGGAAAAAGAAAATTTAAATTTTCCAAAACCGACGCTAAAAAAACACCTCGATTTGTCCGAATCAATCTAATTGCAGTAGACAACTTGCTCATTTTTTTTCTCCTGAGCCAAGCAATAGCCCATTATCAACATTGTAACATAACCCATTGAGTTATATGACATAGAAAACAAAGTTTCCATAAAAGCAGCTAATAGAACCAGTTGTAAAACAAGCCTTTCACGCGAACTAAACAATTTGGATAAAATCGTTTTGAGAAACATAATCCAATAAAAAATATACACGACTATCCCCAACACCCCCTGATTAACGGCTATTTCAAGCCAATCATTATGGGCATAATGAGTTGAAACCTTCAAAGTCGCATTAGCCCCCCCCCCAAAAATAAACTGTAATGGAGTAGTTTCATTCCAAAAGTAACTAGCGAATTCATCAAACAATCGGTCTCTTCCACTGCTATTACCTTCTAGTGTATTTTCAACTCTTTTCTGAAAATATAAACTTTCCCACATTTGCTTCTCAACATACCGATAGCCAACGAAACAAAGTATAACGGATAACACTAAAAAAACAATTTTTTTCTTAAAAGGAACGTCTTTTAAATTTATCCCTATAAACCAAAGAATGCTGAGCACACCTATAATAATTGCACCACGTTTCATCGCCATAAAAAGAAATACCATACATGCCCCCAAAGCTACATACTGCAATATCGGTCTTTTGTAAAGGAATACACAAAATGGAATTAGCTTTATAAATTCATAGCCCACATTATTGGTAAATTCTTCAGCATCAGAACCCATTAGCAAAGCCTTATAAAGCATTTCCTTTTGAAGCTTATAATAATTTCCAACCGTCATTACAAATAAAACAAAAAACAAAATTCTTATATTTTTTTCATTTATCAAACCTTCTTTAGAAAAAACATACAACGGATAGATTGGCACTAACGAAATAAGTATACTTTGTAAATAACTAAAACTTTGAACAGGTTTTGCATAATCACCATTGTATCCTCCTAAAATCAAATAGATACCATAAACAAAAAACATTCCCAACAAGGTGTTTAAACCATAAAAATAGAGCGGGAGTTTATAACGAGTATTTGCAATCCATAAATAATATAAAGAAACCACCAAAAGTATAACCAAGAGCAATTGGGTAAACAAAGTTCCTTTAGGGAATAATATACCTTGAGTGGAATAAATACACCAAGCAAGTATATATACATTTGCTTTATTAAGCCATTCTCGCATGATCATCTCCCTTTACGCAATCTTCCATAAAGTTCAAAATCGCCTTGGCCCTATTTTCAATCGTCATGGACGAGGCTTTCTGCAAAGCAGCATCCCCCATCTTCTCGCGTAATTCAGTTTTTTCATGTAAAGTCTTGATTGCCTCAGCAATTTCGTCAACAGATTCAGGATTGATTCGAATCGAACATTCATCATCTAAGATATCGTCGTTAAACGATAGACTAGAACTAATAATTGGCAACCCGCAAGCCATGGCTTCAACAATAGCATTACAACAACCTTCTGCTAAAGTTGGAAGAACGAATACATCAGCCATGTTGAGATAATCAACAAGCTTTTCATGCGGTACAACTCCCCTATACAGGGTTCCTTCATAATCGAACGGGCAGGCAACACCGTCCTTTTCGCAGCCGATGAAAAAAGCCTTTATATTATCATTTTGAATCTTTTTCAAGGCGTTTGCAACTCTATGAGGTCCTTTCCTATTTATAAACGCGCCAACAAAAACGACAATAAAGGCTTTCGGGTCAATACCATATTCATGCCTTAATGAACTTTTGTCTTTCTTGAAAAACTTCGCCGGATCAATAGCGTTCGGCAAAACGATATTTTTCTGAGTTGTCAAAAATCCTAGTGATTCACTTTCTCTTTTATTCTTGGACGAAACAAAAATCACGCCACTATAATACTTTAAAAAAGATTCCCACTTCGATCCATAATTACACTTCTCTATTTTAGATTCACCCGAAGCAACAAACAACGGCAAATGATCCTTTTGGGCAAAAAAAAACGCTTTGAATGCACTCCGCCAAAAATGGCCGTAACAAACCTGAGGTTTTTCCTTTAACCTCCCAAAAGCTCTACGACAAGCCCAATTAAATAGCAAATTACTAATCATTCGGAATCGATTGCTTAGTGATATATATAACGGCTGATAAACAACAATGCTGTTTCTTTCATTTATCTTTATACCATGGCAGCGTGGATGCAATGGGGTTTTACGGAACAAGTGCTTTGTTATGCTTTGTGGCGCAATTACTGTTACATTCACTCCTAATTGAGCAAATGCATTTGCAATTTGTCCCACAAACGCATAAACAGGATCCGATTTGATGGGATACTGTTCGGAAAAAATCAAGATACTCTTTATGGTGTTTGTACTCATCTGGTTCTGTTTTCTATATAAGTGATTTTTCTTTTATGCTTTTTCATACACGCACTTATACTTCTCACAAATATCACTCCATTTAAATTTCAATGCAGAAACATCACAATTTGTTTTTATTTTCTCATAATCCGTTACAATTTTTTCAATAGCGACAGCTACGTCTATCGCGTTATGAGCATCGCAGTGATATCCCACAACACCTTCTTCGAACTGTTCATCAAAACCTTGACCTTTAGTATAAACAACCGGTAAACATTGAGTCAAGGCTTCTGCATATACCAAACCAAACGATTCAGTAAAAGACGGCATCACAAAAATGTCGTGTTTCCGATATTGTTCAATTAACTGTTCCTTGGGCATTGCGGGAAGATACGTTATTCGATTATCGTCCTTTATTTTCAAAAATTCAGATTCATCAACAATTTTACCGATTACAGTCAAAGTTGACACAATACCCACTCTTTGAAGAACATCCATCGTATCTTTTATCGTCGGGATATTTTTATTTTTGTCAATTTTCCCAGCATAAATCAATTTGACTGAATTGCAAATAGTCTTTTGTTCATCAGGAACGTTATTAAACCAAAAATCATCTATTCCGTTTGGAATTACAAGCGTTTTCTCCAGCAATTCGTCGCGGTAATTTTCTGGGACATATTTTTCAAAAACTTGTTTGCGGTATGCTTCAGACAAGAAGAAAATTTTCTGCGCAGCCCGCATAATTTTTATTCCACGTCCTCGCAAATAAAACAACTTTGCAAAGAAATCATTCACATCAGTGTTTCTAACAGCTACAACAAAAGGCTTATTGTATTTCTGAGCCAATCTCATTGCAGCGTTGCCATCAGTAAACAGAGTATAAGCATGAATCACATCAAATGAGCCAACATCAACATTTTGTTCTATTGCTCGAATAATCTTGAATTGTTTTAAATCAAAAATATACCGATCCACATTGTTGAAACAATCCGAGACAACAACATTTTTGTTTGGTTTAATTGTAGCAATTTCCGTTTTACACACAGGAACAAAAACTTGACTTTCAACGCCAATTGCTTCTAGATGTTCCACCATGGTTTGATGAAGCGTTGTTCCTAGATAATTTCTATTAATGTGCAAAACTCGCATTAATTTTAACCTTTATAAAATTCTTTATCAATAATTTTTTTCACAATAGAAGGATTTCCAGCCGCCAAAACACCCTCAGGGACACTTTTAGTCACCACGCTCCCACCCCCAATAATAGAATGGGAGCTGATTGTAACGCCAGGCATAACAAGAACCCTTGTTCCAAGCCAGACATATTCCCCAATAATGACTTGCTTTTGTGGTGTATACCCCTTAAAACTATGGGAATCTTCATGATAAGCATGGCTTCTCGTAAAAATTTTAACATCAGGCCCCATCATGTTATGTCCTTTAATGATGACTCCTGAATCAACAAAGCAATTTACACCGACTGCAGAAAAATCCTCTAAAATAGCACCTTCATTAAAAGATGCACCCTTTTCAATTAAACAATGCTTTCCAACTTTTGCGCATATCTGCCTAGCAAAGTGGCATCTCAACGCATTACTTATTTTACCTAATGGATGTCTTTTACATGGCATCCATGCCCCAATGGTTGCTAATAGAAATTCGTTGAGATTCACTCTAAAGTTCATTACAATCTCCACCACTTCATGCCGGACGCATTGAGATCCGCAATTTTGTAAAGGCCCTTAACGTCAATCAAGACCTTCTCGTTATCAGCAGAATCCTTACGGAACAGAGCATTAATGTCATTAAGTGAAAGGGCACGGAATTCGTTATGAGCGACAGCAACAATCACGCAATCGGCATCCCTGACATCTTCCAATTTGGTAAGGGTTACGCCATATTCTCGCATTGCATCGCGTTCGCTAGCCCACGGATCAACCACAATAGGCTTGATTTCAAATTCAGCAAGACGCTTAATGATGTCATCAACCTTGCTGTTACGCGTATCAGGGCAATTTTCTTTGAAGGTAAGACCAAGAATCACCACATTCGATTTTTTTGGAGATTTACCAGCAAGAATCATTTGCTTGATAGCTGAATCGGCAACATACTTGCCCATTCCGTCATTCACCATACGACCATTCAAAATGATTTGGCTATGATATCCGAGTTTTTCCGCCTCGTACGTGAAGTAATATGGGTCAACACCGATGCAATGACCACCGACAAGACCAGGTCTGAAGCCAAGAGCATTCCACTTAGTATTCATACCATCAACGACTTCATTAGTGTCAATACCCATGCGGTCAAAAACCATTGCAAGCTCATTCATGAATGCAATGTTGATGTCACGCTGGCTATTTTCAACAACCTTGACGGCTTCGGCAGTTTTGATGTTAGAAACAGGGTGTGTTCCAACTTCAATAACTAAATCGTAAACATTCTTGATTTCTTCAAGACTTTCTGCATCCATACCCGAAACAATCTTATGGATGTTTTCAAGGCGATGAACCTTGTCACCCGGGTTGATTCGTTCAGGAGAATACCCCATTTTAAAATCAATGCCGCATTTCAATCCGGATTCTTTTTCAATAATCGGCATGCAGACATCTTCTGTAACACCCGGATAAACGGTCGATTCAAACACGACAATCGATCCCTTCGCAAGATTTCTACCGACAATTTCACTTGCTCCGATAACAGGTTTTAAATCAGGCGTGTGGTCAGCGTTCACCGGAGTCGGTACAGCAACAATAACAAACTTGGCTTCTTTAAGTTTTGCAGGATCACTCGTAAATTCAAGCGTCGTTTTTTTGATAACATCATCGCCAACTTCTTTTGTCGGATCAATGCCAGACTTGTACAAGTCAATTTTAGCCTTATTCAAGTCAAAACCAATGACGTTAAGACCTTTCTTGGCAAAAGCAACCGCAATGGGCATGCCCACATAACCAAGGCCAACAAGGGCGAGTTTTTCTTCTTTGTTTACAAGTTTTTCATACAGTTTCATTTTAGTTGTTCCATGAATCAAATTGTTCTTTCAAATCTCTTTTTCTTCCACAGTCCGTACCACATGTTCCAACAGGCGAACCAAAGAGCTATCAGGGCGGGTTTGTCATCGCACATATGGAACAGGTCGTAATGGCTGCGGAGTTTTTTACTCAGTTTGTCGTGACTGATGCTTTTCTTGCGGATTCTGTACTTGGCCAGGTTTTCCTTGAGCAAATGCGCCTCTGTTCCAGGTTTCTTGTACAGTTGCAGGCGAATGGCGTAGTCGTTATTTTTCTTGATGTCCTTAATTTGAATCAAGCCAAAATGCTTGGCGCTGTACATCATGGTCAATTGACCAATGTAGTCGTAATTGTACATTTTGCGTTTGTTAACGACACTGGGGCCAGTCACATAGATGTTTAGGGGATTGTCCTCTTCGTCAATCTTCTCGTATTCCGTATACGACAGCGCATATTCATGTTCCTGCATGAATCCGATCTGCATTTCCAGCTTTTCGGGCATCCACAAATCATCAGAATCTAGAAAGGCAATCCATTCTCCCTGAGCTTCGCGCAAGGCCTTGTTTCGGGTCAATGCGGCTCCCAGATTCTTTTCGTTGTGGAAATACTTGATGCGCGGGTCCTTCAGGAAAGGTTCCACAACAGCATCAGTATTGTCCGTAGAGCAATCGTCTACAATCAAGAGTTCCCAATTCTGGTAGGTCTGGTCAACAACGCACTGGACAGACTCTGCAATAAACCTTGCAGTATTCCAAGAGGGCATAATAATCGAAACAAGACCTTCTACCATACTGTCCTCAGTTATAATCCTTTCCCAGCACGGCAAAAACAGTCCTAGGCATAGTCAACATATCCCTAAAGAAGTTGAATTTCTGTACAGATTCCAGGTTCCACTTCATCTTTGCCGGCAAAACGTCTTCTATGTAAACCTTGTCCACATCATCGGCGGCATTCAAGAGCTTATCTTCGTCCTTGTAGCGGATGCTGGCTTCGCTAGTGATTCCGGCGGGCATCAACAAGGTCGCCATATATTCGGGCTTGTACTTTTCCGCATACTTCACGGCTTCGGGCCGTGTTCCCACAAAGCTCATGTCGCCATAAATCACGTCGAACAGCTGAGGCAATTCGTCGAGTCTCAGGCTACGCAGTTTTGCACCCACTCTAGTAATCCGACTATCGTTCCCCACCGTCACTGCAGAACCGATCTTGTCAGCGTTGCTCACCATGGTGCGGAACTTGTGGATTCTAAAGTGCTTGCCGTTTATGGTAACACGTTCCTGGCGGTAAAAAACAGGGCCCTTGCTGTCGAACTTAATCATGATAGCGATAACAGCCATCGGAATGGCAAGAAACACTAACAGAATCAAGGCAACAACCAAGTCAAAGCCTCGCTTCAAGGCTAGTTGGCCACGACGTTTCGCCAAAATGTCGTAATACTTGCGAACTTCGTCGCAACGCATTTCGGCAGGCAGGTTGTCCCACTTGGCTAAAGCCACCTTATACCCCGTATTCCTTGATGGTCTTCACGAAGGTTTCGACAATAAAATCAACCTGTTCGTCGGTCTGCAGCGTATGGAGCGGGAGCGTAATCTCATTTGCGAACTGGGCGTAGGCATTCGGGTAATCCTTGATGTCAAAGCCCAAGTTCTTGTAGGCGGTCATCATGGGGAGCGGCTTGTAGTGCACGTTGGTCGCGATTCCCTGTTCAGCCATTTTCACGATGATTTCGTGGCGCTGTTCGGCGTTAATTCCCGGAATGCGCGAGAGGTACAGGTGACCACTGGAATAGCTGTCAGCAGTCTTGTGCGGGAGCGTCTTCACGCCGAGCGGTTTGAGTGCGGCATCGTACTTTTCGATAATCTGGTGGCGGCGTTCGACAAGCCCTGGGTAGCGTTCCAGCTGTTTGAGGCCAATGGCCGCCATAATATCGGTCATATTGCACTTATAGTTAGGGGCAACAATGTCGTATTCCCAGGCACCGAGCTGCGTCTTGGCCAGGGCGTCTTTGGACTGGCCATGCAGAGAGAGCAACTGGAACTGCTTGTAAACGGCTTCGTTATCAATAAAATCGCGGGTGCGCCACGTAGCGGCACCGCCTTCGGCCGTGGTCAGGTTCTTGACGGCATGGAACGAGAAACTCGAGAAGTCGGCGATTTCACCGGCCACCTTGCCGTGCCACTTGGCACCGAAGGCATGAGCGCAGTCAGCCACCACGATTACGCGGCCAAAGCCATTCTGAATGTCGTTATTCGGCTTGAAAAGAGCCTTTTTACGTTCCACGATGTCGAAGACGCGGTCGTAATCGCAGACCACGCCCCCGATATCCACCGGGATAACCACCTTGGTTTTCTCGGTGATTGCGTTTTCGAGGGCGTCATAGTCCATCTCGAAGGAATCCTTGCCAGTATCCACGAACTTAACTGTCGCCCCGCAATGGATTGCCGGGCTCGCCGATGCGGTGTATGTGTAAGCAGAGGTAATCACCTCGTCGCCGGGGCCAATACCCAGAATGCGGAGAATAAGTTCAAGCGCCGCCGTGGCAGAATTCAAGCAGACAGCCTTATCGGTATGGCAGACCTTAGCGATTTCTGCTTCAAATTTCTTAGTGCGTGGACCGGTTGTAATCCAGCCTGAGCGTAAAGCCTCACAGACTTCT
>OCTW011607027.1_pt1 | contig 19106 bp, 16 predicted proteins | sample 1539671 | NCBI WGS metagenome assembly OCTW01 (sample SAMN02144230, study PRJEB22623) | gut metagenome | biome: sheep rumen | host: Ovis aries | place: New Zealand
CGAAGCAGCCCTCGCCCTGGTCCTCGGGGTCAGCCTCGGGGAACCACCAGCCGTGGTCGGCCTGGACGACGCGCGGGTCGACGATCGGCGTGATGTGGGCGCGCTCGCGGCAGCGGCCGATCGGGCTTTCGATCCAGCACCAGTCGCCTTCCTCGATGCCACGCTCGGCGGCGGCATCGGGATGGATCTCGAAACGGGGATCCGGGTACTTCGAGCGCAGGCGGTTCATCTGGCGATGCTCGGAGTGGAACGACTCGTAGTGGCGGGCACCCGTGGTCAGGACCAGGTTGAACTCCTTGTAGAGCTCGGGCTGGCTGTAGGGGCTCATAGGCGGCTCTGCGTAGTACGGCAGCGGCTTCTGGCCCCACTGCGCAAGCAGCAGCGAGTACAGCTCGATGCGGCCGGTCATGGTGTTGAAGCCGAGCTGGCCGTCGGGGCGCTGCTCGCCCTTGGCGTACTTGAAGTAGTGGAACTCAGGGTAGATCCAGTTCAGCTTGCGGCTGTCGTCGTAGGTGATGCCAGCTTCCTGGATGAGGTAGCTGAAGTACTCCTCGAGCGTCTCGCCCGGCCAGAGGTCCTTGTTCCAGCGGCGGCCGAGCTCCCAGTTGATCTGGAAGTCGTCCTTGGACTCGCCCATCGGCTCGCATGCCTTGTTCGTGTTCTGGATGTAGTACCAGACCGAACGCAGGCCCTCGCGCTCCGGGTAGAAGCACAGCGGCAGGACGACGTCGCAGTTCGCCATCAGGGTCGGGGTCATGAAGCAGTCGACGCCGACGACGAAGTCGCAGTTCTTCAGGCCCTTCTCGACGCGCGGCTCAGGATCCTGGGCGCAGCACGCCAGCGGGTTGGTCGACTGGATCCAAGCACCGTGAATCTTGAACGGACGGCCGGTGACCAGCTGGTCGATCATGGAGTCGGCCTGGCACTGCACCATGCCGGAGTTCGTGATCATCTCGTAGGTCGAGCCGATGCGCTCCTTCTCCTGCTGCGGGGTGAAGACCTCGCGGGGATCGGGCGGCAGCCAGACCTCGGTGTTGTACGGGTCGTGAACGGTGATCATGCCGCCGGGACGGTCGACCTGACCGGTGATGCACCACAGGTTGTGAACTGCCTGGGAGGCGGTGATGCACTGCAGGTTCATGTCGAGGGCGAGGCCCCACTGGACAGCCGTGGGCTGCTCGGCCATGAGCTCGGCCGCGCGGATGATGTCTTCCTTCTCGAGCCAAGTGACTTCCGCCGCCCAATCGAGGTCGTACGGCTTGACGGCCTCGTAGTACTCGTCGAAGCCATAGCACCACTTGTCGACGAAGTCGGCATCGTAGAGGTCGTTCTCGATGATGTACTTGCTCATCGCGAGAGCCAGCATCGAGTCGGTGCCCGGGCGCAGCTGCAGCCAGAGCTCGGCGCGGGAAGCGAGCCAGGTCAGGCGCGGGTCGACGACGACGAGCTTGGAGCCGCGCTGCATGCAGTCAACGACCCAGTGGCCCAGGTTGCCGTCGGCGTTGGCGATCAGCGGGTTGTTGCCCCAGATGAAGATGTTCTTCGGGGCGACCCACTCGGGGTTGTCGTAACGATCGGGGAACTGCATCGAGAAGTCGGGGCAGGTGTAGCAACCCATGATCGTGTTCGCGGCGGCCACGCGGGGGACGTAGCAAGCATTGCCGGAATGGAAGTACGAATACTGGATGGAGCCGAGCGCGTAGCCGAGACGCGCGTTGATCGGCGGGGTCACGCGGCCGGTGCCGGACGCGAAGATGATCGACTTGCCACCGAACTCGTCACGGATGGCCGTGAACTTCTCGTCGATCATGTCGTAGGCCTCGTCCCACGTGATGCGCTCCCACTTGTCGGCCTTGCCGCGGTCCTTCGGGTCGCGCTTCATCGGGTACAGCAGACGGTCGGGGTGATAGATGGCCTCGGCCACGTCCAGGCAACGCATGCAGAGACGGCCCTGGTAGTAGGGGTTCTCCTCGTCGCCTTCGACCTTGATGAACTTGCCGGTCTCCTTATCGGTGTAAATCACGACGCCGCAGCCGTCATGGCATCCAGGCGCGGACCACGCAGCAGAACGGGTGCAGATCATCCCGTCTTCTTCCCACTGCCAAGGAACGTCGCCGCCCGTGTACATTACAGGAGGCTCGTTGAAGAACGTGGGTCGAACTTCTTTCGATGAATCGCTGTCGTGGGGAATGTCAATTCTTTGAGTCACTGTTACATCACTCTCTCTCGTACACTCTCTCGGACATTACCGGCGAAAGGACGTCGGCCGTAAATGCCGGCCGGCCCGGAGCACTGCATGGCGAACCGTCTCACCACCCCTCGTTGCGCTTCTCCGGCTCCCGCCAAAGTTGTCGCCAACGATACGCCCCGTACGCTCAGTTGACTTCCCGACGATAGTTCCCTTTTCGAGATTCGAACGCTCGATAGGAGCCCTCGTACTATCGGTACTATGTATTTACCTGGTGTTTTAAATCACGGTTGTTTTACATGGAATTCACGGGTTCCAGCGGGTTTCGCCCTCTCAGCTCATTGGGCTGAGAGGGCGCGAGGCAATTTCGCAATTCCAACCTCCGCGTATGACCCTCCCCTTCCGCCTATTGATAGCCTATTCGCAGGCGATGGAAGGCGGACGGCGCGTCGTCTCCAGCGGCGATCGAGGGGGAATCGGGCGCCGCCGAGAAGGCCATCGCGCTAAGACGAGGAGGCCATAATGGCAAAGAGCGCCTTGGGGTTCATGCAGCTGACGATCATTTGCGGGTTTAGCCTGTTTTACGCCTGGTACCTCATATCGTTCTTCGGCTTGTTCATCCTCGTACCGCCCGACTTCGATTTCGTCGGCCTCCACATCGAGCAGATCCTGTTCTTCGTCGGGGGCATCTTCTCGACGGTGGCCCTGATCGCTGCATTCAACAAGGCGGACAGCGTCGCCATCGGCCACACGCGCCTTCTCTACCTCGCGAGCTTCCTGCCCGGGCTGCTCATGCCCGTCGCGATCCTCGTCTACAGCCTCGGCATCGACCTGCCGTTCCCCGTTTTTTGCCTCGCCTGCCTGTTGACGGGCGCCGCAGCCGCCATCGGTTTCATGCTGTGGGAAGACCTGCTGACGCATGGGTATCTCAAACGGGGCGTGCTCACCCATGGCATCATGTTCTGCGCCGGCGGCGTCGCGTTCCTCGCCGTCACGTTGTTCCTCTCGCCAATCGAGACCTGCATCGTGAGCATACTGCTGCTCTGTGCGAGCATGGCGCTGCTGTCGTTCATTGCTCCGCGCTGCGACACGCTCGAGGACAAGCCGGCGACGCCCGCACGCGAGTACTTCCGCAAATCCTGGCACGTGGAAATCGTGATTTCCGTAATCAACGCCGTGTTCGGGTACGCGTTCATCTTCTTGTACTACACCGACGCGAACTTGCTCATCGGCGCCATGGCAGTCGCGATCTTCGCCGACCTGGGATTCGCCATCACGTTCGGCCGCGGAAAATGGTTCCAGTTCGCGGGCGCCATCCGCATCTGCGGCGCATTCGTTTCCGTCGCCCTGCTGCTCATGGTGTGCGGCGGCGACGTCGTGCGCAACGTCGCCGCCTGCTCCATAGTCCTGTTCTGGTTCATTTTCAGAACCATGGACGGCGGCTCGCTCACGAACCTGGCAAACAGAAATGACTTTTCTGCCCTCTATTGTGCGACACGCGGCAAAATGCCCGCCAACCTGGGATTCACCATCGGGCTTACCGTCGGGGTCGCATCCGTCGCGTTGGACCCGCCGAGCATGGCGTTGCCCTACGCCCCGCTCGCGCTGGTCGGGCTCTTCATCGTCGCAGTGCTGTTCTTCCTCCCCTTCGACAACGCGTCGTCCGCAGTCGGGTACAAGACGCTCTCCCTCGTGGACATGCAGGAATCGCCCAACGACAACCTGAAACGCCAATGCGAGCTGATCAAAGTCGAGTACAAGCTGTCCCCGCGGGAGTCGGACGTGCTCGAGTACCTCGTCAAGGGCCGCAACGCCAAACACATTTCGGAAAAGCTCTACATCAGCGAGAGCACGGCGAAGACCCATATATCCAACATCTACCGCAAGGTAGGCATCCATTCGCAGCAAGAGCTGCTCGACATGCTCGAAGCTGCATGAAGCAATCGCTGTCACGAGAAGGAACCGACATGCGTGAAAACCGCTCTGACAAGCTCGAAAACGCGCTCGCCGTGCTCGAGTCGCTCAAAAGGGATGCGCAGGAGCGCTCCGGGCACCGCGTCATAACCCTCGCGGACGTTCTCGAGCGGTTCGGAGGCGCCTGCAAGACGTTCGCATGGGAATACACGCTGGACAAATGCGCCATATGCTACGACATCGACGGCGAGGAGTATCGGTCTGAAGTGTTCGAAGACGATTTGTCGGGAGAGCGTTCCGCGTTCCTGACGCTGCCCATCGAGTACATCCACCACGACTCGCTCATCAACCCGCGCCCCGTCAACTTGAACCTCACGAACCTCATCAAGGAATTCGCGAAGGGAAATCCGCAGCTGCAGCAGAGCCTCGCCCGCATTGACGGCGACGTCGTGCGCATATTCGACGGACAGCATAAAACCGTCGCGCGGATTCTGCTCGGCGAACGCGCGATCCTCATGCGCCTGTTCCTCGAAACAGACCCGGCGAAGCTGATGGAGACGAACACGCGCGCGGGCAAGCAGCTCAAGCAGATCGAATTCGATGCGGGCATGCAGACCAAGATTTCAAAGTCATTGTTCCAAGTACGATTGCAGAAGTATCGGGAGGAGCACGGCTACGCCGACGACGACCAGTCGTTCCTCACCGACGAGGTTATCGACAAGTTGCTTGGAGACATGGGAAAAGAACATGCGTTATCGCTGTTGGAATCCTATCTTTAAGGTTTCTTTCAGCGGGACGGCAGACAATGGGGTCACTTTGAAGTGCCGCGCGGATGGTGGTCCGCAATACAAATGACCCCGAACCAGAGCCGAGGAGGAAACGTCATGAAAGTCAGAAAACTCGCAATGACCGCCATCGCCGTCGCCGTCGCAGCGGCGCTTGCAGCCTGCTCTTCGCAGGCGCCCGCGTCTTCGACCGCCGCCAGCAGCGCAACTGGTTCCGAAACTGCGACGAGCAGCGTCTCGCAAGACGCAGCATCGGCGGATTCGGCGACCTCCGCGACGACGAGCGCTTCGTCGGGCGCCAACGCGCTGGGCACCGTGTCGAACACGATTGCCCAAGACGAGGACGCGCTCGTCAGCACCTATGTCGACAAATTCCAACAGGTCGAATACGCCGATTCCGAAACGGGCCTGTCGGTCACGTACAACCTGTACCTCCCGGCGAACTACGACACCTCCAAAAGCTACCCCCTCGTCGTGTTCATCGCCGACTCGAGCTGCGCGAAGGGAGACGCGACCAGGTCGCTGAACCAGGGCCTCGGCGCCCTCGTGTGGGCTTCTGACGAATGGCAAGCTGCAAACGAATGCATCGTCTGCGTTCCCACGTATCCCGAAACGATCCTCGACGACCACAACGGCTACACGACAACCGAATACGTCGAGCTCACGAAGCGTTTGATCGATGCCGTGAGCGACGAATACGCAGTCGATGCCAACCGCATTTACGGAACCGGCCAGTCGATGGGCTGCATGACCACGCTCATCCTCGCATCCGAGTATCCCGACCTGTACGCCGCCTGCATGTTCGTCGACGGGCAGTGGGACGTGAGCACGCTCAAGGGGCTCGAGGACCAGACGTTCGTCTACTTCGCCGCAGAAGACGACAATTCCGCCTTCACCGGCATGAGCGAGGTCATGAGCATGTTCCAGACCGACGGCGCTCCGTTCGCCTATGCGCAGTGGGACGGCACCTGGGCGCCTGACGAGCTTTCGAGCGCTGCTGCTGACCTGTTCGCGAAGAGCGAGAGCGCGAACTTCGTTTCCTGGACGACGGGGACGATCGAAGCGGGAGGCGGCGCCGGCGGCGGAATGGGCGGCGCAGGCGTCCACATGGCCTCGTTCGACTACGCTTACAACTGCATTGCGGTCATGGAGTGGCTCTTCCAGCAGACCAAGTAACAGGGATGCGAAGAAGCGGGCGCTTTGCAGCGCCCGCTCTTTTTTCACCAGCCGCACTCAGGGCATCCGAGACGTCCGGCGCAATGCAATACCGGCAAGGCTTGCCGCCTACTCGAACTCTTCGGGATGGCGGTTCGCATACAGCGTACCCGCGAGAATTCCCATAACGCCAAACGGCATGAGTATCGCACCGAGCGAAATGCTGCCAATCAGTACATATTGCGGATTCCAGCGAGTTGCCGATACAATGAGCTGGAAAACGCGCGGAAACATAGCCTCACAGTTCAAATCCTATGATTTGGAACTCTGAGTACGATGGGGTTGATACGCTGTACCCGTCCCTTCGTATCCCTAGAAACTCGCTTTGTGCAGCATCTCGCGCATCGTGCGCGCGGCCTTCTCGTTCACTTTGGGGATCATGTTGTCTAGCAGCTCGAGCATTCCCTCCCGGTTGCGCGGGATACCGCCCTCGAAGCGGATGATGTCGGTGTCATGCGCGGCATTCACGAAGCATTCGCAGTCGAGATGCTCGACGAACGTGCGTATCTCCTGCGCCATCTCGACCTCCGTCGGCGGCGCCCACCGTCCGGCGGCGATGTCCTCCTTGAGCGGCCAGGTCTTCGTCGGGGTCATGCAGACGACCAGCACGCGCTTCGGAGCCGCTTCGCTGAACACGCGGGCCGTCTCGACTGCGTTCTTCTGGCCGTCGCCCGCACCCGCCATGCCGACCAGGTAGAAGAACGTGAACTCGATTCCCGCCTCGTGGAGCCGCCGCGCCTGCTCCACGATGTCGGCCGACGCATGGCCTTTCTCCATGAACGCCAACGCCTCGTCATAGCCGCTTTCGGCACCGATTGTGATGTCGTTCACCCCGCGCGCAGCCAAGGCCGCGAGGTCGGCGTCGCTCTTGCGCGCGATGTCCGTGATGCGGCAGAAGCCACCGTAACTGTTGACCTGGGGCATGCGCTTCTCGATTTCGTCGAACACCTCGAACAGCCTGTTCTTCGACAGCGCAAAGGGGTTTCCGCCCGTCAGGTAGATGCGCCTGGTCGTGCTCGTTGCCGAGCGCGCTATCTCCTCGATGTCCTCGACGATTTCCTCCATAGGCGACATCTGGAAGGGTATGCCCGTGAAGATGTCGCAGAAATGGCATTTTCCATGCGAGCACCCCGTGACGATCTGCAACATGGGACAGTTCATGTCCTGGGGCGGGCGGTGCTGCGGTTGCTCGATATGCATAGTCGCTCCTTAACAATACTCGCCGTACTCGCAGCCGACCGTGGCGGCCCGCAAGTCGTCGACAAGCTCGAACTGGCCATTTCGCTTTTCGAACAGCTGGACGCGCCCAACGCCGGTACCGCCGTTCCACAGGCGGTTGTGTCGCTTCGACCCGTCGGGCGCCTCGTAGTTCACGAGCAGCATCTCCGACTTGGGACACGTTATGTCGGTGACGAGTCGCGCGTTGAACGTCTTCTGGTCGACGTGCCAGCACAGCGAGTCCTCGGTCTCCCAGCAGTCGAACTGCGTGGAAGAGCCCGTCCACGGCTTCGAGAAGTTGAACTCGTACGGCCGTCCTTCGTAGTTCATGCAGCCGAGCAGCTTGCGGTCGAGCGCGACCCCTGCAACCTTCGGGCGGCCTCCGCCGATGTCGAAAGCCGAATTGCCGAGCCGCTCGCCCGTCACCGTGCTCACGAGGTTGCACGACGACAGCCACACCCAGGGGCTCGTGAAGTCGCTGCCCCAGTTCTTGTCGGCATAGCCGAAGCAGGTGTCGGGATCGACCACGTACACCTCGCCGTCGAGCACGACCGTGCCGGAATAAGCGCACTTCATGCCCTCGACATGCCAGAACATCTCGAACGCCTGCGCGCGACGCAACGGCGAGCTCGCACCGTACCCGACGTTGTAGGCGATCTGCTTGTCGATTTTCAGGTCCCATAGCATCGAGCCGGCATCGCTCATCCACTCCGGGTGGGCGCTGGCTTCGGATTTCGAGATCTCGACATTGCCGATGAGCGCCGTTTCGCAGCAAAGGCAATCGTCTGCCGCCACGTAGAACGGCACGCCCTGCCCCATGTCGACATCGTGCCACGAGAAGAACCTGTGCAGCTGGCGAGCGTCCTTTCCCCAGCATCCCGCCTTGACCATCACGTATGACGGCTTCTTCCCCGCGTTCTTGTTCACCTCGAGCTGCCCGAAAACCGGTCGACGCTCCGCAAGTCCCGGATTGCAGCAGAAGAACTCGATGAAGAACGTGCGCCGTTCGCCCGTCTCCGCATGATGACCAGAAAACGAATGCCACCACCAATCGTATCCCTGCCGAGCGAAGCCGCCCGTCAACATGAACCGGTCGCGGGAAACGTCATGGGTGTCGCAGGCCATCGGCCACTCCTTCTCGCACTCGTCATCTTGTCGAACTCAGTATAGCCGCCGCAGGAAAATAGGCAACGAACGACGGGGGACGAGGAGCGATGGAGCAGTGCGTTCTGCGGAGGAAAGCGCGTGCAGGGCGCCGAACTAGCAGCCGCTGCACCCGCCGCAATTGCGTGCAGCGTCCTCGAGCGCTTGGGCTTCTGCCGCTGCATCGAGGTCGAGCTCCTCCACGCGTGCGGCGAGGGCGCTTTTGCCGCCGACCACGTGAACTCCCGCGTTGTGTTTGTGGAAGGCGCCGTTTCCGAACGTTGCAAGGTATTGCGCCAGCGCGGGGCGGGCTGTAAGGTCCGCCACGAACGCGTTCATCTCGCGACCGTCGCCGAACACGTCGCCGATGAACGCGAACGCATTGTCGAGTCGGCTCGACAATGCGCTCGCCAGCTCCTTAAGCTTATCTGCGTCTTCACCGTAACGTCTGCCCGCAACCGCGAACGCCGCATCGCCGCTCGCGACACGCGCTTGTTCGCACATGCGCCTCGCAATCGACGACCACGGCATGCCCTCCCGCATCAAGGGCATACCGAAATACCGCACCGGCCATATCGGCGACATGCGCGTTCGCTGCACTTCTCATACGAATCCCTAGCTCACACGTTGAAGATAACCTTAGTTAACTATTATGGTGACAGAGCGGTTCGCGAGATGCAACCTCATCACAAAAATATTAGCCTTGTTTAACTTTAAGAATTGCGCGCCTTTACTTCCTGTGCCGCCAGATGTCGAATAGCACCCAGACGGACAATATGAACGCGCCGGCGAAACCGAAGAACGAAACGAACGGCACCCCGAGGACCTCGACGCTGCCGCCATACGGCGCGATGATGCTCGACCCGATAAACAAGCCAGCCACGATGACGCTCACGGCAAGCCGATTCATGATGCGCGATATGCCCGAGATGGGCTCGCCCGCCCCGAGCATCTCCATGTTTACTTTCAGCTGGCCGCGCGTGAGCATCCGAAGCGCCTCGCCCGAATAGCTCGCCGCCTGGGCCGCGCCGACAGACGCCCTGCGCAGCTCGAGCAGCGTGTCCTGCGCCAGCTCCTTCCCCACGACAAGCGGGTTCGCCGAGCGTCTGATATGGTCGTTGATAATGCTTGCGACGCTGTCGTTCTCGATGAAATCGGCCACCGTCCCCTCGATGGTGACGATGCCGCGCGACACGTTCGTGACCGAAGTCGGCAGCATTACCTTGCTCTGGCGCGTCACGCTCATGACGTCGGCGAGCAGCTGGCCAACGTCGAGGTCGCCGACATCGCACGACGCATAGCTCGCCAGCAGCAGATCGAGGTCGGCCAGCAAACGTGGATGGTCGATGGCCGCATTGTCCTTCTGAACCGCGAAGGATAGCAGGGCGTCCTTGAGCTTGCCAGGGTCCTGTGCGCCAACCGCCTCGACTATCGTCGCGAAGCCGGCCCGCTCGGCAGGGTTGAGCTTGCCCATGACCCCCAGGTCGATGTACATCACCTTGCCCGCGCGCACGATGATGTTTCCCGGATGCGGATCGGCATGGAAGAATCCGTGGTCGAGCACCTGCGTCGCGTAATTGTCGAGCATTTTCTCGCCGATTTCGGAAAGGTCGTAGCCCTCCCGCACAAGGCGCTCGTGATCGTAGATGGGAATGCCCTCGATGTATTCCATGACCAGGCAGTACTCGCTGCACAAATCGGGATACACCTTCGGGCAGTCGATGAAGGCGACGTTCTTGTTCAGCTCCTTGAACACGCGCAGGTTCTCTGCTTCGACCTCGAAGTCCGTCTCGTCGAGGAACGTTCTCCACATCTCCTCGACCACGTCGGAAAAATCGAGCAGCTGCGTGTCTTTCGCCATACGGGATGCGCGCTTCGCCATTATGCGCATGATGTCGATGTCCTGGGCCATGGTGGCCTTCACGCCCGGTCGCTGAACCTTGATGGCGACCGTTTCGCCGTTTGCGAGGCGCGCTTTATGGACCTGGGCAAGCGATGCGCTCCCGAGGGGATGCGGGTCGATTTCCGAGAAAACGTCGTCGAGACCGTCCCCGTAGATGGACAGGAGCGCCTCGCGCACCTCCTCGAACGGCAGCGGGTCGCATTCGGTCTGCAGCTTCGACAACTCGTCGCAATAGACCTTGGGCAGAATCTCCGACCGCGTCGAGAGCGTCTGGCCGATCTTCACAAAACTCGGCCCCAGGTCCTCGAGCATCGTGCGGAACTCCTCGGGGGTGAACCCCCTCAGAACGTGATGCTTGGCGAGAATCGAGTAAATCTCGCGCAGGCGGCGTGAGCGAGATTTACGGCTGAAATTGAATTGTTCCTCGGACTCGAACCCTCCGCCTCGTCCGAAGAAATGGTTGAGGAGCGTATTACCCGGCATGGAGCGTAAACGTTCGCCGCCTTATGCCTCTTCGCCAGCTGCTTCGACAGCATCCTCGGCGGCTTCGGCGACTTCCTCGACGGCTTCGGCGACTTCCTCGGCGGCTTCGGCGACCGTCTCTTCGTCGACGACCTCAGCCTCGACTTCTGCGGCCTTGGCGTTCTGCTCTTCGGCAATGCGGGCGGCAGCTGCAACGAACGCCTCGCGTTCCTCGGGCGTCATGATGCTCATGCGTGCCTCGAGTGCGCTCTCGCGGATATCGGTTGTCGCCTTGCCGGCCTTGCGCTGAAGCTCGTCGTTGAGCTCGCGGCCCTGTTCGAGCGTTATCTCGCCTTTGGCAACCAGCTGGTCGATGACTTCCTTGCCCTTCTCGCCGGTGTAGGCCATAGCCCCGATACCTGCCAGGAAGATGTTCTTGAATCCATCGCCTATGTTCGACATGACATTCGCCTCCTTGACGTGCGGGCATCTTGCCCGCCACTCCCTTGTCGGAACCATCTTGATTTTATGATAGGACGGCAAGGCGGAATAGCGGCAATCGGTTATCGTTTCGTCTCTTTTGCGTCAATTCATGTTTACGGTATGACGCCGTGCAGCACGGCAGACCCACAATGGAGCCATGTCCCGCACGCGCTACGATAAAACCTACGTGTTCTCCACCATGCCCGTCGGGCGAGCCGTGGCGTACCTGGTCGTCCCCACCGTGCTGACGCAAGTCATCTCGATCCTCTACAACCTGGCCGACACGTACTTTGTCGGACAGCTTGGAGAACCTTCGCTCGTCGCTGCCGTGGGCGTATGCCTGCCTCCCATGATGCTGCTCACCGCAATCGCCAACCTGTTCGGCGTCGGCGCGTCGTCCGTCGTTTCGCGTGCGCTCGGCACGGGCGACGAGAACCGCGCGAAACGCGCAGCAGCGTTTTCCCTGTGGATCGGAATCGCCGCAGCGGCGTCATACATAGCCATCGCGACCATGCTGCGCGATCCCCTCATCGATGCGTTCGGGGGCGCCGGACAACCCCATTCCGCGGTGGTCGAATATCTCACATGGGCATTCTCGATAGGCGGAATCTTCTTCTTCCTCACGGGGCTTCTCGCCCACCTCTTGCGCTCGATGAGCAAATCGGTGCAGGCTTCAATCGGCGTTGCCGCAGGATCCGTCATCAACATCGTTCTCGACCCCTTGCTCATCTTCGGCGCAGGATGGGGCATCCGAGGCGCCGCGACGGCGACGCTCATCGGCCAGGTGGCAAGCGTAGTCATCTTGTCCTGGCACATAATCCGCAACGAAGACTGCGGCATAATCCGCCAGCTTCCCTCGTACGCGATGCTCGACGCCGACGTTGCGCGCGAAGTCGTCTCCATCGGTTTCGTGAGCTTCTGCATGACCACGCTCGCCCAGATATCGAACACCTGCGTCAACGCGCTCGTTGCCCCGCACGGTACCGCCTATCTTGCCGCGTCGAGCGTCGCCATCAAGCTCAACATCGCTGCATTCGGAATAGCAATTGGGCTTTCAACCGGCGTCCTGCCCATCATCGGGTTCAACTACGCTGCAGGCAATGCCGAGCGCGTGAAGGCGGCAATCAAGGTGGCGGTTGCGTTCTCGTGCGGAATGAGCGCATGCTTCACCGCCCTCGTCTTCGCCTTTCCGGACGCCATCACGGCGTTCTTCATCGACGACCCCGCCACGATCGAATGCGGACGGGCTTACCTCCGAGAAGTTGCGCTCTGCTTCATCCCCTCGGGGCTCGTGTTCATCGCCACATCGTACCTGCAGGCAATCGGCCAGAAGAAGCGTCCCTACATCCTCGCCTTCACGCGCATGGGGACCGTCGACGTCGTCTGCATGACGGCTTGCTCGATTCTGCTCGGCCCCGCCGGCATCATCGCGGGAAAGCCCATCGCCGACTGGCTTTGCCTCTGCACCTCGCTCTTCGTGCTGAACGATCTGCGGCGCCATCAGAATCCCTTTGCCAAAGAAGGCGCCAATAGGTAACCCGACATCGCGCCGCCAGACCGAAACGCGACCGTCCCCCGCGCGCCTCGACCTTGCCGGCGTTGAGGAAGAGGATGAAAACGGCGCTATTCCTGGACTTTCATGGCGAGGGCGAGCGGCACTTTCCGAATGCGGCGAACATGGAGAAACGCTACGGCGGCATACGTCGCCGCACCGACGAGCACTTCTTGCACGTAGGTCTCGGGGGCGACCCAGATTTCAAGGTTGCCGGCGTATTTTGACATCATGATCTGAACGAGCACGTCGAGGGCTCCCACGATGATAGGCAGACACGCGACGAGCGAAACGAGCACCGTCAGCGTGATCGAGCGAATGTAGAGCTTTGAAATCTCCCTATCCCGATAACCGAACACTTTCATATAGGAGATGGCCCGGGCGCTGCGGTCGATTACGGTCTTGGTAAGGAGGTAGATGAGGATCAGGAACAGTGGAACGACCGCGTAAAGCAGGGATGACGCTATTTTTCCCATGGAGTCCTGCAGCTGGTCTGCGACCGCGAGCATTTGGTCGGGCGTTATCTCGGTTGCAACGTAGCGGCTGTTCAGCGACAAGGGCTCGTTTGAGGCGTATCCGCTGAAATAATCATCGTCGTTGCCGAACAGTTCGTTGAAATCGTGCATCGTCATATATACGTTCATGGTGGTGCTGTTACCTACGGCCTCGTCGAACGTCAAGTCGTACGAATCGCCCGTGTACTTGTCGCCGAACGCGCGCGCTTCGCCGAGCCGTATATTGCATTTGCTCATCACGCCGCGTCCGATGCACATATGCCCATCGGATACGGGAACATCATCCCAATAACGAGACCCCTCTTGCACGCCGTACACCGTGACATCTTCGTCCATATCGAAGAAGCGGCGCTTCGTCTGCAGGGTGGCCATCGCGAACTTCTCCGCTTGGGCGATCGCCTCCGGCGGGTTCTCCTCGGTGTTCACCGCGTTCGCATCGGCATCGACGCGTGACGCATCGATGTAGAGCGAAAGCAGGTGCGCCGGATCTATGCCCGACAGGTCTTCGGTTAGCATGAGTTCTTCAGCTGCGGCAAACGACTCGCGATCGCTTTTCGAGGCATCAATCTCCATCGGCGTTTTGAGCACGTACAGGTGCTCTGCGGGAACGTCCTTGGCCGATTCCTCGGCAAAATGGTTCATGAGCGGCATCATCGCCAACCCGAACAGCAAAAGCAGGCTGCCGAACATGATCCCGAAGAACAACGTCGCGAAATGCGACAGATTGCGCACGAATACGCGCAGGCGAAACCGCGTTGCAAAACGCAGCCCCATCGGAAGCTGGACGTTGGAGCGCTTGGAGCGACGAACAATCTCGCGTCTCAGGAATTGGAGCGGCGTCGCACGCATGCGGCGCACGAGGCCCACGAACGTGATGAGGACGAGCAGCACGAGGGGGATGACCGTGGTCATGACGAACACGCGCGTGTTCCACGTCGTGTGGTAAGGCGGAAAGCCATACGAATTGTAGTAGAGCCCCTGCATGGGCAGCACGAGGAGCGTGTACCCGACGACATTGCCGACAACGGCACCTGCAACGCCCACGACGGTCGGCAACGTCATGTAGTGGACGATGAGCTCACGTTTGCGCCATCCGCTCGCCAGCAACGTGCCAATCACCGCGCTTTCCTCCTCTATGGTCGCATCGGTGAGCACGACGAAGACGAACGCCATGATCACGATGAGCATGATGAGCAGGATTTGCCACATCATCTGGTCACCCTGCGTATCGTCGAGCGCGTAGACCATCGCCTGATTCGAATCGCAGTCCACGAAATCGGTCACGAGCTCGCCCTCGTCCGCAAGCACGTCGAGCATGTCCTCCTCGAACGACGTGCGGTCAACGAGCGACATCGAACGGTCGTCCAGGAAGAAGGCGTAGCTGTAGATGAGCGACCCTTGGCCTATGCCGTCAAAGGCCTCTTGCGTGACCTGGGCGACCGTAAAGCTGAGCGCGTTGAATATGAAACTCGAATTGTTCTGGAACAAGCACGAGTAATCGGACAGCGTCATTATGCCGACGAGCGTCATGGGCCGACCGGCAACCTCGACCACATCTCCCACCTGCAGCTTGTTGTTGTTGCAGAACACGCGGTCGAACGAGATCTCGTCATCGGCTTCAGGCGCCCTGCCCTCACAGTAGACCGCCTGGTTGCGCTCGCCCCTGTTTACGAAGACGCGCGCCTGCGTTCCATCCGCCGCCCCATCGAACACGAGCGGCGTGTCGTAATAGAACTGCTCCACAACCGTGCACCCGAGCGCTTCGACCGCCCGAATCGCCTTCTTGTCGGCTTCGAACGTCGTGGCGAAATGCCCGTCCTCAGTGCAGTAATCGTCGCGCATGTTCGTCCCGATGAGCTCGATGGAGCTCGCCGCGACCAGGAACCCCGACGTGAACGAGATGGCAAGTGCAAGCAGCAGGAACATGCCGAGGTATTTGCCCAAATTGTTCTTGAGCTCGCGGGGAAGACGTTTTGAAAGGGGCGATCGCATGCGGCTACCACGTCAACTCTCGGGCAGGAACGACGTTCGGGTTCAGCTCGTCTCCGACCAGCCGCCCATCGCGCAGCCGCAGAATCCGATGGGCCATGTGCTTGATGGCGTCATTGTGCGTCACGATGACGATCGTGCAACCATACTCCCGATTGACCTGCTCCATCAATTCGAGGATTTCCTTGGATGTCTTGTAGTCCAACGCGCCCGTCGGCTCGTCGCACAACAGCAAGCTCGGGTTCTTCACAAGCGCCCGTCCGATTGCACAGCGCTGCTGCTGCCCGCCGGAAATCTCATGGGGAAATTTCCGGCGATGCTCCCACAACCCCAATGATTTGAGCAAGTCGTCCAAAGGGAGCGGATCGCTTGAAAGGTATTGGCACACCTCGATGTTCTCGGTGACCGTCAGGTCGGGAACGAGATTGTAGAACTGGAACACGAATCCGAGCTCTCGACGGCGATACTCGACCAGCCCCTTATCCCCCAGGTCGGTCAGGGCCGTGTCGCCGACGCGTATCGAGCCGCCGTCCGCGGGCTCGAGGCCTCCCACGAGGTTGAGGAACGTCGATTTCCCCGAGCCCGAAGGCCCCAGCAGCACGCACACCTCCCCCGCGTTCACGCCGAGCGTGATGTCGCGCAGAACTTCAACTTTGGCCTCGCCCTCACCGTAGTGCTTGCAAAGTCTTTGTATATCGAGGAACGGTTGCGCCATCGTTAGTTCACCTTACCTAACTAATTATGTTAGGTATAGCTTACTTCAAACGAATGCGCAAGACGCGCTTTCCTTTTAAAAACGCGGTTCCCGAAAAGTGCGCTATCATCCATAAAAAGACGAACGAACCTGAAGCAGCCTCGAAGCTGTGCGCCTGTCTCGAGAGGAGCAAGATCATGACCCTCAGCGAATCGGACCGCGAGACCGTGGAGAACTACGACGAATGCATGCCCGACGAGGAGATGCTCTACGACCTGGCCGACTTGTTCAAGGTTTTCTCCGACACGACGCGCATCAAGATCCTGTACGCCATCATGCCCGGCGAATTGAGAGTGGCGGACATAGCCGAGGCCATCGGCGCAACGCAGAGCGCCGTGTCACATCAGCTCCGCATACTCAAGGCCGCGCGGCTCGTCCGGTTCCAGCGCGATGGCAAGAACGTGCTGTACTCCCTCGCCGATGACCACGTCTACACCGTGCTCGCGCAAGGCATGAATCATATCTGCGAATAGATGAGATGAAGGGACGGGTGCAACGTCCCGTCTTCTACTTCTCGGCTGCATCCCCATCGGGATCGGGCTCGTCCGCTGCGGGAGCGGGAGCCGCATTCGGCACCTGGCCCGTCTGGACGCCGCCCTGGTACGGATACGCTCCATACGCTGCGCCGGCTGCAGCGCCCGCGAGCTCGAAGGGCATCGGGTCGTCCTGCCCGCGCCAACGGGGCACGTCAAACTGCATGGTCCAATAACCCATCGCCCGAGCGACGACAGCCTCCACGAACACACTCGCCACCATCGCGAAATACACGAGCGCGAGAATTACCACGAAGAAAACCCCGCCCATGGAAAGGAGCACTGCAGCTACGGTGCCGTTGTCCCCGCTGCCGCCGCCCATCATTCCCGCATGGGTCCCCACTCCCGCCAGCACCAAGATGACCGTGACCACGATCACCACCATCGTGATGATGACGCTCAGGATGACGGCAAGCAGCAGGTTCATGCCAAAAATCCTCATGATACCCGTGGTGTCATGGCGGAACATGCGCCAAACCTTGCCGATCTGAAAGCCAGCCGACAAGCGGTCGTAGATGGCCGTGCGCATGGCCGCAATCCAGAACAAGATGTTCACGAACAGCGAGAGCAAGCATCCGGCCAGGTAAATCAACGAACCGACGCCCGCCGACGCCGCGCTTCCAACTCCGAGGACGGAAGCCCCGTCGTTTATCGTCGACATCGTCGCATACATTCCCGCGCCCTGCATGCTCGACCCAATGCTGACGACGATGGCGGGAACGAGCTGGAACACGAAAGAAACCACGAGCAGGAACCAGCCACGCCGCCAGAACTTCCCGTCATCGTTTCCGAAAATGCGCGCGGGCAGGGGCTGATGGGTGCCCCAGGCGATTTCGCGAGCCCATCCGTACAAGTAGCCATACAAAACGATTTGCCCGAAAATCGGGACGAGGCCAACAAGCGCGAGCAGACACATCTTCCCGAACCAGCCGGGCGAATTCTTGATGTCATTCCAAGAAGTCTGGAAGTATTTGATCTGCATGATGGACCCCTTTCGCGTATAGCGTAACTATAACGAAAAGGGGGCGCTATCGCGCCCCCTCGAAAGAGTCTGTGACTCGTCTGTTACTTCAGGGTAACAGCGGCACCAGCTTCCTCGAGCTTGGCCTTGATCTCCTCGGCCTTGTCCTTGGCAACGCCCTCCTGGATGGCCTTCGGAGCACCCTCGACGGTCTCCTTGGCTTCCTTCAGGCCCAGGCCCGTGATCTCGCGGACAGCCTTGATGACGGCGATCTTGTTGTCGCCGAAGCCCTCGAGGATGACGTCGAACTCGGTCTTCTCCTCCTCAGCGGCAGCGTCGCCACCGGCCGGGCCAGCGGCCACGACGGCAGCAGGAGCAGCGGCGGAAACGCCGAACTCTTCCTCGATCATCTTGACGAGCTCGGAAGCCTCGAGCAGGGTCATTTCCTTCAGAGCCTCAATAATCTCTTCTTTGGTGACAGCCATTGTGCTTGTCCTTTCGTTTCGGGGCGGGCATCCTGCCCGCCTGTCGACCTCGCGGTCTCGTTTTTCTTAAGTTATGCGGCCATCAGGCCGCTTGCGCTGCTCTTATGCAGCTTTCTGGTCGGCAATCTGCTGGATTGCGCGTGCGAGACCACTCGGCACGCCGTTGATGCAGACGGCAAGGCCGCGAGCAACACCGGAGATAGCGCCGGCAATCTGCGCGAGGAGGACCTCCTTGGAAGGCAGGGAAGCGATAGCATCGATGTCTGCGGCGGACACGAACGCGCCGTCCATCATGCCACCCTTGACTTCCAGCTTGTTGTTCTCCTTTGCGAACTCGGTGACGGCCTTGGCAGCAGCAGCCACGTCGTCGCCGCAGAACACGAACGCAGACGGTCCTTCGAGGATGGAATCCATGTTGACCAGGTCGAGCTCTGCAAGCGCCTTCTTCATGACGGTGTTCTTGTAGACCTTCATGACAGCACCGGCTTCGCGGACGGAGCGACGAAGAGCCTCGACTTCCTTCACGGTCAGACCGCAGGCGTCGACAACCCAAACGGCACTGACACCGTCGAGGTCGGCCTTGATGTTCTCCATCATTTCAAGATTACGAGCATTGGGCATTTTCAGTTGCACCTCCTTCTTTTTCAAACTCATGTCCCGCACCGTGAGAAGGGATCGAGTCCGAAAAAGAAACGACCCCTGCAGTCCAAAGACAGCAGGGGTCGCACGCATTCGATCGGTACAACCACCTCGGCGGGCCGGCATTCGTTGACGAACACGCGTTTGAACCTTGCGGTACCAGCTGTCTTCGGTAGCGGAACTGTTTACAGTTCGCGCCGCTTTACAAGCAGCCTGTCTATAATACCCAAATCACCTGCGCTATGCACAGGACTCGATGTTTTCTCCACTAATAAACGACGCCGATGCACCCGACGCATCGGATTACGCGTCCGTGACCCCCTCCGGCGCCGAGGCGGCTGACGCAGAAGCTGCTGGCGTCGAGGCT
>OCTW011567553.1_pt1 | contig 19105 bp, 21 predicted proteins | sample 1539671 | NCBI WGS metagenome assembly OCTW01 (sample SAMN02144230, study PRJEB22623) | gut metagenome | biome: sheep rumen | host: Ovis aries | place: New Zealand
GCTAAGAAAGAAATAATTATAATAGATAATTATGCTGGTAGAGAATTATTAGATATTTTAAAAAAATTAAATATTAAGGTAATAATAGTTTCTAAAAATATTGATAATAACTTGAAGAATAAATATTTAAGTCAGTACAATAATGTTTCATTTATTTATAGTGATTCATTTCATGATAGATTTATAATTATTGATAGAAAAAGCTTATTTATAAGTGGTGCGTCTTTAAAGGATGTGGGGAAGAAATGTTTTGCTTTATTTCAAAATAAAGATGATTTTTATTTAAATAGAATCATTAGTTTATTAAATTTATAGTAATATGGTTATAAGTTTACAATGTAATGAGTAAATATATTAAAAGTATCAAATTTATAAAATTTGATACTTTTTCTTATTTATGATATAATTTTTCTATATGGGGGTTTTTATGAATAAAATTGAGAAAATAGTTGAATTAGCTTTTAGAGAAATAACTGAAAAAGGTTATTTTGATATTGAGAAAGGTAATGCTCCAATACCAGGAGTTTGGAATAATGAAATGTCAAATATTCCTGAAGTTATGACTAAGTATGTTAATGATTCAGGATATGGATGTTGTTTTGTATTCTCTGCATATATGATAGCTTTATTAAATAATTATGGTATTAATAGTTATATGGTAGCTACTAGGGAAGGAACTGGTACTAGGGCTTCTGTTATGTATCAAGATAATGGTGAGTTTTATGTAGCTAATCCAGTTGAGGATATAGAGTATTTTACTAATAATGGTATTAAACCTGAAGATAGAAAAAAATACTATCAAGGAGATAGTGCTACAATGGTAGTAGATGGGGTAAGTCATAACGATTCTAGATTTACTTTAAATGAGTTTTCAAAAAGATATGGTACTATGTGGGTTATAGGTAGTATGAATAAAGATTGTAAAGATTTATTAAGTAGTCAATTTAGCACTATGAGTAGTAGAACTATAATGCCTCCTGATGAAGTTAATTATGATGTCAATAAGTTAAGAAAGTAATTAATAATAAATGGGGGAAATTGTGACAAAGATTTTTAATTTTAAAGATAGAAGAAATACTAATGAATGTTCTTTTTTAGATATAGCTTATAGAATGTTTTATGATATAGATGATGAAGTAAGTAATAAAGAATATGCTTGTTTATTTAAATTTTATGTAAATATTGTTTTAAAAAGAAGTAAAAATATTAATCCATTTATGTTTGTTTATATTTATAAGTATATTGTTCTTCTAGATAATTATAATGAATTATCTGCTGATAAATGTTTATTAGAATATTTTCATGGAAGTGAAGAAAGCGTTAATATATTAAAAAGAGAATATAATGGTATAGTTAAATTATATAAATCATTAGGTATAAATGAATCTAGTTATCTAGTAAGTGATAAGTATATAAATAGATTAATGGGTAAAAATGCTACTATTATTGATATTAAATCAAGAATAACTAAAAAGTATGGTAGAAAATAATATAAATATATAGTAGTATATATTTACTATAAAAAGGAAGTGAAATAATATGGAATATGTTAAAATTAAACGTTCTGAAAAGATTGTAAGTTTTAGTAATTACGTTGTAAGTAATCCGGAAAAACAAAAGAATAATTGGTCTAAGTTATTTCAAAATAATAATCCTATAGATTTAGAACTTGGAATGGGTAGAGGAGATTTTATTATCTCTATGGCTAAGAAATACCCTAATAGAAATTTTATTGGATTAGAGATTAGTTCAGATCAAATGGCTTTTGCTACTGAAAAATTAAATAGATTAAATTTAAAGAATATTAAATTAATATGTGCTGATGCATCTAATTTATTAGATTATTTTAGTAAGGAAATAGATACTATTTATTTAACTTTCTCTGAACCTTGGCCAAAGAAAAAAGATGAGAAAAAAAGATTTACTCATCCAGTATATTTAAAACTATATGATAGAATATTTAAGAAAGATAAACATATTATTTTGAAGACTGATAATAAAGGATTATTTCAATACTCATTAGAAAGTTTATCTCAATATTGGTATATCTTTAATAGAGTTAGTTTAGATTTGAATCATAATGAAGAAGAAATACCAAATGTGATGACAGATTGGGAAAAACAATGTAATAAGATGGGTAAACCAATATTCTATATTGATGCTAAATTTGAAGGATAGAAAAAGTACACATTTAAGTGTACTTTTTTTATTGAGTTATATTTATACTATTACCATCTGAACTAATTACTATTGTTCCTTTTCTAGTTAAATATGTTTTTATATTATTAGTATTTAGTAAGTCTATTATTTCTTCATCTTCTAGTTCTGCATTAGATGATGTAATAATAGCGTATGTTGGATTAACTATATCTAATAATTTATCTGAGTTATCTTCTATTTTGCCATGGTGTGGCATTTTAATTACGTTTGCAGATAAGTCTATATTGTTTTTTATTAATTCTTTTATACGATCTTTTTCTATATCTCCTGCAAATAAGAATGAACTCATTTTGTAAATACTTTTAATAACTAGGGAAGAGTCATTAGATGTGTTATTACCATAGTCAGTACTTTCTGGTGGGTAGATATAGTATGTAACATTACTTAGTGTGATAGTAGTATCTTCTTCAATTATATTCATTTCTAGGTTTTTATTTTTTAAAGATGCAATAAAAGCATCAATTTCATCAGATGATTTAGCAATGTAAGAAGTATATACTTTATCTACTTCGTAGTTATCTATAACGAATGATGCACCACCTACATGGTCTTTATCAAAGTGTGTAATAAATAGTATATCTATTTTATTAACGTTATATTCTTTTAAAGCTTCTTGTAGAGCAGTGGTATTCTTAGTGCCTGTATCTATTAAGATGTTTGTATCTTCTTTTTTAATTAGTATTGCGTCAGCTTTACCAACGTTTATATATATTACATTATAGTTAGTTAAGTTTAATTCTTTTTTTGTACAGCCTGTAAGAATTAAAGCTATTGCTAATAATGCTATTATTAATACTCTTTTTTTAATCATAGGTTCTCCTTTCATTAGTAAAAATAACATATAAATGTGATATTTATATGTTATTTAGTTTTTACTTTACTAATATTTTCATACATTTCTCTATAATATTCTTTAAAGTTTTTCATATCTAATACTAGTTCTCTTAGCATATTATTATTCTTTAAAGTAGTAGCAAGTGCTGCTGCTCTAGCTTGAGTATTTAATTTTTTTTCTGGGTTAAATACTATGTCTGTAAAGGTATTGTAGTTATCTGTTAATTCTTCTAATAAATGTGGGTTTTCGTATAGTGCTAGTGAATAGATATAATCATAGTACATTCCATATGGTTCATTTGGGAATTCTACTGATTTATCTAATTTATAGTTATATTTAAATCCTATAATTCTTCCTAACTCATCTTTTACTTTTGATGCTTGATATAGATCTTCTACTATCATAGGTTTTTTATTTACTTTAATATTTAAGTTTTTAGCACTTAGTTTTACACCTAATTCTTTATCTGATTTAGTAGATATTTCTAAGTGTTTTCTAATATCAAGTTCTTTAATTTTTTCTATTTCATGTTTTAATGATTTTAAGTTTTTTTCATATTGAGTTTTTGAAAATCCAGAGTTCCATTTAATATCTACTGTATATTTTTTATATGGAATGTCTAATTTATTTGTAGCTAAATATATTTCTCTTTTGGCCATGTTATCTCCTCCAACTTTTATAATCAGTTCTAGGGTAGTAGAACTTTTCTCCAAATATATAATCTTTATTAGCATTAAGTGCAAGTGATTTTATTTTATTTTGAGTGTTATAATCTCTTGAATTTGAGTATATTGTTAGAATATCTCTTTGTTCAATTTCATCTTCTATCATTGCTTCTGCTTGAGGGTCTGTAGTGCAGTTATCTGGTATGTATGGATTTCTTGAACCTGTTATTACTGTATCATTAAATAGTCTTTCAAATGCAGCTGAACCTTTTTGTTTTTCGAAGTTAGTATGAGGGTAGTAAATATTATTAGCGGCATTTGTTTCAAAGAAATAGTTTTCTTTTAAATTTAATAATGCGAAGCTATTTATAGATAATATTATATATTCTTTATCTTTATTTGCTTTTCTTAAGGAATATAGGTATCTGTAATTAGGATATGAAATAGATGTTGATACATGATTTGGTAATCCGTCGTATCTATAGTAGTCATTTATTTTATAATTAATATTTTTTTTATCTAGTTTTTCTTTTGATAGTAATCCATATTCTAAAATGGAATCTAAGTTATCTAGAGTTGTGAAGTGTAGTAGTTCATATATTTTTCTTTCCTGTAGTATATTTTTAATTTTATTTAAATCTTCTATTTTGAGATTATTAATAATTGCATCTAGTTGGTTTATATCAAGTTTGTAACTTAGGATACTATCCATATATTTTGTGTATATTATAAAGTAATAATCTTCTTCTATAATTCTTACTACTTCACCTTTAATATTAAATTTTGTTAAGTCTTTATTTATTAAGTATTCTAAATCAAACATAATAACTCCTTTTTTTATGTATTTTAGCATAAAGACTTAGAAAAACAATGATTATTCTTGATTTAATATTTATAAATAGAGTAATATTATATTGGAGGATATGTTATGAAGAAAAAAGAAAAAAATTCTAAAGTATTTTTAATACTACCATTTTTAATTTTATTAGAAGGGTTATTTATTGGCTACATGCTATGGCATTTTAGTTCAATTAAATCATCATTTGATTTAGGAATGAGCTTTAATATAGCTGCATTTGTAATAATTGAAATTATTAATTTAATTTTATTTGTAGTTTATCTTAAAAAGAAAGATACAGTTAATTTTAAAATTAGTTTATTATTAACTATTTTATATTTAGGAGCCTTATTTGTATTCCCAATATATCAAGCAAGTAGTAGTGTTGAAGATAATAAGACTCATGAAATGAGTGCTAAACAAAGTTACTTTAATGTATACGGAGTTAATGTAGATAATTTAATTTCTATGTGGGAGTAATACTTGATGAGAAAATACTTGAAGTATATTTTACTTGCTATAGTAATAGTTATAATATTTATAGCTATAATAATTATTAGAAAAAATAATAAAGAAGCTTTACCTAGTGAGGAACTACTTGGAATAAATTACGAGATTGATGGTAATAGAGCAGAGCTAAACTATGAAACTAAAAATCCTGTTGCTGCTTTATATGTAGAAGGGTATGGCTCAATTGTAGTTGAATTATATCCAGATATTGCACCTAATACAGTTAATAATTTTGTGCAATTAATAAAAGATGGATATTATGATAACAATACTATTCATAGGGTACAAAAGGATTTTGTATTACAAGGTGGAGATCCTACTGGAACTGGTGTAAATAATCCTGGTTTTACTATCAAAGGTGAATTTAGTGCTAATGGATATACTGAAAATGATTTATCACATACTAAAGGTGTAATATCCATGGCAAGAAGTGGTTATAGTATGGATTCGGCTTCTACACAGTTTTTTATAATGCTAGGTGATAATACTAGTTTAGATGGAAACTATGCTGCATTTGGTAAAGTAATTGATGGTTATGAATTACTTGATAAAATAAATGAAGAAGCTAAACCTAAAACTAATAGTTCAATGGGAGAATTAATTAAACCTATTAAATTAAAAAAAGTATTAATTGATCAAAATGGTAAACATTATGGTGAACCAGAAAGAATAACACAAAAAAATTAAGTACTAAATAGTACTTAATTTTTTATTGAAATTCTTTTAGCTATGAATAGTAAAATGTCATCAGCACTCTCCATAGCATATTTTTTGAATATAGCTTTTCCTCCAACTGTGAATGAAGATATAAGAGAAGCTATAACAATACTTGTAACTGTGTTATTAAGTCCAAACTTAGTACTTAGTGAAATTGATAACACAGCTCCTATAGCACCAGATATGATACCTGATACATCTCCTACAATGTCATTACAAATTGAGGATATTTTATTTGAATTTTTAATCATTATAAGTGCTTTTCTAGCTCCTTTTTGCTTCTTAGCATTTAGAGCGTGAAAGGTAGATTCATGAGCTGATATAGTACTTGTGCCTATAATATCAAATATAATACCTCCAATTATTACTAGTACTAAGACAATACCTAGAACTATTTCATTTACTTTAATTGTTAGTATGTTTGATATAGTACTAAAAGTAACTGATAAGATAAAAGTTAAGATAAATACTGTTAGTAACCAATGGTCTTTTTTCATATATAAATCCTTTCATAAAAAAACTTAAACGTTACAGTTTAAGCATATTTTAGTATGGTATACTTCAAATCAATTCTACGGCTTTGGTCGAGTTGAATTTCTCTTAAGGTCCTAAAGATTACTCCGTAGGGCTTTCGCATTAAACCTTAAATTAACATTTTGTTAATTACTCGATTGCCACTTAGTCCGCACTTTAATACTTGAGGTATATACACGCTAGAGGTTTTCCCTAACAAAAGTGACTATTCTTATATGCTTTTGCAAATACCCTTTCATTATCAAGTATAAATCCCTAGATATTTACTCACATCATGTGCGTTATTATATTATCTTTTTTGAAAAGAGAACAGAGAAAGGAATTATCAGCTACATGCCGTTGTAGTTATCCTTAATCCTTAAATTACATAGACACCCCAATTTGGGCAAAAGAAGCATCTACATAAAGTGTCAATTCACAATTGGTAGATTTTTAGGCCCACCTTCAAATAGTATAATGACTAGCATAGTGCACCACACATGCTTAAATTATAGCATAAGTTATCGAAAAATGCAAATTTGAGGGCAATTATTAAGTATTATTATCATTAAAATAGTGTAGTTTATCTAATGTTTTTTTGTTATTTGTGATAAAATTACATAGGAGTGATAATATGTTTAAGAATTTTACTTTTGGCTTTAATGATTTTGAAGCTGCTGTTATTAAAATAGATGAAAAGAAAATGAAGAACGGAAATCCATATTCATTAGTAAGACTTAGTGATGGTGAAACTACAATAGATGCTAAGATGTGGGTAGGACCAGCTGAACTTCCTTTTTCTATAGAATCAGTTATTAAAGGAAGAATTGAAAAACAAGATTTTAATGGTACTGATTCTTATATCTTACATAGTGCAGAGAAGACTAGCAAAGATTTTCATGATTACTTACCACATGCACCAATAGATGCTAATAAGTATTTTCAGTATATAATGAATACATGTAATGATATTAAAGATAATAATATTAAATTAATAGTTAGTTCATTATTAAACGATAATAAAGATAAGTTTATTGTTCATCCAGCTGCTAAGGGTGTACATCATAATTATACTAATGGACTTTTATATCATACTGGTAGAATGTTAATGTGTGCAAAAGCTTTAACTACTGTATATGATGATATTGATAAAGATGTGTTATATGCTGGCACTATATTACATGACTTTGGAAAGCTTAAAGAAATGCAAATGGATGGATCAGGTAATGTTACTTATACAGTGGATGGAAATCTATTTGGACATGCATTAATATGCATTGAATGGATAGATGAATATGCTAGAAACAATAATATTGACTTAAATTATAATAAATTAGTGCATTTAAAGCATTTAATAGCTTCTCACCATGGTGAATTAGAATATGGTGCTATTACTAAACCAGCTACTAAAGAAGCTATGCTATTAAATCAAGTTGACTTAATTGATAGTAAGATTTGGCAATTTGAAAATGTAGAGGAAACAATGGAAAAAGGTACTATGTCTGATAGAGTATTTGGACTTGGTGCAAATGTATTTAATCCTGATAGAGAGTAGAAGTGTGTGATATGGTAAAAAAGATAGAGACTAAGAAACTAACTAAAAAAGAAATGATTAAGTTATTACTTAATGAAGAATTAAGTGATGAGAATCACGAAGATTTAATGAATCTTTTGTTTTCTGAACCAGTAGCAATTGATGTTGATAAACAAGAAGAAAAGAAAATGACTAAAGGTGATATGCTAGCTGATAAGATAAGTGAAAAAGCAGGTTCTTGGGGATTTATAATTGGATTTACTTCATTTTTAGTATTTTGGATTGTTTTAAATGCTTTAAATATAATTAAACTTGATGAATATCCATTTATATTATTAAATTTATTGCTTTCTTGTCTTGCTGCTTTACAAGCTCCAGTTATCATGATGAGCCAAAATAGACAAGCTAAGAAAGATAGTTTAAGAAATCAAAATGATTATAGAACAGATTTAAAAAGTGAATTAATTAACGAAGAAATATATCGAAAATTAGAACAAATATTAAGAAATCAAAGAGAAATAATAAAATATCTTAGAGATGATAGTGATAAGGAATAGGTTATGAAAAGAGTTTTTATATTAGTATTTGCTTTAGTAGTATTACTTCCAGTTACTACTAAAGCATATTCATTTAGTGAAAAATCATTTAAACAAGCTTTAACTGATGAAAAAATAGATGTAGATATATCAAGCTATAAAGAAGATGATAAGAAAGCAGATGTATATCTATTTATGGGTAGTGGTTGTACTTATTGCAAAAAGTTTTTAACATTCATGGCAAATAATGTTAGTAGTATGGGAACTTACTATAATTTACATGTTTATGAAGTATGGGGAAATGCCGATAATAAGAGTTTAATGGACGCAGTAGGATACTATTTAAATAATAGTGGTACAGGTGTTCCATATATTGTTATTGGTGATAAGGTGTTTAAAGGATATTCTTCTTCTAAGGATGAAGAAATGAATAATGAAATTAAAAACCTATATAATAGTAAAGATAGATATGATGTTTTAAAGAAAATGAAAAGTGAAAAAGGTATTGATAAGTATATAGAACTTGCAAATGATCTTAAGAAGAATACTGTAACAACTACTTATGGTGATGATAAAGACAATACTAAGACTACAGGTGAAACTGCAACTAAGAGTGAAAAAACTAATACTTTCATTACTATTATAATTGCAAGTATTTCTACAATTATAATAATTTTATCTAATTATTTAATTGCAAAGAAAATTATAATTCCTGAATTAAAAAGAAAGAAATAGCATTTGTTAAATGCTATTTTTTTAATATAGTAAAGTAATTCTTTTACCTTTAGTTTTTATAAAACCTTCTTCTTTTAGGTAACTTAGTTCACGAGACATTGCAGAACGATCAACAGATAAGTAATCAGCTAAATCAATGAAGTTGAATGGTAAATATATTATTTTGGATTTGTTCTTTTTAGAAGTTATATTAAAGTATTCTAGTAGTTTATCTCTTATAGTTTTACGGGTAAGTATTTGAATTCTTTCATTTCTTTCATTTATTTTTTTAGTAATAATTAAATATAAGTTTTTTAGAAATTGGTTATAATAAGCTTTATTATAATCTTCAAAACTTATTAGATCGTTATAATTTATAAATATTATTTTAGAGTCTTCTTTAGCTATAATATTATATTCTTCAGAGGTGGCATAGGAGATTTCTGAGCCAAATACATCTCCAGGATATATTTCTTCTGTAATGATTTTTGTACCATTATAATTTATACGTTGTATTTGGGCATATCCATCTATTAATATTCCAATCATTTTATCTTGATTAATGAATTTGAAAATTTCACTATTTTTTTTAAAAATGAACTCGTCAGCTTCTAATAATCTTAGAAGTTTACGTTTGTTATTTTCACTGATATTGTCAAATGGATTCATTACTTTACACCGCCTTCACCTGTATTTTAAACAAAAGTATCAAATGTTGCAACTGCAACATATATTTTTTCACTTGAAGTGCTATATTGGTCTCGTTGATAGGAGAGTGGAAACATGAAAGTAATTAAAAGAGATGGACATATTGTAGACTACAGTCCAGAAAAGATTGAAAACGCAATAATGAAAGCTAATAACGAAGTTGAAGAAGAAGAAAAAGTAACTCCAATTCAAATTCGCAATATTATAAAATATATCGAAGGCAAGAAGAAAAAAAGAATGCTTGTTGAAGATATTCAAGATATTATTGAACAAAGATTAATGTATTTAGGCAAATATGAACTTGCTAAGAAATACATCACTTATAGATATACTAGAGAATTAGTAAGAAGAAGCAATACTACAGATCAATCAATTAAAGAATTAATTAATGGTGAAAGTGAGTATTGGAATACTGAAAATAGTAACAAGAATTCAACTGTTGTAACTACTCAAAGAGATTATCTTGCAGGTATTACATCTACTGATATTACTAGAAGATTTTTACTTCCTGAAGATATTGTTAATGCACATGATGAAGGTATAATTCATTTCCATGATGCAGATTACTTTGCTCAAAATGCATTACACAACTGTGATTTAATTAACTTAGAAGATATGCTTCAAAATGGCACTAATATAAATGGTGTTATGATTGAAAAACCTCATAGATTTTCAACTGCTATGACAATTGCTACACAACTTATTACAGCTGTTGCATCAAGTCAATATGGTGGATGTACTATAACTCTTACACATTTAGCTCCTTTTGTAAGACTTTCTTATGAAAGATATTTAGCTAAATATAAAAAGAGAGGACTTAAAAAAGCTGAAGCTGAAAAGTATGCTAAAGAAGATTTAGCTAAAGAAATTGAAGATGGAGTTCAAACATTCCAATATCAAATTAATTCAATGACTACTACAAATGGTCAAGCACCATTCTTATCTGTTTGTATGTATTTAGGTGAAACAGAAGAATATAAAGAAGAACTTGCTATGATCATTGAAGAAACTTTAAAACAAAGAATTCAAGGTATGAAGAATGCTAAAGGTGTTTGGATTACTCCAGCATTCCCTAAATTATTATATGTTTTAGAAGAAGATAATATTAAAAAGAATAGTAAATATTATTATTTAACTGAACTTGCTGCTAAGTGTACTGCTAAACGTATGGTACCAGATTATATTTCTGAAAAAGTTATGAAATCACTTAAGATTGATAAAAATGGTGATGGGCAATGTTATCCATGTATGGGATGCAGAAGTTTCTTAACTCCATATATTGATGAAAATGGTAAACCAAAATACTATGGTAGATTTAATCAAGGTGTTGTAACTATTAACTTACCAGATATTGCTTTATCTAGTGGTAAAGATGTGGATGCTTTCTGGAAAATATTTGATGAAAGATTAGAATTATGTCATAGAGCATTACAAATTAGACATAAACGTTTATCGCAAGCTACTAGTGATGTTGCTCCAATTTTATGGCAATATGGTGCTCTTGCAAGACTTCCAAAGGGAGCTTCAATACATGACTTATTACATAATGGTTATTCAACTATTTCACTAGGGTATGCTGGTCTATATGAATGTGTTAAGTATATGACTGGTAAGAGTCATACTGATGGAGGTAAAGGACATGACTTTGCAATTGAAGTTATGAAACATTTAAATGATGCATGTAAGACTTGGAAAGAACAAGAAAATATTGATTACTCAGTATATGGAACTCCAATCGAATCAACTACATATAAATTTGCTAAGTGCTTAAAGGAAAGATTTGGTGTTATTAAAGGTATTACAGATCGTGATTACATTACTAACTCATATCATGTTCCAGTATTTGAAGAAATCGATGCATTTACTAAATTAAAATTAGAAAGCGAATTCCAAAACTTAAGTCCAGGTGGTGCTATTTCTTATGTAGAAACACCTAACTTAGAAAATAACTTACCAGCAGTTATGGAAATAATTAAATATATTTATGATAATATCATGTATGCTGAATTAAATACTAAATCTGATTATTGCCAAGAGTGTGGATATTCTGGAGAAATATTATTAGATGATGATTTAGAATGGTATTGTCCTGAGTGTGGTAATAGAAACCATGATACATTAAATGTAGCAAGAAGAACATGTGGTTATATTGGTACTAACTTCTGGAATAAAGGAAGAACTCAAGAAATTAAAGAAAGAGTTGTACATTTAGATAATAAAGATTTTGATGAGGCAGCATAATGGCTCGTTATAATAAAATAAGAAAGATGGATATCTCTAACGGACCAGGCGTTAGAGTATCCATATTCTTTCAAGGTTGTCCATTTCATTGCAAAGGATGCTTTAATAGTGAAACTTGGGATTTTGATGGGGGAAAAGAATTTAGCGATGAAACTATAAATTCTGTTATTAATTTAGCTAGTATGGATCATATTAAAGGATTATCTATACTAGGTGGAGAACCACTTCATGAAGCTAATAGAGAATCCACTTTAAAATTAGCTAAGGAATTTAAGAATAAATATCCTAATAAAACTATTTGGTGTTGGACTGGTAATACATTTGAAAAAGTTAAAGACTTAGAAGTTCTTAAATATATAGATGTATTAGTAGATGGACCTTATAAAGAAGAATTACATAGTCCTATTCTAAAATGGAAGGGCTCATCAAATCAAAGAGTTATAGATGTTAAAAAGTCTTTGAAAGAAAATAATATTTGTTTATTAGAAAACTAAAAGAGTAGTTTAAAACTACTCTTTATTTTTTTAATATATCTAGAATGTGCCTTCCTGCACCTAATAGTTCAGGTCTTTCACATGTTTTTAAGTGATATTTAAAATATAAGTTAAATGTTTCATCATCCATATTATTAATAACTCTTTTTAAGTATTCAGATGGTCCGTCTTGACTTAGTATGGTAACTCTTTTTAAGTTACATATATCTTTATATTTATTTATATCTTCTAGTCTTACAAATGAGTATAGATCTGTTTCTTTTGGAGTTATATGATACTCTTCATCTAGTAAATTATTTTTAATATCATCTTTAATATTAGATTCAATAAAACCATGTGTAATAACTGCATATTCATTCATACAGTATGATATAAATATTAGACCATTATCTTTTACTATTCTTTTAGCTTCATTTAAAGCTTTAATCTTAGATTCTTCATCTATTAAATGATACATTGGGCCAAATAGAAGTACAGCGTCATACATATTATTTTCTAACATAGAAAGGTTAGTTGCATTACCTAAGTGACATTTAATACCTTTCTTTTCTATTTCTCTTAAGTTATGTAATACAAGTTCAACTGCTTCTACTTTATAGCCTAAGTCTTCCAATTTAGTAGAATATGCACCTTTACCGGCGCCTATATCTGCTATTAAAGAACCTTTACTTACTAATTTTTCTATATAGTGTAGAGCTGTATTAAATTCTATTTTTGCATGTTTTCTTGTAAGACGTTTGTCTTCATTAAATTTATTATAATATTTAATTAGTTCTTTTTCATTCATAATAATCACGTAGATATAATAACATGAAACTATTTGATTTTATAAATTAAAATATTATAATATTATTAATTTTATGTAGGAAGGCGCTTATGATTAATTATCGCTTGATTAAACGTTTAGAAGATTATGATTTAAAGGATATCTTATCTTATTTGTATAAGTATTTTTCAACATGTGATCTTAATTGCAAAACAAATAAATATATGGATGGTTTATTTATTTCTGGTAATCTTTCTGGGGCTTCTTATTTTATTTATACTTTACTTACTGAGTTAAATATAGAATGTCATTTATTTAGTGTATTAAACAATGGAGTTACTACTATATTCTTAGTTATTAATTGTTTTGAAATGGATAGAGATCTTATATTAGATCCAAGTACTTTAGTATTTGGTAAAGCTGATATATGTTTTGATTATGATTTGAATACCTTATTTAAGCTATATCCTAAAGGTAAGATAATATCTTATGATAATGACTTACTTAGTGTTCCAATTACTAAAGATAACTATACAAGAAGTACTTTATTTGGTGATGTAGATCCACCTTATACAAAGAGATTTGATAAGTGATTTGCTAAATCACTTATTTTTTAATATAATACAAGCAAGAAGGAGGCAAACATTAATGGAATTAAAAGGTAGTCAAACCGAAAAAAATTTAATGACAGCGTTTGCAGGAGAATCACAAGCAAGAAATAAATATTCTTATTATGCTTCTAAAGCTAGAAAAGAAGGATATGAACAAATTGCTGCTATTTTTGAAGAAACAGCTAATAATGAAAAGGAACATGCTAAACTTTGGTTTAAAGAGTTACATGGTGGTGAAGTACCAGATACTTTAACTAACTTAAAAGATGCTCAAAATGGAGAAAACTATGAGTGGACTGACATGTATAAATCATTTGCAGAAACTGCAGAAGAAGAAGGATTTAAAGAAATAGCTAGACTATTTAGAGGCGTTGCTGAAATAGAAAGACACCATGAAGAAAGATTTTTAAAACTAGTTGGTAATATTGAAAACAACTTAGTGTTTGAAGCTGGTGAAGATAAAGTATGGATTTGCCGTAACTGTGGTAATATCTATGTAGGTAAGAAAGCCCCAAAGGTTTGTCCAGTTTGTAAACATCCACAAAGTTTTATGGAAATTAAAGCAGAGAACTATTAATAGTTCTCTTTTTTAATTTGTAATGTTATAATGTATTTAGGATATGATGGAAATGGAAATACAGGATAAAACTTTAAAAGCCATAAGTGTAGTTAAAATGATAGGTGCTTTTATATTAGTATTTGTAATTGTAATAGGTTATATGCTAGTAAAAGTAAACTATGTTAATTTTAATAGAAACTCTTTTTCATGTACAGGAGGATATTTAGATAACTTAGCTATTAATGATACTATTGATACAAAGAAACTAGATACATCTGAAGTATGTGTTAAAGATAATATTTCTTATAGATTATTAAAATATACTTATACTTCAGATAATCTATATGTATATTATTCTAAAGGTGAATTAGAGTATAAGTTAATATTTGATAAGGTTAATAAGGATTATATATTAATAAGAAAAGAATTGGTTGTTGAATAACCAATTCTTTTTTGTTATAATCCCTTTATAAAGCGGTGAAGAAAGAGTAGTATTTAGAATACTTAATTAAAGAGAGATAACGGTAGGTGTAAGTTATTAATTAAGCTCTATTGAATTCACTTTCCAAGTGCTAGAGTAAAATACTAGACGGGTAGTGCACGTTAAGCATTAATGAGTGTATAGTTAAACTATAAAGTAAGGTGGTACCGCGGGTTTTGACGTCCTTACATTTATAGTTTTTTTTATTGGAGGTAAAAGTATGAATGTAGAAGAAATATTAAGTAACATTTCTAAATTAGAAGATGTAAGTAGTAGAAGCGAGTTAGAAAATATCAAAGCTTTATATACGGGTAAAGCTGGTGTAATAACTAATTTAACTCAGAACTTTAAAACTATTCCTAATGAAGAAAAGAAACAATATGGAATGGAATTAAACAAAGTCAAAACTTCATACGAAGAATATTATAAAAGACAAGTGGAATTACTTAATAAGAAAGAATTAGATAGTAAGTTACAAAATGAAAGAGTAGATGTAACACTTCCTGCTACTAAGATTAACTTAGGAGCTCCTAATATGCTTGAGAAGTTAGTAGAAGATGTTGAAGAAGTAATGATTTCTATGGGTTATGATGTAGTTGATGGACCTGAAGTAGAAGAGGATAAATATAACTTTGAAATGCTTAATGTACCTAAAGGACATCCTGCAAGAGATGCTCAAGATACTTTCTATATTGAGGATGATACTATTCTTTTAAGAAGTCAAACATCTCCTGTACAAGTAAGAGAAATGCTTAAAAAAGGTGGTAAAGAACCAATTAGAATGATATGCCCTGGTAAAGTATTTAGAAGAGATGATGATGATGCAACTCATTCACATCAATTTGTACAAATAGAAGGATTATTAGTAGATAAAAAAGAAAAGAATGTAAGTTTATCATGTCTTAAAGGTACATTTGAAGAGTTAATGAGAAGAATACTTGGAAGCGATGTATCTGTTAGACTTAGACCAAGTTATTATCAATTTACTGAACCATCAGTAGAACTTGATGTAACTTGCCATAAGTGCAAAGGTAAAGGTTGTAATATTTGTAAAAATACTGGTTATATTACTATTGCTGGTGGTGGTATAGTACATCCTAATGTATTAAGAGGTGCTGGTTATGATCCAGAAGTATGGCAAGGTTTTGCATTTGGATTTGGTGCTGATAGAATTACTATGCTTAAGTATGGTATAGAAGACTTAAGAGTTTTATATAATAACGATTTAAGAGAAACTAGAGAATTTGATAGAAAGGAGATGGACTAATGATAAGTTTAGAATGGGTATCTGATTATATTGATATTAAAAGTGAAAACTACGTAGAACTTGCTAAAAAGATTACTAAAGCTGGTATTAATGTAGAAAAAGTTATATCTAAACATATTGATAACTTAGTAGTAGGTAAAGTGTTAGAGTGTGAAAGCATTCCTAATACTCACTTACATAAGTGCTTAGTAGATGTAGGTAGTGAGAACTTACAAATAGTATGTGGTGCATCTAATGTAAGAAAAGATATGAATGTAGTTGTTGCTTTAGTTGGAGCTAAACTACCTAAGTTAGAAATTAATAAGACTACTATATGTGGAGTAGAATCTAAGGGAATGCTATGTGCTTTATATGAATTAGGATTAGAAGAAGATACAGAAGAGAATCATGCTAAAGGTATTTATGAAGTAGATAGCAATATTAAAGTAGGCTCTGATGCATCTAAACTATTAGGTCTTGATTCTACTATCTATGAACTTGATATTCATAAACATAGAAATAATGATTGTTATTATCACATTGGTTTTGCTTATGAAATAGGTACTATACTAAATCGTAAAGTTACATTACCAGAAAGAGAATATAAAGTAGATAAAAGTGACAATGTAGCTAATCACTTAAAATTATTAGTAGATACAGATAAGTGTCCATATTACAATGCTAGAATAGCTACAAATGTTAAAGTAGGAGAATCTCCAGAATTCATTAAAAGAAGACTTATGGATGCTGGTATGAGAAGCATTAATAATGTAGTAGATATTTCTAATTATGTAATGCTTGAATTTGGTCAACCTCTACATTTTTTTGATAAAGATAAAGTAGGTAATAATGTATTAGTTAGAAATGCTTATGAAAATGAAACTATTGTTACACTAGATAGTAAAGAAAGAGAATTACTTACTAGTGATATTGTTATTACCGATGGTGTTAAACCAATATGTATTGCTGGTGTTATGGGTGGTGAAAATACCGAAGTAGATAGCAATACTAAAAACATATTAATAGAAGCTGCTATATTTAATCCTGTATCAATTAGATATACTTCTACTAGATTAAATTTAAAGAGTGAAGCATCAATTAGATATGGTAAAGGTTTATCTTTTGAATATACTGATATGGCACTTGATAGAGCTTGTTACTTATTAGAAAAGTATGCTAATGCTACTATTATAGATGGAACTTTAAAACATGATAAAGTTAAGAAAGAAAAACAAATAGTTAAAGCAAGAGCTAAAGATATTAATAACATGTTAGGTATGGAAATATCTACTAGTGATATGGAAAGAGAACTAGATAGATTGGATTTTAAATATGTATTAAATGGAGATGAATTTACTATTGAAGTTCCTCATAGAAGATTAGATATTGATCCAAATGTTAATGATATATCTGAAGAAATAGGTAGACTTTATGGATATGATAAACTTCCTTCTACTATACCTAATTTAGAAACAAGAATAGGTGGATATGTAGGAGATGTTAAGTATCGTAAGTTAGTTTCTAAGAGATTAAGAAGCTTAGGATTATCAGAAACTAAGACTTATTCTTTAGTAAGTCCTGCTATGTCTTCTTTATTTAAATATGAAAATAAAGAAAACATTGTACTACCAAATCCAATGTCTAATGATAAGTCAGTACTTAGAACTACTTTAATTCCTTCTTTAATTAATGTTTATAATTATAATAAGAAGAGAAAAGTAGAAAATATTAATATCTATGAAATAGCTAAGACTTATGATAAGAAATATAATGAAGAAAGTAAGATAACTTGTCTAATGGAAGGTAAGTATTTAGATAATTCATGGAAGAGAAGTGAAGTAGTAGATTTTTACTTAATAAAAGGTATAGTTGAAGATTTAATTAACTATATGGGATTTAGTGGAAGATACGAATTTGTTCAAAGTGAAATAGATGGATTACATCCATATGTTGGAGCTAAGATACTTATTGATAATAAAGAAGTAGGTATTATTGGTAGGGTACATCCTAGTATCTTAAAAGATAATGTATTTGTGTTTGAATTATCTTTACAATCTTTAATGAATGATATTAAACCAATTAAATATGTAATGGCTCCATTATATCCGGATATTTGCAAAGATATGGCATTTATTTTTGATAATAATATTACTTCAAAAGAAGTAATTGATGTTATTAAGAATTGTGCTGGAGAATTATTAAAAGATGTTACTGTATTTGATGTATTTAACAAACCAAATGGTTTGGATAATAAAGTTTCTTTAGCATTTCATTTAGTATTTAGAAGTGATAATGAAACATTAAAAGATGATGAAGTAACTCCAATATTTAATAAAATTATTAGTGAAGTTTCTAATAGGTTTAATGCTAATTTAAGAGATTCATAAAAAAAGGAAAAGTTTTTACTTTTCCTTTTTTAAATACTCTTTGTAAACATCTAAATTATAGTAATCGCTTTTAATATTTAAAATATTAGCAAGTGGTTTATATAAGAATTTACTATTTATAATAGATTCTACTTCACTAACTATATTATTATATTTAATTGCTTCTTCTTTAATACATTTATTTGTTTTATTTAGTAAGTTGTTATAACGAATGAATTCTTCATCATCAATACCTTTTTTATAGTTTGTGTTGATAGTGTTATTTAATTCATTTAATTTTAAATATATTTGAGAATTTACTATTAATCTTTGCTCTTTAAAATACTTTTCATATTGATTATTAGTTAAGCTTTCTAGTTCTACTAATACTATTGGTTTATATGATGAGTCATCTTTTATTTTTTTAACTATTATAGGAACAATTTTATATCTTTCTTTAAAGTATTCATCTAATACTTTAAATACTTTTTCTTTTTCTTTTTTTAATTTATTTAATTTAACAAGAGAGATAATTATATATATAAATAGAA
>OCTW013412844.1_pt1 | contig 19098 bp, 12 predicted proteins | sample 1539671 | NCBI WGS metagenome assembly OCTW01 (sample SAMN02144230, study PRJEB22623) | gut metagenome | biome: sheep rumen | host: Ovis aries | place: New Zealand
CCGCAATTCGCAATTGTCGGCATAGCTCAGCTGGTTAGAGTATCACCTTGACATGGTGGGGGTCCTTGGTTCGAATCCAAGTGTCGACACAACAAAGAAACCCAAACGACTGCAGGTCAGTTCGCTTGGGTTTCTCTTTTATTTTTATAGACTTTCCGTTCTCTTGTCAGTCTTTACTTGATGTCAATGACGGGAATGTTGTCCTTGTCGTTGTAATAGAGGTTCTCGCCAGCCATACCCCAGATGAAGGTGTAGTAGTAAGTACCGGCAGCAGCGTGCATGGACCACTCAGGCGACATGATGGCCTGGTCGTTGTGCAGCCATACCACGCGGCTCTCTTCGGGCTGTCCCATGATGTGGGCAATGGTCTGCTCCTGAGGCAGGTTGAAGTAATAGTAAGCCTCGATGCGACGGCCGTGGGTGTGAGGGGGCATTGTGTTCCACGCAGCACCGGGATTAAGCTGTGTCAGACCCAGCTGCAACTGGCAGGGACCTTCCTCCAGCACATCGTTGACGATGAGCTTATAGACAGTACGGTTGTTGCACTCCTCTAGCGAACCGACAGGTCCCCAAACGGCAGCCTTCAGCGAGCCTTTGCGACCATCGAGGGTAATCCACTGGGTTTTGTAGTGCTGATGGGCAGTGGCACTGTTCAGGTAGAACTTGGCAGGATTCTTAGGATCCTTGGAACGGAACTGTACGGACTTGTTGACATCCTTGCCCTTGCCGATATGGCCGCGACCGATGTAGAGGGCCTCCTTGGGAGACAGGGCATATTCTTTACCGTCAACAATCACCACGCCGTCGCCGGTGCCGCAGTTGACAACACCCAGCTCACGGTTGTACATGAAATACTTCTCCTTGATGTCTTTGTCAACGTCCAAACCCAGCTCAAAGAAATTCTCGAGCTTCAGCGTGGTGTTGACGGGCATGGCGCCACCAAAGATGAAACGGTCGTAATGAGAATAGGTAAGCAGGATGGAGTCGGGCGACATCACCTTCTCCATCACAAAGCGCTCGCGGAGCAGCTTCGTGTCGTAATGCTTTACATCTTCAGGATGACAGGCTGTCTGGAACTTCACGTGCTGAGCACCAACGAACCGGTCGGCCTCCTGAGCTGTGGCCGTAGTGAGTGAGAGGAGCATAGCTCCTGCAATTGTCAGAATTGTTTTCTTCATAATGGTATGTGATGTTATTTATTCTTTTCTTCCTTGGCAATACGCATGCGGTTCCAGACCACCATGCCAATAGTGATGATGGTGAGGACGCCGGCTCCGATATAGGCCAGACTGTCCACACACTTAAAGATGACCCATCCGAAGAGGGAAGAGGCAAAGTCAATAGCTCCGGCCTGGAAACCCTCGGGAATGTGGGCGGCGGGGTCCTGCGTCTGTGCATATACCGTCTGGGCAGCCTGTGTGAAGGCGGGAGCCATATCGGTCACGAACCACAGACCGATGCCCACGGTGACGATACCGATGATGAGAGTCTTCACCACATTACCCTTGGTATAAGGCAGCACCATCACAAAGACATAGAACATGCCAGCCAGCGAAGCCAGGGGCAGGAACTCATTGCCGGGCAGGGCAACGGCCATCAGCAAGGCCAGCGGAATGAGGATGAGCGAAGCCACGAGGGTGGTAGGATGACCTATCACCAAGGCGGGCGACATACCGATATAGACCTTCTTGCCGGCCCACTTCTTCTGAACTACTTCCTGTGTCTTCTCTGCAATAGGCTTTAGACCGTCGATGAACAGCTTGGTGATACGAGGAATCAGCTCCATCACAGCACCCATCGTGACACCCAGGAAGAGCACCTTCTTGATGTCCAACTGAGCAACAGCACCTATCAAGGCACCTACGATAACACCCAGCACGATAGGCTCGCCCAGCACACCGAACTTCTTCTTCAGACCCTCGGCGTCAATATCCAGCTTGGAGAAGCCTGGAATGCGGTCGAGCAACCAGTTAATGCCAATGGCAAAGATGGTAAAACTCTGGCAGAAAGGCTGTGGAATGGAGATACCGTCCATATCGTCGTAATAGCCCTGGAACTTATCTGCTGTCAGGTCGGCCATCACCAGCGTGATGATGTAACACACGATAGCGGCAAAATAGCCCCACGCCAGACTCTCGCCCATCACGAAATAGGCTACGGCACCGATGAAAGCAAAATGCCAGTAGTTCCATAAGTCAATATTAACGGTACGGGTACATCCTGTAATAAGCAACAGGAAATTGACGCCCAGGCAGATAGGGATAATCAGCGCACCTACCGCCGTGTTATAGGCGACAGCAGCTGCTGCGGGCCATCCCATGTCGAAGACACCTAACTGCAGGTCGTAGAGTCGTGAGATTTCACTCAGCGGAGAACCGAAGTTGTTGGTCAACAGGGCCGTCACGATGCCCAGTCCCACGAAACCGACTCCGACGTAGAGTCCTGACTTTAAAGACTTGCCAAACTTCATGCCGATGCATAGTCCGATGATGGTAAACAGAATGGGCATCATCACACTGGCACCGAGGCTGATAATGTAACTAAAAACTTGTTCCATTGTTTAAATTCAAAATATCGATATTCGTTGTTTTAGTATATTCGTGTGCAAAGTTAATAAAAAAATGGCGGAAACAACACTTTTTACTGATTTTTTTGTACCTTTGCACCACAAAAGGAAAAACAAAGGTATTATCAATTATGACAGAAAAGAAGTATAAGAGAACTACCGTAACATCGGCACTGCCTTACGCCAACGGCGGCGTGCACATAGGACACTTGGCAGGCGTTTACGTCCCTGCCGATATCTATGTCCGCTATCTGCGTCTGAAAAAGGAGGACGTGATGTTCATTGGAGGTTCTGACGAGCATGGAGTGCCCATTACAGTGAGAGCCCGCAAGGAGGGCATCACTCCGCAGGATGTGGTAGACCGCTATCACACCATGATTAAGAAGTCGTTCGAGGAATTTGGTATTTCGTTCGACATCTATAGCCGTACCACCTCGAAGATACATCACGAGTTTGCCGCCCAGTGGTTCCGCAAACTCTACGAAGAGGGCAAGCTGATCGAGAAGACAACAGCACAGCTGTACGACGAGGAGGCCAAGCAGTTCCTGGCCGACCGCTATGTGACGGGAGAATGTCCACACTGTCACGCTCAGGGAGCCTATGGAGACCAGTGTGAGAAGTGTGGTCGCGACCTCAGTCCTACGGAACTCATCAATCCGAAGTCGACCATCAGCGGCTCTACGCCCGTCCTGAAGGAGACCAAGAACTGGTATCTGCCCCTGAATGAGTATCAGGACTGGCTGAAGCAGTGGATTCTGGAGGAGCACAAGGAGTGGCGCCCCAATGTCTATGGCCAGTGCAAGAGTTGGCTTGACATGGATCTGCAGCCTCGTGCCATGACTCGAGACCTCGACTGGGGTATCCCTGTCCCCGTGGAGGGTGCTGACGGCAAGGTGCTGTATGTGTGGTTCGATGCCCCCATTGGCTATGTCTCGAACACCAAGGAACTCTGCGAGAAAGAGCCCGGAAAGTGGGGCAACTGGGAGAAATGGTGGCAGGATGAGGATACGCGCCTCATCCACTTTATCGGTAAGGACAATATCGTGTTCCACTGCATCATCTTCCCTGTGATGATGAAGGCCCACGGCAAGTATATCATGCCCGACAATGTGCCGTCCAACGAGTTCTTGAATCTGGAGAATGACAAGATTTCTACCTCGCGCAACTGGGCTGTCTGGTTGCATGAGTATCTGGAGGATATGCCCGGCAAGCAGGATGTGTTGCGCTATGTACTGACGGCCAATGCTCCTGAAACCAAGGACAACAACTTCACTTGGAAGGACTTCCAGGACCGCAATAACAATGAACTGGTGGCTGTTTACGGCAACTTCGTCAACCGTGCCCTCCAGCTCACCAAGAAATATTGGAATGGGGTGGTGCCTGCCTGTGGCGAGCTGCAGGAGGTGGACCGTCAGGCCTTGGAGGAGTTTAAGGACGTGAAGCAGAAGGTGGAGGCTTTGCTCGACCAGTTTAAGTTCCGCGACGCTCAGTTCGAGGCTATGAATCTGGCCCGCATCGGCAACCGCTACATCACCGAGTGTGAGCCGTGGAAGGTGTGGAAGACGGATCCCAAGCGCTGTGAGACAATTCTGAACATCTGTCTGCAGTTGACGGCTAACTTGGCGATTGCCTTTGAGCCGTTCCTGCCGTTCTCCAGCAAGAAACTGCGCGAGATGCTGAATTTAACGTCGTTTGACTGGAATGAACTGGGTAGTACAGAACTGTTGAAACCCGGTCATCAGTTAGGCGAACCAGCTTTGCTGTTTGAGAAGATTGAGGATGACGTCATCCAGAAGCAACTCGATAAGCTGGAGGCCACCAAGAAAGCCAATCAGGCTGCCCAGTATAAGGCTGCCCCCATTAAGGATACGGTGTCGTTTGAGGACTTTGAAAAACTGGATATCCGTGTAGGTCTGGTGAAGGACTGCCAGAAGGTGAAGAAGTCTAAGAAACTCCTGCAGTTTACCATTGACGATGGTTCTGGTACCGACCGTACCATCTGCTCGGGTATTGCAGCCTTCTACGAGAATCCCGAGGAACTCATCGGCAAGCGCATCCTCTTCGTGGCCAACTTTGCACCCCGTCAGATGATGGGCATCGAAAGTCAGGGCATGATACTCAGTGCCGTCGATTACGACGAGAGCCTGAGTGTCGTGACGACCACCAAGGACGTTAAACCCGGCAGTCAGGTGGGGTAGGGCTTTTCTCTCTATTTTTTTGTAAAACCCAGAGTCAGCATGCTTATGCTGACTCTTTCTATATTGTGTAGGACCTTTCCGCAGGCCATGAGGGTAGCCCCTGTGGTGCAGATATCGTCAATGAGCAGAATATGCTTGCCTTCTAATAGCTGCGGATGGCGGAGCACGAAGACCCCTTCCACATTCTCCTGCCGTTCGCGACGGCCCAGGGATGTCTGACTTTGCTGAAAGTGTTCGCGGCAGACGGCCTCGGTGATGACGGGGATGCCCGTCACATCGCTCATGCCTCGTGCCAGCATCTCGCTTTGGTTGTAACCTCGCTGTCGATGGCGTTTGCGGGTCAATGGCACTGGCACCAAGGCATCAATGCCGTTGAAGAAGTCGCCCAACGACATCTCGCGAGCCATAAGCCGTCCCATGTCTTCTCCGATGTCGGGCCGTTGGCCGTATTTTAGCTGATATACCAGTTGAGCCATCTCCGAATGCGGCTCATAGAACATCAGCGCCGCTGCCCGTTCCACAGATAACTGCCCCCAGAAAAGTTGGTCCATCAGATTGTCGGTAGGTGTAAACTGATAGGTGGTGCGTGGTAGGTGTAACAGGCATACAGAGCATAGCGAACGCTCGTTAGGCGACAGTCGTCGTCCGCATACTACACAACTGCGGGGTGATATGAAGTCAAGAATTCGTGTAATCCAATTTGCCATTTCTCACTCTTGATTCAACAGTCCTCATCCTCCACTCCGTCAATACACCGTCGGATGATATCAAAGGTAAAGCCGCGCCCCACGGCGAAGCGCAGCAGTTTCTGGTTCAGCTCGTACTCACTCTGCGCCTTGATGCCCTTGCGCTTCTGCTTCAGTAGGGGGCGCAGTACGTCTAAGTATTCATCGTCGCTGACCTCGTCAAGCACCTGCTGGCGGATGTCTTCATCGATGTGCTTCTGCCAGAGGGCCTGCTCTACCTTGCGACGTCCCCACTTGTTATAGCGTACCTTATCCTTGACGAAGGCCCGGGCATAGCGCTCGTCGTCGACGTACCGCTCCTTGGTGAGACGCTCCATTACTCGGGCCTGAGCTGCCTCGTCCAGTTCCCAGCGTCTCATTTTCTCGGTCATCTCCCATTGGCAGTGCTCGCTTTGGGCACAGAGTGCCGCCAGCGTCAGGTAGGCATCTTGTTCTGTCTTCTGTTTCATCGTATGGCTTTCATCATTCGTTGTTTTCCGTATTCGTCGCAGCGGGTTTCGATGTCGTGGTACGACATCATACGCAATAGGCCTTGCAGTTCAGCGGCGCAGAGGGGGTTGATTTCGAAATAGAGGCTTCCGCCAGGCTTCAATGCCTTCTGTCCGAAGGTGGCAATGGCCCTATAGAACAACAGCGGGTCGTCGTCGGGAACGAAGAGGGCCAGGTGGGGCTCATAGCCGAGGACGTTGTTTTCCATTCGCGCGCGTTCCTTATTTAATATATAGGGTGGATTACTGACGATGAGGGAGAGGGAGGAAGGACTGGGGGAAGTGTTTTGATAATGAAGGATGTCCACCTGCTCAAAACGGGCATTGACGTTTAGTTGTCTGGCATTGTCACGGGCAATGACCAATGCCTGCTCGGAGATGTCCCATGCTGTCACCTGAGCCTCGGGCAGTTCCGCTGCCAACGTAATGGCGATACATCCGCTACCCGTCCCAATATCAAGGATAGAGTGCTTTCTTATACCTCTCGCCTCTTTCACTATCCATCTGCACAGTTCCTCTGTTTCGGGGCGGGGAATGAGCACGCCGGGTGCTACATGAAAAGTGCGGCCACAGAACTCCGCCTGTCCTAAAATATATTGCACAGGCTCCTGCTTTTGCAGCCGACGGACAATTTCTCGCAATTCTTCTTGTTGGTCTGCGGATAATTGTGTATCTTTGCCGAGCAAAAGGTCAGGCAGCGTCAGGCCGAAGCGCACTTCATATACCATGCGGGCAATGGCTTTCGCCTCGCCCTCGTCATATGTTTGCGCCAAACTGCGCCAGAACTGCTGGTAACTCATAGTAACTGCAAAGGTACGAAGAATATGGAAAAGAGCCAAATTTCCATCGATGAAATTTATATGCGGCGCTGCTTACAACTGGCAGCCAACGGCATTCATGGAGCGCGCCCCAATCCGATGGTTGGCGCCGTCATCGTGGTTCCTCTCACCTCTAAAATAATTGGTGAAGGCTATCATGTCCGTTGCGGCGAGGGACATGCCGAGGTGAATGCCTTTGCCAGTGTACGTCCGGAGGATGAGGCTCTGCTTTCGGAAGCAACCATTTACGTGTCTTTGGAACCTTGTGCCCATTATGGCAAGACACCGCCCTGTGCCGAACTGATTATCAAGAAAGGTGTCAAGCGTGTCGTCGTAGGTTGCGTTGACCCCTTTGCCAAAGTGCAGGGTAGGGGTATTGAGATGCTGCGCCAAGCGGGCATTGAGGTGACCGTCGGAGTGCTGGAGCAGGAATGCCGGTGGCTGAACCGCCGTTTCTTCACCTATCACAGTAAGCATCGTCCCTATATTGTCTTAAAGTGGGCTCAGACGGCCAACGGCTATATAGATGACCATGGTCACGTCCTGCAGATATCCAACGAACAAACCCGTATGTTGAGTCACCAGCTGCGCTCCGAGGAGGATGCCATTCTGGTAGGTCATACCACCGATGCCCGCGAACATCCCCAGTTGACAGTCCGCCACTGGCACGGTCCCAACCCCAAACGTGTGGTGCTGACCCGTCAGCGGCCCTTGCCCCAGTTGATAGACGACCTCTACCAGCACGGCATTCAGTCGCTCATCGTCGAGGGTGGTCGCCAGACCCACGAGGCCTTTATGGAGGCGGGACTCTATGACGAGATACGAGTGGAGACTGCTCCTCTGGTAGTTGCTGGCGGTACCCGAGCCCCACAACTGCCCTCCGACATCACCCTCCGCTGTCAGGAAGGATATGGAGAAAACATACTTTTTTACTATCATAAGACTTACTAACATGAAAAGAACTGAACAACTACGTCTTTCCATAAGACGACTGACAAGCATGCTGCTGTTGACAGTAGTATGTGCCTTGACCGCATCGGCTACGGATATTCATGTGGCTACAACTGGTAACGACGCCAATGCCGGTACGGAGGCCGCTCCGCTGCAGACCATCCACAAGGCGCTGGAGCTGGTGCAGCCCGGCGATCGCATCCTGATTCACGAGGGAACCTACATGATTACCAAACGCATCAAGATTCCCGCGCTTCAGACCACTCCAGACCTGCGTTGTGAGATGCGGGCTTGGCCAGATGATGCCGTGGGCAAGGTCATTATCGACGGCACAAATATGAATCCCGCTACCGAAATAGAGTTCAAACAGTCGCGTTGCATCTATGTAGACCACATGGCCAACTACTGGACTTTCTACGGTCTCGTGCTCCAGCATGCCAAGGACAACGGTATGAAGATGGAGGGCTCGTACAACATCGTGGAGCGCTGCGTCTTCCGTTTCAATAACGATACAGGCCTGCAGATAGGTATGTATAAGGACTGGAAGATAGAGGAAACCAAGTCTTTTCCTATTAGCGGTACTCCTGAATTCAACCCTAACTATACGTACTGCCGTTACAACACGGTCATCAATTGCGACGCTTACGAGAATGCGGATATGAAGTCGTTCAGCGGCTCGGATGACGGTGGTGATGCCGACGGCTTTGCCGTCAAGCTGTTCCCCGGACCCGGCACCAAGTTTTATGGCTGTCGTGCATGGAATAATTCCGACGACAACTGGGACCTCTATATGACTTATCACCCTGTGGTTATCGACCACTGCTGGGCCTATCATGCAGGCTACTATACCAACCAGAGCGGTCAGGTGGTAGAGGGCATGAACGGCAACGGCTTCAAGCTGGGTGGTGGTGGCTCAGCCGGTGGCGCGGCCTTCGACCAGTCGACAGGTGCCCATGTGGTAATCAACTGCGTGGCTTTCAACAACTTGCATAAGGGTTTTGACCAGAACAACGCCTACGAGGGTATGTACGTTATCAACTGTACAGCCTGGGGTAATGAGTATAACTACCGCTTCCCCACGGAGTTCAAGTATGGCCCCATGACTATTAGGAACAGTATCGGGTGGGGCGCTACGGCTCAGAAGGACGGCGTTGCTGTGGGTAACCACGAATTCCTGTCGCCTGACAAACCTGGATATATGGATCCTGACACCAAGTTCTGTTCATGGCTTGAGATAGACGGCTGCAGTCCTATCAAGGAGGGCTTTAAGGAGGGTAAGACGCAGATTGTGACCAAAGACCACTCCGGTGAGTTTCTCTCATTGTCTGTGGCTGACTTCATGGCTCCCCGTGAGGCCGACGGATCGTTGCCCGACAATAACTTTGCCCGGCTGAAGCCTGGCAGCATCTTCAAGGACCAGGGTACGCCCATCATTGGTTTTACCCCTGCCCGAAAGATGACGGAGGCCCAGTGTACTGCGGTAGGATTGGAGTATATCACCGCTGACGACCTTTACATTCCCTACAACGACGCAGCCCCCGACCTGGGAGCCTACGAAACGGACGGCGTGCCTTACGAATATACCGTTCCCGACAAGATTGAGGTCAAGTGCAAGACTGCCAACTCCACTCAGGAGGTTATTGCGGGCAAGGCCATTGCCGATATCGTCTATGAGTTGAACGACGTTGCCACCAGTGCCGTTGTCACAGGACTGGCAGATGGGCTGACCTACAACTACGATGCCACGGCCCAAACGGTGACCATCAGTGGCACTCCTGCTACAAGCTGCAGCTTCACCCTCACCGTTTCTGGTAACAAGGAGGCGGGTGTAAAGGATTTTACCACTACCGGTATTATTACCCTCGTCACCCCTTTTAAGGTACTCACCGGCGACTGGTATCACTTCCAGGATGCGTGGGATGCATTGCCTGTAGACTTGCAGGGTGTGCTGGAGATGATTCCCGGCAGTAGCAAAACTACGAGCTACGATCCCATGAAGACCGAAAATGGCGGTAGCGTGCCCAGTGGCTGCACCATGGGAGGCTTCGATATTGGCAGGAATAACGGTGGTATCCGCTGGAACCTGAGCGATGGCGTGCTGCAATTGAAGATTAACCTGCATTTTACGGGCGACCGTACTTATAAGATTAACTGGAGGCTGGCCGACGGCACCCAAAAGTCGTGGACTTCAGGGAAGATGAATAAGACGACGCTACTGGGGTGGAACCTGATAGAGGTGGCTGGCATTACTGAGGACGTGGCCAAGCAGATTCGCAGCATAGAACTGCTGAACGCATCCACCAGTGGCGGAGCCCGTGTCTATGATATGTATGTCCGTGTTCCTGATACCAGTGTCACAGGCATTGAGACCTTTAAGACCACAGCCTTCCGGCCGATGGGCACTACGAAAGTACTCGAGCAGGGCCGCCTGGTGATTGTCCGTAACGGTGACCGCTACCGTGTCACGGGTCAGAAGATGTAGCACTACTACATACTACTAACTACTTGGAGGGTGGGGCTTCGCGATGAAGCTCCGCTCTTTTTGTTTGTATATCTTATGCTTTGCGCCTTTGGGTGTAAAAACATCACTTTTGTTACGACTTGATAACTTTTGATAGGAAATACCAACAGTTTGGTACGAAAATCGGCATAAAAGTTAAAAAAACGCCCGTAAATGTATCTTTTTTATAATTTTATTTGTCTAAGTTAAAAGAATTCGTTACCTTTGCAACATGTTACGTATTGTGCCTTGGTGTGTATGCATTTTTGGTGCAGAGGAATCGGGGGCCTTAATAAAATAATAAGGTACGCGCGAGGATAACGTATAAGAGCAAAGGTTTCACCCTTAGCCGTCGTAGAAAAATAGTAAAAATAAAAATACAAAGAGAGTGTTTATGAAAAAACGACTTACGATGTTTATGACCTGCTTGTTATTGAGCATAGGCGTTGCGCTGGCTCAGAACAAGATAACAGGTACCGTCTTTGAGGATACCGGCGAGCCTTGTATCGGCGCAACGGTAATGATTCAGGGCACCAAGCATGGTACCAAGACCGACATGGATGGTAATTTCTCGATTAACGTGCCCGCCGGCAAGAAACTGGTGATCAGCTATGTTGGTATGGCTACTCAGACGGTAAAGCCGCAGAACGGCATGAAGATAACCTTAGCTCCCGATGCTTCACAGCAATTGGACGAGGTTGTGGCCGTAGGTATGATGAAGCAGGATAAGCGCTTGTTTACCGGTGCTACAACGAAGGTGGATGCCGACAAGGCTAAGCTGGATGGTGTGGCCGACGTCAGCCGTGCGCTGGAAGGCCGTGCAGCCGGTGTGTCTGTGCAGAACGTGTCTGGTACTTTCGGTACTGCTCCTAAAATTCGTGTCCGTGGTGCTACGTCTATTTATGGTAGCTCTAAGCCTCTGTGGGTGATTGATGGTGTGATTCAGGAGGATGCTGTCGACGTGAGTGCTGACGACCTGTCGTCTGGTGATGCCGTGACGCTGATTTCTAATGCCATTGCCGGTCTGAGTGCTGATGATATCGAGTCGTTCCAGGTGCTGAAGGACGGTTCCGCAACCTCTATCTATGGTGCTCGCGCTATGGCAGGTGTGGTTGTTATCACCACCAAGCGTGGTAAGGCAGGCCGCAGCACGGTGAACTACACCGGTGAGTTCACCTATCGTTTCAAGCCCTCTTATCGCAACTACAACATCTCGAACTCTCAGGAGCAGATGGGTATCTATAAGGAAATGGCCACTAAGGGTTGGCTGGAGTTCTCACAGGTTGCCAACAGTAGCTCGCAGGGTCTCTATGGCCGTATGTACAGCGAGATTGCCAAGTATAAGGGCAATGGCCAGTATGGTTTGGACTATACCGAGTCGGCCATGAACTCCTACCTGCGTGATGCTGAGTTCCGCAATACCGACTGGTTTGACCTGCTGTTCAACAACAACATCGTGCAGAACCACGCCGTCAGCATTTCGACGGGTACGGATAAGGCTAGCCTGTATGGTTCAGTCTCTGTGATGTACGACCCGGGATGGACAAAGGACTCAAAGGTGGAGCGCTATACCGCCAACATGAACGCCTCGTTTAACCTGTCTAAGAAGTTGACTGTTAGTATTTTGACCAACGGCTCGTACCGTGACCAGAAGGCTCCTGGTACCTTGGCTCGCTCTACTGACGTGGTTAGCGGTGCTGTGAACCGTTCGTTCGACATCAACCCCTTCAGCTACGCCATGAATACCTCGCGTACGCTGGACCCCGATGCTACCTATACGCGTAACTACGCTCCGTTCAATATCTTCAAGGAGTTGGACAACAACTACATTGACCTGTCTATCAGCGACATGAAGTTCCAGGGTGAGATTACCTACAAGCCCATCCGTGGCATGGAGATTCACCTGTTGGGAGCCTACCGCACGCAGAAGACCTCGCAGGAGCACTTCATCCTGAATGAGTCGAACCAGGCTGAGGCCTACCGTGCCGGTGTGGACAATCCTAACATCCAGAGATCGAACCCCTACCTGTATACCGATCCTGATAAACCCAACTCGCTGCCTATCTCAGTGATGCCTAAAGGTGGTATCTATACCCGTAATGACTATATGGTGAAGCAGCTCGACTTCCGTGGTACTGTACAGTATAACCACGTGTGGAACGATACCCACATCATGGGTCTGTTCGGTGGTATGGAGGCCAACAAGACTGATAAGGACCAGATGTTCCACTCAGACTATGGCGTAGACTACAATGCTGCCCGTCTGGTGACTATCACGCCTGAGTTCTACAAGCAGGCCAAGGAGGAAGGCACCGTGCTGAGCTCGTTCGCCAAGTCATGGTCGCGCAACCTGGCATATTTCATCAACGCCAACTACTCGTACAAGGGACGTTACGTTGTCAATGGAACGCTGCGTTACGAGGGTACCAATAAGTTAGGTAAGGCTCGTTCAGCCCGCTGGCTGCCTACGTGGAACGTCTCCGGTGCATGGAACGCCCACGAGGAGAACTTCTTCCAGAAGTGGATGGAGAAGACCAACTACGCTGTATCGCACCTGAGTCTGCGTGCCTCTTACTCACTGACTGCAGACCGTGGTCCGTCGTATGTGTCGAACGCCATGCCTATCTACTACTCTACCAACGCCTGGCGTCCGCAGGGTGACCAGATAGAGACCGTCACCGAGCTGAGCAACATTGCCAACACCGAACTGACATATGAGAAGAAACACGAGTTCAACCTCGGTCTGGATGCCGGTTTCCTGCATAACCGTCTGAACATGAACTTCGATATCTACTGGCGTAACAACTATGACCTGATAGGTTACACGCAGACACAGGGTGTCGGTGGTTACATCAACAAGATGGCTAACGTGGCTACCATGAAGTCTCATGGTGTCGAGTTGACCATTTCGTCGATTAACCTTCAGAATCAAGATTGGAAGTGGACAACCGACTTCACCTTCTCGTATGCCAAGAACAAGATTACCGACCTGAAGTCGCGCTCGAATGTCATTGACTTGGTTACTGGTAATTCTACCAATCACTATCGCGAGGGCTATCCAGTATCGGCCCTGTTCTCCATTCCCTTTGCCGGTCTGAATGACCAAGGTCTGCCACAGGTCATCAACCAGGATGGTGTGAAGACACTGACAGACATCAACTTCCAGGAGTACGAGAAGCTCGGCTTCCTGAAGTACGAAGGTCCTACAGAGCCTACCACTACTGGTGGTCTGAACAATACGCTGACTTGGAAGAACTGGCGCTTGAACGTCTTCATCACTTATTCGTTCGGCAACAAGATTCGTCTCGACCCGGCCTTTGCCGCAGCTTACAGTGACATGTCGGCAATGCCGAAGGAGTTTAAGAACCGCTGGGTACAGCCTGGTGATGAGCGTACGACTGACATCCCGGCTATCGCCAGCCGTCGTCAGTACAAAGAAATCAACCAGCTGAGCTACGCTTACAATGCCTATAACTACTCTACGGCACGTGTGGCAGACGGTGGCTTCATCCGTCTGAAAGACATTTCGCTGACTTATGACATGCCTAAGCAGTGGATTAGCAAGATTGGTCTGACTACCGCTTCGCTGAAGTTTGACATCACGAACCTCTGCCTGCTGTACAGCGACAAGAAACTGAACGGACAGGATCCTGAGTTCGTCAACTCTGGTGGTGTGGCAACGCCTATGCCTAAGCAGATGACATTTACTGTACGTCTGGGTATGTAAGCTGAAGATGAAAGATGAAAAATGACAGAATAAATATGAAGAATATGAAGAAATATATAAGTTTATCCATCTTAGCCTTGAGCATGAGCTTCGCTTCGTGCAGTGACTTCCTGGACAAGACACCCGATGAGCGTGTGGAGCTGGTCAAAGTCGACGATGTCGTCATGCTGCTCGGTACGGCCTACTCGGATGCCAACTATGGCTGGATGTGCGAGATTTCGAGCGATAATATCATCGACATCAACGCACCCTTTATGGCTACCCAGAGTGATGGTGATGAAATAGAGGTTCGTTTCAACCTGACATCGTACGACTTGATGGACGACGAGGCCTACCAGTTTAAACCTGTTTCTACCAACAGCTCAGACAGCCCCGCCACTATCTGGGAGAGGGGCTATAAGGCCATTGCCGTAGCCAACCACGCTATTGCCAATTTGGACAATATTCGTGGAGGCACGCCCATTGCTCAAACCAGCAACGCCATGAAGGCTGCTTACGCCGAGGCATACCTGACCCGTGCCTACAACCACTTCGTACTGGTTAACATCTTCTCACACGCCTATCGTGACGAGGTGCTGAGTCGCAGCGATTTGGGTATTCCCTATAGTACCAGTCCTGAGGATAAGGTGCATGTCAGTTATGACCGTGAAAACGTGACCACCACTTATCAGAAGATAGAACAGGACCTCGTGGCAGGTTTGGAACTGCTCAACGAGAGCAATTATAAGAAGCTGAAGTGGCACTTCAACCTGAAGGCAGCCCATGCCTTCGCAGCCCGCTTCTACCTCTATAAGCGCGAATATGCCAAGGTAATCGAGCACGCGAACTACGTCTTAGGCGAGAATACCACAGCAGGCCGTGCCGGACTGCCCGCCCTGCTGTATGACTGGACAAAGAACGACGATGCTACTAACGCTACTGATATGGCTGAAATCTGGCAAGGTCCAAGTCAGCCCAACAATCTGATGCTGGTGGCTACTTACTCTCGTCAGTGGCGTCGTGCGGTAGGCTATCGCTATGCTACTGCAGGTAAGGCGCTGCGTGACATCTACGGTCACTTGACGGCCAACTCAAACTACTACTGGAACCCCTGTGCAGGTGTGGCCGACAAGTTCTACTGGGACGGAAATTCAGACCATGGATACATGAGTTCGAAGATTGCCGAGCGCTTTGAGTATTCTGACAAGGTGTCAGGTATAGGTTTTGCTCACATCATCCGGCGTGAGTTCACCTGCACCGAACTGATTCTGGAGCGTGCCGAGGCCGAACTGTTAGGCAATAACGACATTGACGGCTGTATGGAAGACCTCATAGCCTATGAGACCAGCCGCTATAACTTCTCGGAAACTACCAAGAATAGCTATTCTTCTGGCTTGAAACTGCCGCCAGACAGGACACGTATGGAAAACTGGTATGCTGCCTCGCAGGCTGGTGACCATAGTAATGTGTACAGCAACTGGGACTTTACACAGGGTGTCAGTCCGTCGTTTGTCATCCCTGCTTCGCAGGTCACCTATATGAACATCATCAATGAAATGCGCCGCTACGACACGGCATGGACGGGTCTGCGCTTCTTCGACATCAAGCGCTTGGGTATACCGTTTGTGCGCACCTACGGTCCTGAGGCTATCAAATATGAGCTGACAGCTCACGACAGTCGTCTGGCTATCGAGCTTCCTTCCGAGGTTCTGCTGTCCGGTCTGGAGAGCTCGCGTCAGCAGAGCGCGGCTGTTGGAGGCAGCGGCAGTGAGATGAAGCCGACTTCGTCAGAAATGGCTACCAACAACTAATCAAGGAGGAGGTATTAAGATATGAAGAAACTGAATATATTTGTATTGATGCTCGTGGCACTGACCACGCTGAATATCACTTCGTGCTCGGACGATGACCTGGGCGAGACCATCTTCCCCGTGGTGAGTGAGAAGCTGGACCGCAGCCTCTACACGTTCCCGCTGGATACCTTTGTCAAGGTGAACTTCCTGGAGCCGTATAACATGCGCTATCTATACAAGTTGCAGGACATTGGTTCCGACATGGACTACAACCTGACACCCTGCTCCTATGACCAGTGTGTCAATTTGGCCGTGCTGAACAAGTACCTGTGGTACGATGTCTATCGCGACGTCGTCGGTCAGGAGTTCCTGAAGAAGTACAGTCCCCGTGTGATGCACATCATCGGCTCACCGGCCTATAATCCCACGTCAGGTACCATTAAGCTGGGTACTGCTGAAGGCGGTCTGAAGATTACACTCTACAATGCAGAGAGCCTGAGGCCGGATAACCTCGAAAACCTCAACGAGTATTTCTTCAAGACCATGCACCACGAGTTCTCACACATTCTGCACCAGAATATTAACTATCCGCAGGACTTCAACCTCATTTCCTCATCGTTCTATAACGTGGCAGGTTGGCAGGATACCCCCGACAGCGTTTCACTGGGTCAGGGCTTCGTCTCCAACTACGCCTCTTCGCAGGCTCGTGAGGACTGGGTAGAGACCATTGCCAACTACATCGTGAAGGACTCTATCACTTGGGCTGGCATGCTGGACGGTGCTACTAAGAGTTGGGAGGTAGCTACTGACGTGAACTATGATTACTGGAAGTCCATCGATGCTAAGGTTAAGCGTGGACAGGCTCACCGTGACTCTGTCGGCTACTACCTGAAAGATGGTACGACATCAGGTGGTAAGGTCATAACCATTCAGGTGTACCGTAAGTACATCCAGCGCAATGCCGAAGGCTACGCTGTGCCTGATGCCAACGGTAAGATTGTTTACCTGAGCGTGGTAGATATTGCAGGCAATGAGACCGGTAAGGACATCATACTGAAGAAGCTGCAGATGTGTCGTGAGTGGCTGAAGACTAACTTTAACTATGATATTGATAAGGTGCGCGACGCTGTGCAGAAGAAGCAGTATCTGCATGACAGTCATGGCTATCTGGTGAAAGACGCACAGGGTCGTCCCATCAACCTGCTGACCTATCAGCGTCCTGACGGAACGACACTGATGGAAGAGCTTCGTCAGATGGTCGACCAGTATAAGCCGCTTATGACCAAGTGATAATAGAGTAACCGTATAACGCATAAAAAGACGACTATAATATGAAGAAGATATTTTCATTAACGATGTTACTGGCCGTAGGTACTGTGGTGCTGACGGGCTGTAAGAGTGAGGAAGACGACCTCTTCTCCAGCTCTGCTGCCGAGCGTCTTGCTGAATCACAGAAGACCTATACCAAGCGTCTGGGTGGTACCACCTGGGTCATGGAGTATTATCCGTTGGGCACAACAGAGTTGAATCCTGAGACTCGCGACCCCTATCCTGCTGGACTGGGCTATGTCATCCTGAACCGTTTCAAGACCGACGGTTCTGTGGAGCAGGCTATGCAGAACTCCGTGTCTAACGGGCAGTACCTTTTTGATACCTCTATGTGGGAGATTATCACCGACCAGGGACCCGTCTTGTCTTTCAATACCTTTAACAAGTGTATTCATGCTTTCGCCGACCCAGGTGTCAGCAACTCCAGTCAGAACCTCTATCAAGGCCGTGGCTACGAGGGTGACTATGAGTTTGGTATGCTGAGTCTTGATGAGAATGCTGAATATGTAATGTTGAAGGGTAAGAAGCGTGGCACGTATATCCGTATGGACAAATTGCCCTACGATACCGACTTCCAGACCTATCTGGACGACATCATCGCCTTTAAGGAAAAGCTGTTCTCGGCCTCTGCACCAAACAACCCGCAGATTTCGCTGGGCGACACCACTTTCGTGCTGACTAGAGCAAGTCTTGGTATTGCCGAGTTGTATCCTGTCGGTGGTGACCCCGTTACACAGAATAGTTGGCATCCGTATTTGATTTCAAAGCGTGACGGACAATACTACATGCGATTCCGTGACAAGATTGGTCGTGGCAACTGCGATGCTCAAGAGTTTGTCTACGATGCCACCAAGGATTTGTTTACCTGTGTGGAGAATCCTGCTTACATTATCGAGGGTCCAGCGGCTGGTTCGTTCTTCAACGAGTCAGTGAACAATGGGCACAAGTGGCTGCTGTCACGTACCAACGACATGTCAGAGCAGATGAAGGCTGTCTACGAGAAGATGTATGAAGACTTCCGTAAGGTGGGTTCGGGCAGTTATACCCTGCAGAACGTGCAGTTCTCGAAGATTGTTGATGGTAGTGCTGACAATGGTAAGATAAAGGTCGACATCAGTTATCGTAACAGAAACTCTGTGGCACACTTGCTCGTGTACTTCGATGCTACCTTCGGTGACCAGTCGTTTACCCTCAGTAATCGTCAGGTGCAGGGCAATGGTCAGAACATCATCAATGCTGTGCCAGGTATTGACACCTTCTTGACCACTATTGAGACCGAACTCTCTGTGGCTGCTGGTGGGTCGTCGTTCAACATGTCTACCTTGAAATTGACCTCTGCTAAAGATACAAACTATACTTTTGTACTTAATTATATTATTTAATTAAACGTTTAAGGTTATGAAAAAATCATTACTTTTAATGGCAATGACATTTGCCGTTTCTTCTGGATTCGCTCAGGCTCCGTCTAAGACTTACTACAATTTGTTGGTAAAGCAGTCTGAGGCTAGTCAAAAAAAGGCTCCTGCTGCTGTGACTAAGGAGGAGACGACTTCTCGTCGTTCTATCGCTACCAAACTCTACTATCAGGCTCCCAAGGGTGCTGCATTCACCTGCTGGAACAAGGAGGGTAGGGGTTACGCAGCTTCTCGTATGATTGTCGCACCTTGGGTGGAGTTCACGTTCAAGAATATGTCTGAGAATCCTACGACCAACAAGTGGCATTTCAACTATATGTCTAGTGATGTCTACCAGGATCTGACCGAGTATGCCGATGAAGACGGCAGTTACACTACTGAACTGAACCCCGGTTACTACATGGCGGCTCCTACGCTGGTTGACGAACAAATGACTGACTCGTTCACCATCGGTTATCCTGGTGCTTACTGGGATTATAACAGCAAAACTTATCGCACCGCTTTCACTACGGTCAATGTTGACTCTATCGGTCCCAAGTCGTTCCTCAACGACCACGGTTCCGCTGGTAGTACTGGTTATGGCTGGGG
>OCTW011596248.1_pt1 | contig 19094 bp, 15 predicted proteins | sample 1539671 | NCBI WGS metagenome assembly OCTW01 (sample SAMN02144230, study PRJEB22623) | gut metagenome | biome: sheep rumen | host: Ovis aries | place: New Zealand
CTGATTTTCTTCCTGGTGACCACCTCTATGGATGTGAACCAGGGACTGGCTCGCCGTCTGCCTGCTCCTATTCCTCCCGATCAAAAGGTAGAGGACAAGGATATCAACAAGCGTAACCTGTTGGTGGTGAAGATCAACTCCGCTAACCAACTGATGGTACAAGGCCAGTTGATGGATGTGAAGCAACTTCGCGAGAGAGCTAAAGAGTTCATTAAGAACGAGCAGAATGCGGACTACTATCCGAAACTCGTGGAGGAAGATTTCGGTGCTCCCTTCGGTACAATAGCTTATACGAAGGACCACGTGATCTCCGTCCAGAACGACGTGGATACGCAGTATCAGGCATATCTGGATGTTCAGAACGAACTCGTAGCGGCATATAATGAATTGCGTGAAGAATGCGCGCAGAAGTATTTCCACAAGAGCTATAACGAATTGGAGGAGGACCAGCAGAAACGCATACAGAAGATCTATCCTCAGAAGATTTCGGAGGCTGAACCTAAAAATTACGGTAACTGATTATGGCTAAGATACGTAGAAATGAGAAACGTGAGATGCCGGCGTTGAATACGTCGTCTCTCCCTGATATTATCTTCATGCTGTTGTTCTTCTTCATGTCTGTTACATCAATGAAGGAAGTAAGCTACAAGGTGCAGTTCAAGAACCCACAGGCTACTGAGCTCACCAAGTTGGAGAATAAATCCCTTGTGCGTTATATCTACGTAGGTACGCCTACCGCAGAGTTCCGCAAACAGTACGGTGCAGAGACGCGTATCCAGCTCAATGACCAATTCGCGGAGGTAAAAGAGATTGGCGAGTATATCGTCAACGAGCGTTCCTCCATGAAAGAGTCTGACCAAGGATTGATGACTGTCTCTATCAAAGCAGACAAGGAAACCCGCATGGGTGTCATAGCAGACATCAAGCAGGAGCTCCGTCGCGCATATGCACTGAAGATAAGCTATGCTGCTACGCAGCGTACAAGCTACTAAGGAGTAGAAAGTCGAAAGGCCGCTTAACTCAAAGTAGAAAGCGAATTAATTAAAGCCACCTTTTCGGGTGGCTTTAATCGTTTATTATTAGCGGGTATGTCAGTACTTATTTAGCGGTCATTTACGTTACCATATCGTTACCATTACGGACCGTCTTATTTCAGTCGCTTGCCGGTTACTTTCAGGTCACCGAGTTGGAGGTACTTCTTGCCTTGCGGTTTGCCGTTGGAGTCATACCAGGGCAGCACACGGATATGCAAGGTCTGCCCAGCGGGTACCAGAATTGGCTGGTTCAAACGGATGGTCAGTTTCTTGTTCTTCGGCAGGGCGGTGTTCTCATAGATGGTTGTCACGCCGGAGAAAGCTTCTCCGAAGCCATAGTTGATATGGATATTCATACCGGCGCCTCCTTTGGCTTGGAGGGGCAGGGTGACGGTCTCAATGACAAGCCCTTTTTTCTTCTCTGCAGCAATCGTATATTCGATGTAGCGGTTCGCCACCTCGTCTATCTCTCCTGCCGGCCATAGACCTCCCGCGGGCGTGTAACCCTTCTTGGTAAGCTCGATGTTCCGGAGGTTGACGGCTGACAGCGTCTCGGAGAAGGGAGTGCCGGTAGCAGCGAAAGCCGCTTTCTTGCCCGCTTCCTCGATATTCTGCGCGTAAGCAGAATAAGCCTCTTTGGTAGGGAAGGATGTCCACGATTTCAGTTCCTCCAACTCCGGCGAGTTGTTGATCAGTTCGTACGCCAGGCTCGCAATCGCCATACCTCCGGCAGCGGAAGTGTGGGTCTTGTCGCCGCAGTTGAAATAGTAGGTCATGCAATAGTTCTGTCCCGCCTGTTCGTAGAACTCGCGGCTGCGGGCGGTCATGTCCAGGAACGGCACCATCATCTCCTCCGCCACCTCACGCATACAACGGACGTAGTCTTTGTCTCCTGCATCTGATGGCTGATGGCTGACCGCTGAAAGCTTGTGTTGCCCTTCGTCATTGATCTTGCCGTTTTTAAAATACGCGCGGCAGATAGGGGACATCAGAACCGGTATTACGCCCATCTCGCGCGCCTCGCGGATATAGGTGCGCAGATACTCCTTGTAGGTGGTGTTCGGCTCCGTACCGCGCATGTCGGTCAGCGTGTCTTTTCCCTCCGCGCGGAGGCGTTCGTTCTCAACATAGACATCTTCGCCTTTGCATTTCTCGTCGTTGTGGGCGAACTGGATGATGAGGTAGTCGCCGGCTTTCATCTGCTTCTTGACCGACGGCCAGAGGTTGTCGGTCTCATAGAACGTACGGGTGGAAGCACCCGATTTGCCGCGGTTGTTGACTTCTACCGAGTCGGTGTTAAAAAACGCCTGCAGATACATTCCCCAGCCGCGCTTAGGCGTTGCGGCAGGCTTATATTCGCTCATGGTACTGTCGCCGATTGTGTGTACACGCCGCGGAGCCGCGGTTAATGTACAAAGGGACAAAGTACAAAGTACAAGGACTATTATCTTCCTCATAAATGAAGTGTGTTTTTATTGTAATACTCTGTTAAACTCTTTAGGAACGGGAGATTCGAACCGTACCGTTTTCTCTGTTACCGGATGGATGAAAGCCAGCACTTTGGCATGCAGGCACAGGCGGTCGATAGGGCTGTTCTCATTGCCGTGACCGTATTTGCGGTCGCCTACCACAGGACACCCTTTGGACGCCAGATGTACGCGGATCTGGTTGGTGCGGCCTGTCTCCAGATGCAGTTCGACGAGGGAATAAGTAACCCCTCCCGACCTCCCCTCAAGGGAGGAGAAGTGTCTGCTGCCGGATTCCCTCCCTTGAGGGGAGGGATGGGGTGGGGTTGTTGAGGTTTTCAGCACTTTGTAATTGGTGATGGCGATGTCGCCGCCGTCATCGACAGGGGAGGAATAGACGACGGCATTGCGTTTGTCTTCCGTAAGCCAGGTAGTGATCTTCCCTTCCCGCGGTTCGAGAACACCCTCCGCGAGCGCTATATAGGTGCGTTCCGTAACCAGTTCACGCCAATACTCCCGCATGTAATGTTGTAACTCCTCGGAACGGGCAAAGACGAGCAGACCGGATGTCTCGCGGTCCAGACGGTGTACGACGTAGATGTTCGCGCGCGCGTTCTGTTTCTTTACGTACGCGCGCAGGATGGACATCACGGTCGTCTCCTTGCTCCCCGGAGCGGTGGCAACGGTGAGCAGGCCGGGTTGCTTGTTCACTACAATCAGGTCGTCGTCCTCATAGACGATCTTGAGTTTGGGATGGGTGAGCTGGCTGTTGCCCCGTCCGGATGAGACGGTTACCACATCCCCGGGTTTGAGTTCGAAATCATGCCTTGTCTGAACGGCATTCCCCACTTTGACGCGTCGCTGTCCCAGCAGCTGTTTGACAGACGATTTAGCCATACCGCCCATTTTAGCCATGAGGAAATCCATGAGCTGCGCAGGCTCTGTGACTTTGAGAACAGTGTCTTGTTTTCTTTTAATCATATTTTCCGATATTTCGTAATGACGTGATTACGGTATGACGAATTATTTTACAAAGATGCTCAGCCAACCGTAGTTCTCCGGCTTGGTAGCCTTGATCCAAGCGATCCCCGCCATACCATTGATGACCAGGAAGAAGGAGAAGAGCACGATAGAGAAGATATTGCCCAGTATTATGAACAGTCCGATACCGGCAATGCTATATATAAACCAATAGATCCACGAATCCGTCTTGCGGTAAATGAGCCAGTAGTTAGCCAGGAAGGAAGACGAGATGAGGAGTCCGTTGAGGAGTAACCCTACCCAGGCCCTCCCCTCAAGGGAGGGAAAGAGAGAGCCATGATTGACATAGTTCATAAGTAAAAGATCTCCTGCTGTAATGAAGACGAGCATGAAAACAGAGAGTATCAGACGCGGAGTGTCGAGGAACTTAGGTTCGAAACTTGCTCCTCCGTCGTCTTTAGAACGGCTCCATTTATAGATAGACATCATCTGGAAGGGGATAAAGACAAAGAAATAGAGGAAGGTGCTGTCGTATTGCTCTTGCAGCAGAAACTGTATTCCCAGCAAGAAAGACATCACAATTCCGGCGAAGAAGCCGGTGTAGTTCTGCGGGTCGCGGACCGTGAGAATATATGCTACGCCGATGACAGAAGCGGGAATGCCTACTACCCAGGCGGGGTCATGCCATTTGAGAAGGGACCCCCTCCAGGCCTCCCCACAAGGGAGGAGATAGGTCTCAACGAGCCATAGAAGTCCTAATAATGCTCCGAAGAGGATGACGGAGATGACGGTGTTGCGCCCCAATGCGCGCCATAGATGTGTGTTGTTCATAGGATTTGTTGAGTTGTCGAGTTGCCGGGTTATCGATATACCGAAATATCGAAATACCGAGATGTTCTTAATAACAAAAAAAACAAGGGGCAAGCACATGCTCGCCCCTTGAGATGTCGCAAGTATTACTTGCGAGTGCGATTGCCGTAGCGAGACATAAATTTGTCCACACGACCTGCGGTGTCCACCAGTTTGGACTTACCGGTGTAGAACGGGTGACTCGTGTTCGAGATCTCCAGCTTGATCAGCGGGTACTGAACGCCGTCGATTTCAATCGTGTCCTTCGTAGCTGCGGTAGAGCGGCTGAAGAACTGAGTACCGTCAGACATATCTTTGAAAACCACTACGCGGTAGTTCTCCGGATGAATTCCTTTTTTCATAAGATGTGTTCCTTTCAATTTTCAATTTTCAACTTTCAATTACTCTGCAGCTACTACGTTTAGCTTGATGTCAGCTTTTACCTCACGATGGAGACGAGCTTGTGCGGTGTGCTCACCCAGTTGTTTGATCGGCTCAGCGATGGTGATCACTTTCTTGTCGATGGTGATACCCTGTGCTGCGAGCGCGTCAGAGATGTTTTGGGTGGTAACAGTACCGAAGATCTTTCCGTCCTCGTTTGCTTTTACCTTGAGTTCGATTACCGTCTCTGCGAGTTTTGCCTCCAGTGCCTGAGCGTCAGCCAGCAGTTTGGCTGCTTTGTGAGCCTGCTGTTTCAGCGTCTCAGCCAGTTGCTTGCGGTTAGCCTCGTTAGCAATGATAGCAATCTTCTGCGGCAGCAGATAGTTACGTCCGTAGCCGTCGCGAACTTTAACGATGTCGTTCTTGAAACCGAGGTTCGCAAGGTCTTGAATCAGAATTACTTCCATTTTCTTTCCTTTCTTTTAAAGTTAATTACTTCTCGTTTCACTTGAACGATTATTTCATCATGTCAGTTACGTAAGGCAGCAGAGCCAAGTGGCGTGCTTTCTTAACGGCCTGTGCAACTTTGCGTTGGAACTTCAAAGAAGTACCGGTGATGCGGCGGGGAAGAATCTTTCCTTGCTCGTTGAGGAACTTCTTGAGGAACTCTGGATCTTTGTAATCAATGTACTTGATACCGCTCTTTTTGAAACGGCAGTACTTTTTCTTCTTCTGGTCCGAACCTTGCGGAGTCAGATAGCGGATTTCGTCATTCTGTGCCATAATTAAGCCTCCTCTGCATTTTGTTGTTTACCTTTGCCACGACGCTTCTCTGCGTACTCGAAAGCGTACTTGTCAAGACGTGTCGTCAGGAAGCGGATTACGCGCTCGTCACGACGGAACTCGGTCTCGAGGGTAGCAATTACTGCGGGCTCTACATCAAACTGAAGAATGAAATAGAAACCCGAATTTTTACCTTGGATAGGGTAAGCGAGTTGCTTTAAACCCCACTCCTCACGGTTCAGGATGGTACCGCCATTCGATGTGAGAAGATTCTCGAATTTTTCTACTGCCTCCTTCGTCTGCGGCTCAGACAAAACGGGAGTTAAAACGAAGGCAGCTTCATAATGATTTACCATTGTAGTAAATTGTTAATTTAGTTTGTTAATAATAGTTATTCTAGTTATACTAGTCGAACTAGTTTATCCAGTTAATCTTTTTCAACGCGAAAAAGCGTGCAAATTTACTGCTTTTTTCTGACATGACCAAATATTTTTGCAAAAAAATGCGAAAATAATCGCTTTTTAGCCTTACTTTTTATCCTTGCATGGCCTGAAGCCTGTTCTGCATCTCTATCATTTCGTCCCTGAGACGTGCGGCTATGTCGAAGTCGGTTGCCTTTGCAGCAGCCAGCATCTGTTTGCGTTTGGTGTCTATCGCTTTTTCCAAAGCCTTGGCGTCCATCTTTTGCCATTCGGCAGTCTGCCAGCTCTCACGGATGGCGGTTTCTACGCGGCGTTTCTCTTCCTCCGGATCTTTGTACAGACCTGCGAGAGCCGAAGTGTTGATCTCTTTCTTGATGGCGGTAGGAGTGATCCCGTGCTCCGCATTGTACCTCATCTGTATCGTGCGGCGGCGGTTGGTCTCGTTGATCGTGGCTTGCATTGCGGGAGTGATCTTGTCGCCGTACAGGATCGCTTTGCCGTTCACATGCCGCGCGGCGCGGCCTACTGTCTGGGTCAGGCTGCGCTGGTCGCGGAGAAAACCGGTCTTGTCTGCATCGAGGATGGCAACCAGACTCACTTCCGGAAGATCCAGACCTTCACGGAGCAGGTTGACACCTACCAGCACGTCATATTCGCCTCTCCGCAAGTCCTCCATGATCTTTACACGCTCAATAGTGTCTATGTCTGAATGGATATAAGCGGATTTAATGCCGTATTTGCGCAGGTATTCGTCCAACTCCTCCGCCATTCGTTTGGTAAGAGTGGTGACCAAGGTGCGTTCGTTGCGGTGGATGCGTGTCTTGATCTCGTCCATCAGATCGTCCACCTGGTTCTCCGTCGGACGCACTTCAATCTCGGGATCCAACAGACCTGTAGGACGGATCAGCTGGTCAATGACAATACCTTCCGACCGCTCCAATTCGTATTCATCAGGGGTGGCGGAGACATAGATGGTCTGCCCCGTCTTGGCTTCGAACTCGTCAAACTTGAGCGGTCTGTTGTCCCTTGCAGCAGGAAGCCGGAATCCGTAGGTCACGAGATTGTCCTTGCGCGCTTTGTCGCCGCCGTACATACCGCGTATCTGCGGCACTGTCACATGGCTTTCGTCTATGACGAGAAGCATGTCTTTCGGGAAATAATCAAGCAGACAATAAGGCGGTGTGCCTTCTTCGCGGCCGTCGAAATAACGGCTGTAGTTCTCTACGCCGGAGCAGTAACCTAACTCGTCCAGCATCTCCAGGTCATATTTGACCCTTTCTTCTATCCGCTTGGCGTATAACTCCTCGCCCAGGTCGGTAAAATATTCTATCTGTTTGGCCAGATCTGCTTGGATCTGTTCCTTGGCAGCAGCAATCCGTTCCGCGCTGGTCAGGAAAATCGTAGCCGGAGAGAGGTTATAGTGCTCAAACTCTTCTATCACTTGGCCCGAGATAGGGTCGATCGTCATAATGGCGTCAATCTCGTTGCCGAAGAACTCGATGCGTACGATATAGTCGGCATAGGCAAGGGCGATATCGATGGTGTCGCCTTTCACGCGGAAGCGCCCGCGCGCCAGTTCTATATCATTACGCACGTACTGTGCGCCTATGAGCTGCTTGAGCAGCTTGTCCATCTGGATGTTCTCGCCGCGATGCAGCTCGATCACGTTCTGCGTGAAGTCCTGGGGACTGCCCAAACCGTATATGCAACTGACAGACGAAACGATAATCACATCCTTCCTCCCGGACAGCAAGGCTGCTACCGCACTCAGACGCAGGCGGTCGATCTCCTCGTTGATACTCAGATCTTTCTCGATATACAGATCCGTGGAGGGGATATACGCCTCGGGCTGGTAGTAGTCGTAGTACGAGACGAAATACTCCACCGCGTTGTGCGGGAAGAACGCCTTCATCTCCGAGTAGAGCTGTGCCGCGAGTGTCTTGTTGTGGCTCATGATGAGGGTAGGGCGGTTGACCTCTTTGATGACGTTGGCTATCGTGAACGTCTTGCCGCTACCCGTGACGCCGAGCAGCACCTGTGCGGGAGCACCGGCATTCAAACCTGCCACCAGCGACTCTATCGCTTGCGGCTGATCTCCTGTTGGTTTATATGGAGAGCACAATTCAAAATTCACAATTCACAATTCAAAATTGTACATTAAAAAAGGGAGCCCGAAGGTCCCCTTTTGATTACTTTACGCGGCGCTCCTGGATGCGGGCTTTCTTACCCGTACGCTCGCGGAGGTAATACAGTTTAGCACGACGTACTTTACCGTACTTGTTCACCGTGATGCTCTCAATGAAGGGGCTGTCCATCGGGAAGATACGCTCAACACCGACGTTACCGCTCATTTTACGAACCGTGAAGCGTTTCTTGTCTCCGCTACCGTGGATGCAGATCACATCACCGCGGAACTCCTGAACACGCTCTTTGTTACCTTCTTTAATACGGTAACCTACCGTAATCTGGTCACCTGCTTTGAATGCAGGGAATTCTTTCTTCTCACCGGCAAAAGCTTGCTCGGCAACTTTCATTAAATCCATTTCGTTAGTTATTTTTATGGATTCCAACATTACACATCGGGCATATACTACTATTCGGCATTCAGCTCTCAGCTCTCAGCCTAATGCAATCGCCAGAGGCACGATGTGTGCTCACCGCAAAGCGGAAAAAGCGTGCAAAGGTACTGCTTTTTTTTGAATTGGCAAAATTTTTGTATGTTTTTTTTCAAAATTATTGATTTTATTTGCCGGTACGAAATATTTTTCGTACCTTTGCACGCTAAATATACACGAGTGAAACGCGTATTGTACATATTAGGTGTCATGCTCGCCGGTCTGGCATTGGTAGGCGGAACATTCATCGCTGCTTTGTCAAGCGACAAAGTAGAGACCGCTGCCGTACGGCTGGCGGCTGCCGAACTGTCGCGCGCGCTTGGTACGAATGCGCAGGTAGGGTCTGTGAGTTATCAGTTCCCCGCCAGACTCACGATAAAAGATATATATCTGGAAGACCGTCAGGGCGATACGCTGGCGTATGTAGGAGAAGCATTCGCCCAGTTCTCGCCTCTTGCCCTCCGGCACGGAGAGATTAAATTCAGCCACGTGCGATTGAATGACGTACTGGCGGATGTGCATCAGATAGAAATACCAAGTGCCGAAGGAACGAGTACGAAAGAATGGAATTACCAGTTCCTCGTTGACGCTTTCCGGACGGATGAAAAGAAAGAGAGCAACCCCATGCGGAGTATCGTAGCGGTCAAGGATGTACAGCTGGATAATATCCGTCTGCGGTATGAAGATTACGAGGCTTTCGTCTCCCATGCAGACATGGATCTTCACCGCCTTTCCGCCGAGACGCTGGATGCGGAGATAACCGAACTCTCTGCGGTGGTAGATAAGAAACCGTCCGGCGGAAATATTCAGTCACCGTTGGTGATAAAGGATCTTGACGCGCATGTCATCCTGACGGACAGCCTGCTGAATGTGCCCATAATGCATGCGCAGTTGCCGCAATCCGAACTGGAGTTGAGCGAGATTTCCCTGCGTTTGCCGTTTGAGGCCGCTTCTCTGGACGCCCCGCTGCGCATAGACGCGGAGCTGGTGCCGGCGGAGATATCCCTCTTCGTGCCTGCTCTCAAGACGCTCAAACGCCCGATCGGTTTGACCGGATCGGTAAGCGGCGCATTGGATTCCGTTGCGTTCAGCGATATGGTACTCCGTTATAACGGCAAGCCGCTCCTGCAGGGAGATGTGGCTGCCATCGGTCTGCCGGATATGTCCAACCCTTACCTGCGTGCGAACCTGACGGACGTACATACCAATGCCGCCCAGATGCAGGATTTCCTGTCGCAGCTGAACGGACGGCCTATCCGTCTGCCTCAGGAGGTTCATCGTCTTGGGGATATCCATTATCGCGGTCTGGCGCAAGGCCGACTGCATGACCTGACGCTTCATGGCGCATTCAGAACTGCTCTGGGAGCGATCTCCACGGACGGGACCTTCCGCTCGGATTCGGCTTTCGAGCATATGACCTACGACGCACGGGTGGTAGGAAAGAACTTCCGCCTGGGACGCATGCTCAATCTTCCCCAGTTACAGACTGTGACGCTGGACCTGGCGTCCCAAGGCAATATCGATAACGGCTCGCTCTCCGGGGACGTGAAAGCGCACGTACGGAAATTCACTTATAAGAACTATACCTACGCCGACCTGCATATAAACGGCAAGTTGCAACCGCGGCGGTATGAAGGCAAGTTCTCGATAGCGGACCCTCATCTGGACATGGCGTTTGACGGCGTTGTGAACCTGCGGCAACAGAATCCGGAGGTGAACTTCAACTTGCGGTGCCGTCATTTCGATACTTCTCCGATTTTGGACACAAGCATACGCACCTCCTTTGCTTTGGCAGTGGATATGAATGGCAAACATGCGGATGACATATCCGGCTACATGGTGCTTGATTCGCTTTTCCTGGCTACGCCGCAGGATTCCGTTCTGATGGAGCAGATGACGCTTCTTGTATCGGCAGACGGAACCAACAGCAAGGCAGTCACGCTCCGATCGGATTATCTCTCTGCGCAACTGGATGGAACCTTCCGTTACGCAGACATAGTGCCGGCTTTCACGGCGTTGGCGCACCATTACCTGCCGGCAGTGGTGGATGCTCCGTCGGCGAAATGGCAACCCGTCTCTTTCCGCATGAAGGCGGACGGATCCGAGTTGAGCCGGGTGCAGAAACTCTTTGCCATTCCGGTCAAACTGTCGGATAGTCCTTCGCTGCGTGCGGGAGCGGATCTGAATCCCTTCGCCATGAACCAGTCGCCGGTAAGCTTCACTTTCCTTGCTTCGGATATGGAAGTGGGAGGCAAGCCGCTGCAAGACATACGCCTCTCGTTAGGAACGGAGTCGGAGACTCTGGCGCTTGATGTGTCGGCGTCGGCGGATAATCTGCATACCGGTCTGCGAGCACAGGCTTTCCGTGACACACTGCTGACGGATATCCGGTTCTCTTCTTTGATGGAACAGCCGGAGGAGACGGATGAGCCGCTTACTATACGAGAGAAACAGCTTGCGATGCTGGCGGAGCAACGAGCCGGAGCCTACGGAGGGGATCTGCATTTCGAGACCCGTTTCGCGCGGTATAACAAAGCGCCGTTGATTGATCTCCATTGTCTGCCGGGCACAATCATGCTGCGCGACTCGGTCTATACGCTGGGCGAGAGCCGCCTCACCTACTGTGCATCGGATACTACGCTCTCTATCCGGCATTTCCTTTTCGAGGGAGCGGGGCAGCATCTGTACGCCAACGGTGTCGGTTCGCGTAAGGCATCTGACACCCTCACGGTGGATATGCAGCGGATAGATGCATCCTATGTGGTGCCGTTTATCCTGCCGCAAAAGACCATCATGTTCAACGGACTGCTCACCGGCAGCGCGGATATCACATCGCTCTTCCGGCGGCCGCAGATAGATACCCGGATACATATTGACTCGATGGGGCTCAACAACTGTCTCTTCGGTGATGCGGAGGTGGATCTGCATATATCCGATTCGCTCGCCTTCCATGCCGATGTGTTCAAACCGCACATGCCGGATACGAGAAAAGTAGCGCTGGATGGCAAAGCACTCTTCGACCATTCCGGCGTATGGGAACTGGATATGACAACCGATTCCGTACCGCTTGAATTTATTAATCACTGGACGAACACGGTGCTGACCGATCTGGATGGATACGGGTCGGGCAGAGTAGTGGTAGGCGGCAGGAAAGGACTGGTGTACGTCCTGATCCGCGAACTGGCGCATGATGCCCATCTGACGCTCCCCTGGACGGGGGCGCGATATACCATCCCTTCGGATTCGATTATCATGGATACTACGGCTATCATCTTCCCCGATGTGCATCTGACGGATGCGGAGGGTAACCCCGTGCGTGTGAAGGGGGCTGTCCATCATGAGCAGTTCCACGATTTCGTATTGGCTCTGCATGTGGATGCCACCGACGCGCTGGTCTTCGACAATGACGCGCCGGGCGAGATGCTGCGCGGCAAGGTCTATGCTACCGGCCATGTGGATGTTACCGGGCATGAATCGGATATCCTCGTCTCCGCTAATGCCAGCACCTCGAAGAACAGCCGCTTCCGCCTCTCGCTGGATAACGCTTCCTCTGCGTACGAGTCCTCGTTCGTCCATTTTGTGGCGGCAGGAGACACGCTCCGTTATGAGGTGCCGGAAGATTCGGTCCGCCGGACTATCGAACTGGCGCGGCCGGAGAGATGTACGGTCAAACTGAATCTGGATATCAACCCCTTCCTGCTCTTCCAACTGGTGTTAGGAGAAAGCAACGGGGATATGATTCAGGGCCGCGGTACAGGAGCTCTGCGGCTGACTTACGACACCAGCACCGGCGATGTATCGCTGCTCGGTACGTACGATATCAACCAAGGTACGCTCTCTTATACCGTGGCGAATATGATCCGTAAGGAGTTTACCGTCGGGGAAGGCTCTACGATTGTTTTCTCGGGCAACCCGTCTAATCCCCAACTGGATGTTACGGCGAAATACAGGGCGGTAGCCAACCTGCGTGATCTGTTTGGAGATGATGCGGCCCAACTGGCTACCTCGCGGTCGAATATACCGGTGCTGACATGCCTCCATATGACCGGAACGCTTAATAATCCGATACTCTCTTTCGCGTTGGAATTCCCGATGTCGGACCAGAATATCCAGCAGCAGGTGCGCCAGATCATCAACACCGACGAGATGCTCATGAGGCAGGTTATTTACCTTCTCGTCTTTGGACGCTTCTTCACGCCTGATTATATGGCGAATGCGCAGTACGCTACGCTGAATTCCACCTACTCGCTGCTGTCTTCCACCGTTACCAGCCAGATTAACGCATGGCTATCGAGACTGACGGATATGCTGACCCTCGGAGTGGCAATCCGTACGGATGGAGAGGGAGCCGGGAGAAGCCAGGAATACGAGGCGCAGTTCCAGTTGCAGCCTGTGGACCGGCTTGTGATCAACGGTAATGTGGGCTATCGGTATAATGATATCTCCAACCAGCCTTTCTTCGGTGATCTGGATGTAGAAGTGTTGCTGACGGAAGACGGCCAGCTGCGGCTGAAAGGGTACACCCATACCGTTGATAAGTACTCGCTCCGCCAGGCTTCGACGATACAAGGCGTCGGACTGGTATGGAAGATTGATTTCTAAAAACCATTCATTATACATCTACACAAAAAAATAACGTCCTCGCGAAGGACGTTATTCTTCTTTGATCAGCCAAGCATGGCTGATGTATTAGTGTTTCTCGGGACGCGGACCGCGGCGCTCGGGTCTTGGTCCTCTGTCGAGGCGTGCGCCGTCACGGTCGCCACGCGGTGCGCGGGCGGGTCTCTCCGGCTCTACATAACCTTCGGGTTTCTCTTTCAGCGCTTTGGCGCTCAAACGGAACTTACCGGTCTTCGGGTCGATCTCCAGCAGTTTGATGCGGATATGGTCGCCTTCCTTGATTCCGGTCTCTTCCATCGTCTCATAGCGTTTCCAGTCGATCTCGCTGATATGCAGCAGACCTTCCTTACCCGGCATGAACTCAACGAAACAGCCGTACGGCATGAGCGATTTGACAACGGAGTCGTACTCTTCGCCTACTTCCGGCAGCGCAACGATCGCTTTGATCTTGGCGATAGCGGCAGCCATCTGTTCGCCGTTGTTGGAGGCTACCTCTACCTTGCCGCCCTTCTCGTCTTCATCGATAGAGATAACAGCTCCGGTCTCAGCCTGGATACCCTGGATGATCTTTCCGCCCGGGCCGATTACAGCACCGATCATATCTTTCGGGATATAGAACGAAGTGATACGCGGAGCGTGCGGTTTGAGGTCAGCACGCGGAGCCGGCATGCACTCCAGGATCTTACCGAGGATATACATACGTGCTTCGTGCGCCTGTGCGAGCGCGTTCTCTAATATCTCATAGGAGAGACCGTCTACCTTGATATCCATCTGGCAGGCCGTCAGACCGTCCTTGGTTCCCGTGGTCTTGAAATCCATGTCGCCGAGGTGGTCCTCGTCGCCGAGGATATCAGAAAGAATCGCGTAGTTCTTGCCTTGGTTCTCCGAGATCAGACCCATTGCGATACCGCTTACCGGTTTTTTCATCGGCACACCTGCATCCATCAGCGCCAGTGTACCGGCACAAACGGTGGCCATAGAGCTCGAACCGTTGGACTCCAGAATATCACTTACTACACGTACGGTGTATGGGAAATCTTCCGGGATCATGTTCTTCAGCGCGCGGCAAGCTAAGTTACCGTGCCCGATCTCGCGACGTCCTACACCGCGTTGCGCCTTAGCCTCACCCGTTGAGAACGGCGGGAAGTTATAGTGCAGCAGGAATTTGTCGGTTCCTTGGATCAGAGCCTCGTCAACGATCTTCTCGTCGCGGCTGGTACCGAGTGTTACGGTAGAGAGCGACTGGGTCTCGCCACGGGTGAAGATACTGCTTCCGTGAGGGCCGGGCAGGTAACCTACCTCGCACCAGATAGGACGGATCTCAGTTGTTTTACGACCGTCCAGACGCTTGCCTTCATCCAGCACAGCGCGGCGCATCGCCTCTTTCTCTACGTCGTGATAATAGCGGTCTACCAGGGCTGCGATCTCGTCGATATCTACGCCTAATGCCTCTGCGCGGGCTGCCATGTAGTCGGCTTTCTCAGCCTTGAAATCCTCGCAAATCTGGCTGAACATAGCCTCGCGGTGATGCTTGTCGGTGTCCGCAGCAGTAGCTTGCGCATAAGCGCGGGCATAACTGTAGTCATGCACAGCCTGCTTCAGCTCCTCGTCGTTTACCTCATGGCAATACTCGCGTTTCACTTCCTTGCCATAAGCCTTCATCATCTCGTTGATAGCCAGACACTGCGGTTTGATAGCCTCGTGCGCAGCTTTGATAGCCTCCAGCATTACGCTCTCCGGCACCTCTTTCATCTCGCCCTCCACCATCATGATGTTGTCATAGGTAGCGGCAACCATCAGCTCAAGGTCAGCATGCTCGCATTGCTCAAAGGTAGGGTTGATAACCATCTTGCCGTCCACACGTGCCACGCGCACTTCGCTCACCGGACCCTCGAAAGGTATATCCGAGCAAGCCAGCGCAGCACCTGCTGCCAGTCCGGCAATGCTCTCCGGCATGTCGATACCGTCAGCGGAATACATCGTTACGTTAACGAATGTCTCTGCGTGATAGTTGGAAGGGAAGAGGGGACGAAGGGCACGGTCGATCAGACGCGCGATAAGGATTTCATAATCCGATGCTTTGCCTTCGCGGCGGGTGAAACCGCCCGGGAAGCGTCCTGCAGACGCAAATTTCTCTTTGTACTCTACGGTCAGCGGCATGAAATCGGTGCCGGGTACCGCATCTTTGGCGGAGCAGACAGTTGCCAGAATCATCGTGTTGCCGAGGGTCGCCATCACAGCGCCGTCTGCTTGTTTGGCCAGCTTGCCTGTCTCCAGTTTGATTACTCGTCCATCGGGGAGAGCAATCTCTTTGGTTACAATATTCATCTGTTTTTTCGTCATTTGCGGTCGCCGTTTGCGACCAATTATAGAATTATAATTTCTTGATACTCAAAAAATCGTGCAAAGGTACAAAAAAAATCCCACATAAGCAAATATATGTGAGATTTTTTTGTTTTTTGCAGAGAAATTGCACTATTGTTGCACTCTTGCGCCCGTTATAGTGTAGGTCTCGCCGTTGCGGAGGATCAGCACTTGTCCGTTCCGCAGCACTTTCTGATAGCTGACCTCTGATGGCTGAATGTCCTCCACGCCGGTAGCCGGTGACGGCTCTGCGTATTTGCGGTAGTATGCATATACATATACGGCGCCTGTTGTACCTGCTTTGTACGGCTTGATGGCAGCATTGCCGATATGGTATTTGAACATCGCGTTCGTGTTGCCCAGATTGCGGACATAATAGCCGTTCTCGTCGTCTGCCACAAACTCCCAGAACTTGCAGTTTTGTGTGTTGGCATCTACAATATCGTTGCCGCTGCTGGTTACTGCAATCATCTTGCCGCCAACGATGGTCAGCGTGTAGCCATTTTGACCGTTCTCGGTGCCTAATACGAACCGGCATGCCTCATCTGCGTATGCCTCTGTCTCGGTTACGGTCACATCTTCGGTCAGAACGCTCAGTTTCTTCTTGCCGGCATTGTCCGTACCGCGCGGACCGGCTACGACGCCGTTGTTATCGTAGATCGTAGCCAGAATAATCGTATCTTTGGCTGCCAGAACGGACGGATCGGTCACTTTGGCGAACATGGCGGCTGCTACCACATGGATGGTGATCTGTGCGCTTTGGTTGTCGATGGTGGCAGTGATGACCGCGTCGCCGATCGCTACGGAGGTCACCTTGCCCGCTGCGTCAACGGTTGCTACTGACTCGTTGTCCGATTCGTAACCGATGGTGTATTGCGTAGCCGCTTCTGCCGGATCCACGGTCGGCGCCAGTTGCAGCGACGAACCAAGGGTCAGGTTCGCTTCCGCATTGGAGAAGGAGATACTGTTGACGGTCACGGCTATTACATGTACAGTGCAGCTCTTCTCTACCTCGCCGATGGTGGCGGTGATAACGGCATCGCCGATTGCCTTGGCGGTGATCACGCCGTTCTTGTTCACCGTCGCGACCTCGGTGTCGGAGGACTGGAAGGAAGCCGAAGCAGTCGCATATTCCGGCACGAAAGCGGTGATACTCAGAGTCTCCTGACCGCCGATGTTCAGGGTGATTTCGGATGCCGAGAGGGTGAAATCGGTGATGGTCGGTTTGGTGATCGTCAGCGTCACACTCGCGCTTACGCTCGGTACGCGCACCGAGGTGGCGGTTACCGTTACCGTTCCCGTCACATGTTTCGCGGTTAACTTGCCGTCTTGATCCACTTCGCCTTGATACGTGTGGTCAACGCTCCAAGTCAGCGACTTGTCGACGGCGTTATTCGGCGTATAAACAACGTATTGCGAGAGATCGATTGTCTGACCTTGATCGATCGTCGCCGGTGCACCCACGAAGGCGAGATCCGTCAACTTGATGGTAGCAGGAATCAGGGTGATGCTGATAACTTTCGAGCCTTCCATCGGATCCAAAGCTGCGTCTTGTGTCAGGTATGCCAGACGTGCATCTAGCGCACCGGTCTTGCTGCTGGTACCCAGGTAAGTTACCGTTACCGTACCTGCTGTGCGCGTGCCTTGGCTCGTTACATCAAATAGAGCGGCATCCGTACCTTCTATCCCCCAGATGATATCGTCCGTCAGGTTCTCTGCCGTGTATTGAACAGTCACTGATTTCTGCTCGTCGTTCTCTACTTCGCCGAAGATAACATCTTCTACGGTTAGACTGCTTTGTATCTGCTGAGCCGCACCGGCTTTCTTGTACAGGGCGATATCTGTTCCTGCTGCGCTCTTGTATGGTTTGAAACGATCGCTGTTAAATCGTACCGGGAACGTACCGTCCGGCTTGCCCACTTCTGCTACGCCGTTGCTGATACTGATACCCCAACCAACCAGAATCTGGTTAGCCACCGGAGCTGCATAGGTGAAAGCACCTTTGCCGGTGATATCCAGAGCCAGTTTATTGCTCGTGCCGGTAGCTGTGAACTGCCAGTTGCCGCCGTATTGACTTACCACAAATGTCTGTGCTTCTTCCGGTATATCGGCTTGTCCGGTTGATGTATTGATAGTCACGCCTTCTGTGATGGCGGTCAGGTAAGAGGTGTTTAACTCACCACTTACTGCACCGGCAGCTTCGTTCACAAAGATAACCGTGTCACCGACACTCAGGCCGCTGGTCGTTTGGATACGCTCGTATGGAGTGGTCGTCGCTACCTGAGCATCGCCGCTTACCACAAGCGTGATATTTAGATATACGTACGGACTTTTTATTTCCCAGTCGGCATCCGTGTAACTATAGAAACGGATTCGTCCGGTGTAGGTGCCGGCTTTTTCTGCGTAATAATGCAACTGCAGACCTTGTCCTTCCGCCGGGTTGTATGCGTCGCCTCCATAGATCCAGCCGTCCATATTGGTTCCGCTGATCCAGAACATAGCGTCATTTTCAGGCATCTGGTCGTCTTCAAATGCTACGCCGCAGTACTGCTGCAAACCGGAATAGCTTACGCTGAGGGGGATGGAATCTTCCACATTGCTTTTACCTTTGATACTGACGGTACCAAAATCCACATTACTCGGCGTCACGGTGATGCTCACTGCAGCATACGTCGCGATGCTCATCGCGCACGCAACTAAGAATAAGAAAAATTTCTTCATGATAAATATAAGTTAAATGAATTATTTATTGACTAATGCATAGCTGCTATATGCGGTATACGCGATAGCCATGACAAGATTTTACTATCTTGTCGAGCTGTCTGCATGTTGTATCTTGTTTGTATGTTCATCAGCGCATCGGCAGGGATGCCCAATGCCGCTTCAAACATCAGTGCTGTAGCCGGGGTAAGCGTACGCTTGCCGTTTAGTAGCTCGTTTAAAACGGTATATGACATATTGACTTGACGCGCAAACTCGCGTTGCGAGATGTGACGTGCTTCCATCTCATCCTTCAGCACCTCTCCCGGGTGCAAGGCATAAAACGAATAACCTAAAGTAGACATGGTCTTATTGGTAATGGTTGGTAATATCTTCAATTTTACAAATCGTCAGCGTCGTTTCGCCTGCCTTTGCTTCCAATTCAAAGATTAGACGATAATGATAATCTATTCGTACGGAGTAGTAGCTCGTATCTTCCAGCGCCTCAAAATGCAGAGAATTAAAACGGAATAAATCTTCCATTCTGCTTACTGCATCTAAGATGCCTACTACTTTTGCGTATTTACGTATAACATCCGGTTGATAGCGATGTTGTTTATCGTTTGTTTTTCCGGTGTAGTATAACTCGCTTAAGTAGTCTTTTTGAAAAACTATTTCCATACGATTTGTAAATTCGCTGCAAAGATACAACTAATTTTTGATATTCGCAAATTTTGTGAACATTTTTTGCTTTTTTACAAGAAAAAGCAGGGCACTTCCGTGCCCCGTTTCTCATGCCATACACCATACGCTGTACACCGCACCCCATACTCCATCCGCTGTGCTTCGTCCATTGCGTCCAAATACTATTTGGACATT
>OCTW011489280.1_pt1 | contig 19092 bp, 17 predicted proteins | sample 1539671 | NCBI WGS metagenome assembly OCTW01 (sample SAMN02144230, study PRJEB22623) | gut metagenome | biome: sheep rumen | host: Ovis aries | place: New Zealand
CTTGTTAATAGTACATATTATAATTATTCTGATTTCTCAGTAGAGACAGATGCAAATGGTAAGATTACATCATATACATTTGTATTAGAGAGACCTCTTACAGCAGAAGAAAGAACATCCCTTGGAGGAAAGAGCCTGATTGTTGGTAAGACTGTAGACTTCAAAGGTATTCCATATTATATGGAACAGATGAATGAATTTCTTCGTTCATTTACAAAGGAGTTTAATAATATTGAGAAAACAGGTGTAGATGGTTATGGTAATAAGATGAATGCTTTCTTTGCAGCCTATGATTCTTTTGCTGCAAAAGAAATGGATTGTTCAGATCCTATTGAATCAACAACATTTAGCAGTCAATCTAATACTTATTACAGAATGACAGCTCTTAGTGCAAGAGTTAATAAAGCAACGCAAGATGATCCTAATCTGTTCGCAACGACAACGGATTTTACAAGAGGTGAATCGGCAAATGACTTAATAGATCCACTAGCTGAATTAGAGAATAAAACGAAGTTCTTTAGAGGTGGTTCGGGATCAGCATTTCTACAATGTATATATGCTGATATTACAGTTGATACTCAGGAAAGTAAAGTATTCACATCAAGTTATACTAATGTTAAGAATGTTATTGAACAGCAACGTATGTCAATATCAGGAGTAGACGAAGATGATGAAGCAATGGACTTAATCAAATTCCAGAATGCTTACCAATTAGCTGCAAAATGTATATCAACACTTACAGCTATGTATGATCAGTTAATACTTAATACTGGAGTATAATATGTCATAAGGAGGGTATTATGAGAGTTACTAACAACATGATTATGAAGTCGTCAACTAATAATGTTAATGCGACGAAAGTAAATGTTAATGATAAGAACAATCAGATGACCACTAATAAGAAGATTTCTCGTCCTTCAGAAGACCCTGTAATTGCTATTCGTGCTCTTCGCCTTGGAACAACTTTTAATAAATTAGATCAGTATGCAAGCAAGAATATTCCAGATGCTGCTTCATGGCTCGATGTTACAGAGACAGCAATTCTTAATATGAAATCTCTTATAACAGATATGCGTACACAATGTGTGAATGGAAGTACAGGAACACTGACAGCAGATGACAGGAATACTATTCTTAGTCAGCTTCAGGCATTGCAGAAGCAGATGTATTCTGAGGGAAATGCTGATTATGCGGGAAGAACTGTATTTACTGGATTTAGAACCAATTCTACATTGACATTTTCAGAAGATGAGATGAATACATCATATAGTATACGAGAAGTATTTAGCACTAAAGATGATATGAGAGAAAAAAGGTTCTACAATGGAGATGTTAAAGTACCTAGTACTCAGACAGAAGTTATTACAAGTCCCATATCAGATATTGAAGAGACAAGCTATAATACAATTAGACTCCCTTATAATTCTATTGATAAAGCAACAAGTATTGTATATCGCAATAATGGTAGCACTACTACTTTGGGAATAGATGGACCAACAAGTGATGTATATGATGCGGATGGTAATTATGTTGGACAATATCAGGAATCAAATATAGATGGTCCGGATCCTTCTAGCAATACAACAGTATATCAATTTGATAGTGAAGAAGTATGGGCTGCCAAGATGGGAAAGAAGACAGTTGGAGATAATGTTATTGTAATTATTAAGAATACTGGTGAGATGATATTTGGAAATCAAATAGCATCAACTATGAAACAAAATAATATAAATGTTGAATTAGATTATGATAAGACGGGATTTACATCGGGAGAATTAAGACCTGAATTCTATTATAACTGTACTGATAAGACTAACCCATTAGATGAAATTCACTACAAAAGGTATGAGGAAATAGAGACTCCAGGGGGAGATATTCTAATAACTGATGAACTTATAAGATACGATATAGAATATAATGTGGCAACTAACCAGAATCTTGCAGTTAATATAGAAGCGATAGATGTGTTTGATAGCAATGTTATTCAGGACGTTGATGATATGATTAATGCAGTAAGTGCTGCAATAAATGCTCATGATAAGATAGATAAGATTAAGAGCATGATGAAGGAGAATCAGTATGCAACTGATCAATATCAGGAGAAGCTTAAGGAATGGTTAGATGCCGCTCAGAAGGAAGCTGATTATGCAGATGACAATGTTCAGAAGCTGTTTAGTTCCAACATTGGCAAGGCTGACAACTATCTGTCAGATATCAGCCTGGCCGTAACCAAGGTGGGATGTAAGAGCGACCAGTTATCTATTACGGAAGACAGAGTAGGTAATCAGCAGTCAACAGTCAGCAAGCTTCAATCAGATAATGAAGATATTGATTTGTCTCAGATTATCCTTGAGTACACTTCGGCATACACAGCATATCAGGCATCGCTTACAGCTGCAAGTAAGCTGGGACAGGTAAGTTTGCTAAATTACATCTAAAAATTAGTTGCAACTATGGATAGGAAAAGGTAACATATTAGTATAATATTTTAAGGAAGGTTTTTGAAATGGTAGTTAACACAAGACTGTTTGGCGAAATCGATGTACAAGATGATAAGATAATTACGATTGACAAGGGTATTATTGGATTCCCAGACATGAGATTATTTACATTGGTATATGATTCTGAGAAGGATTCTAAGAATATTATGTGGCTTCAGTCATTAGACGAGACAGCATTTGCAATGCCGGTTATGGTGCCTAATAATGTAGTTGAGGATTACAATCCTACTATAGAAGATGAGCTCCTTAAGCCACTTGGAGAATTGACACCGGAGAACACATATGTACTTGTTACTGTTAAGGTGCCAAGTAATATCGAAGATATGACAATTAATCTTAAAGCGCCTATCGTTATCAATACTGATACGCTCATAGGAGGACAGATTATTGTAGAAGATGATGTAGAGGTTCGCTTCCCTATATATGAAATAATTAAGAAAGGGGAGGGCAAATAATATGTTAGCATTAACGAGAAAGAAGGGTGAATCCCTTGTAATTAATAATAATATAGAGGTTAACGTTCTTGAGATAAGAGGTGACCAGGTTAAGATAGGTATATCGGCACCTAAGGAAGTGCCTATCTATCGTAAGGAAGTATATCTTCAGATTCAGGAAGAGAACAAGGCGGTGCTTAATGCAGATGGACTTGAAGCTCTCAAGAATTTACTATAGTAATTCTATAGATAATATAAGTATAAAGATACCGTAATTGGAATCATTTCAGTTACGGTATTTTTGGCTATATAAGAAAGGAAACAAATTATGATTACAAATGATGCGAGTATAGTAGGATTTAAGCATAAGATAATAGAGGAGATGGCGCGTCTGGCCTGGAAGGGTGAGGTGACGGCAGAGGATAAGGAAGAACTTGTATACAAGATTATTCCAGGGCCCCTTGCGCAGTACAGATGTTGTATATATAAGGAAAGGGAGATTGTTAGACGTCGTATTAGATTAGCGGAGGGAATGAACGCTACACCTAATTCCACTACAAGCGACGATATGATGATAGAGGTGCTTTCTCCAGCCTGCGAGGAGTGCCCTATTTCATCCTATGTAGTTACAGATAACTGTCGCTCTTGTATGGGCAAACCATGTCAGAAGGCATGCGCCTTTGGAGCCATATCAATTGGAGATGAGCGTTCTCGCATTAACCCTAACATGTGTAAGGAATGTGGCAAATGTGCAGAAGCATGTCCTTATTCTGCCATCGCCCACTTAGAAAGACCTTGTAAGAAGGCGTGTCCTGTAGGTGCCATTACCTATGATGAATATGGTGTATGTAAGATTGATGAATCGAAATGTATTCAATGTGGTCACTGTATTCATTCATGTCCATTTGGAGCAATTGGTTCGAAGGCATTTGTCGTAGATGTTGTTAATGCGATTAGGTCTGGCAAGGAAGTAATTGCCATGTGTGCACCTGCAACAGAAGGACAGTTTGGAGAGGATATATCCATGGCTTCTATAAGAAATGCATGTAAAGAATTGGGATTTGCGGATATGGTTGAAGTAGGGCTTGGCGGAGATATGACGGCGGCGTATGAAGCCGAAGAATGGGCTGAAGCACTAGAAGAAGGAAGGAAGATGACAACCTCTTGCTGCCCTGCGTTTATTAATATGCTGAAGAAACATTTTCCAGAACAATTCAAGGAGAATATGTCAAGCGTAGTATCACCAATGTGCGCTGTGTCAAGATATCTTAAGGCTACAAGACCAGATTGTGTAACAGTATTTATTGGACCTTGTATTGCTAAGAAGAGTGAATCTAGAGATAAATCTATCGAAGGTAATGCAGATTATGTTATGACTTATGGTGAGTTCCGCGCGCTTCTTCGTTCTAAGGATGTTGAGCTTAAGCCAGTAGAAGATGACTATCAGGAGGCTAGTATCTTCGGTAAAGGATTTGCAACTAGTGGCGGTGTTGCAAGTGCTGTAATTGAGTGCATGAAAGAACGAGGTATAGATGAGAAGGATATTAAGCTTCGTAAATGCGCTGGTGGTAAGGAATGTATGCAGGCTCTAACACTTCTTAAGGTTGGCAAGATTCCTGAAGACTTCATAGAAGGAATGGCTTGTAGTGGTGGATGCGTAGGTGGACCATCTAAGCACGTGGCGGAGAAGGAGACCTTGAAGGCGAGACAGACACTTCTTGGCAAGGCAGATGATAGGAATATATTAGATAATATTGAGAAGATGCCAATGGATAAGTTCTCAATGTATAGGGATGGGGAATAAAAGAAGAGATGGAGGAAACACTAGAGCTTTTTATCTTTATCTCATAAAACCAGACACAAAAAGACAAAAACTTCGTTGAAAACTATCTTTATCTCTGATATTATTATAGAAAAAGATAAAAACCTTAATCTAGGAGACGCGTATGGATAAGATAATTGGAAGAGAAGAAGAGATAAAGAAACTTGACAGAGTCATGTCGGAAAGTGAGGCGCAGCTTGTAATAGTCTCGGGAAGGAGAAGAGTTGGCAAGACTTTTCTTATAAATGAGTATTTTCATAATTCCTTTGCATTTAAGTTTACAGGTTCAGAAAGTCAGAAGAATCCGGAGCAGTTGCGTAATTTCTCAATGGAATTGAATATGACATCACCTAAGAAATATGATGTTCCTAAGGATTGGACTGAGGCATTCTTTGATTTGAGAGAATACTTGGATGAACAGGATGCTGAAGAAAAACAAGTTGTGTTTTTTGATGAAATGCCTTGGATGGATAAGAAGCAGTCTGGATTTCTTCCGGCGTTTGAATGGTTTTGGAATTCTTGGGGTGCATCAAAGAAGAATCTAGTATTCATTGTATGTGGCTCAGTGACTTCCTGGATAGTCGAAAATTTCGATGAGAACAAGGGTGGATTATTTAATAGACAGACAGCAAGATTGTTTATAGAACCTTTTGATCTTAGACATACGGAAATGTACCTTGATTCGCGAGGTATTTCTTGGTCGAGATATGATATTGTTCAAGTATATATGATAATGGGTGGAATTCCGTTCTATTTGAGGCTGTTAGACCCAGAGCTCACATTGAACGAGAATATAGATAATATGTTCTTTAGGAAAAGAGCAGAATTGTTTAATGAATTTAATCACTTGTATAATACATTATTTTCTAACAGCGAAGCATATATTAAGATTGTATCTGCACTTAGCGAGAAAAGGTGCGGACTAATTAGAGAAGAAATAGTAAGTAAGACAGGGATTCCAGCTAATGGGGTTTTATCCACGATGTTATCTAACTTAGAGAAAAGTGGATTTATACGAATCAACAGAGAATATGGTAACAAGAAAAGGAACACAAGATATCAACTATCTGATTACTATTCTTTGTTTTACTTTAAGTTCATTCGAGATAATTATGGTAAAGACGAGCACTTCTTTAGTAATATGAATGATAATTCCGCTAGAAGAGCATGGGCTGGGCTTACATTTGAACAAGTATGTAAAGATCATATTAGTCAAATAAAGAATTCCCTGGGAATAGCAGGAGTATTATCAACAGAATCGACATTTTATAGAAAAGGCAGTGACGAGAAAAAAGGAGCACAGGTTGATTTAGTGATAGAAAGGGGAGATAACGTAGTAAATTTGTGTGAGATTAAGTTCTCAACACATGAATATGAGATTGATAAAGAGTATGATATGTCCCTTAAGAGAAAAGTCGATGTGTTCCGTGAATCAACAAGATGTAACAAGACAATTATTGTTACCATGATTACAACATATGGCATTAAGAAAAATAAATATAGTAATTATATAGGAAGGGAAATACTCATGGATGAGCTATTTATATAGAAAAAGGAAGGATTGTAGGGGTATATGCTGTTTTGGGATATGAGAAGTGGATTTTAGTATTACATTCGACTGAAGTTAAAATTTTTCATTTTTTCTATAAAGTATAAAGTACTACTGTCCGATACAATTAATGAGAAACTATATATTAACTAGGTAAGTACGCCCAAATGGGCTAAACCAATAATTACACACGGAGGTGGAGATATGGAAGTAGTAAACAACATTAATGTTAACAGCACTTATCAGGGACAAGGAAGTTCAAATGTTGCTGCAACTACATCACCAAAAGTAGAAGTCCAAGAAAAGGTTAATACAACTAATGCTGGACGACCACTTATGGGAGAAGATGGAAAGGTTGCAACTAAGGAACAGATTCATAAGGCTGTTTCCGAAATTAATAAGAAAGCAAACGGAGCAGAAGCGGTCTTTGGTGTGGATGATGATTCTAATCGCGTGTACATTAAGATCGTTGATAAGGATTCGAAGAAGACAATCGTTCAATATCCTGCAGAAGAGACACTTAAGCTAATTGCAAAAGTGTGGGACCAGGAAGGTTACAAAGTGGACGAGAAGAGATAGGAGGATACTATGGCATCACCAACAAGAGTATCTGGCATGATTTCTGGTATGGACACTGAAAGTGTTGTTAAAGCATACGTACAGAATTATGTAGATAAGAAAAATAAAATTAAACAATCTCAGACAAAGCTAAGCTATAAACAAGAAGCATGGAAAGCCTTAAATACTAAGGTTTATTCGCTATACAGTAAAGTAGGTAACTTACGTTTTTCTAATTCATATAATCTCAAGAAGACGACTGTATCTGATGCAACAAAGGCGTCAGTTACAGCTAGTTCTAATGCAGTAATTGGCACACAAACTCTTAAGATTAAGCAATTAGCAAAAGCAGGTTACTTAACAGGTGCACAGCTTGCTAAGAAGACGACAGAAGACTCAACATTATCATCATTAGGATATGGTGATGGCGAGACAAAGATATCAGTTCGTGTTGGAAGTGGCGAAGAGAAAGAGATAACTCTTAACGGAAGCACTAAGATTTCGGATGTAATCGAAGAACTTAAGAAGGTTGGAGTTAATGCAAGCTTTGATGCTAATAATAGACGAATCTTTGTAAGCGCTAAGGATAGTGGAAAAGATAATGATTTTGCTATCACAGCAAGTACAACTCAAGGGAATAGTGCGCTTGATGCATTAGGATTACTAACAACAGCAGCAGGTGACATGAAAGGTTATGCAGCTAATGCGGCATATGCTATGGCAACAGATGGTCTGTCATATTATGAGCTTGATGAAGAAGGAAACATTAAGTATAACGAAGATGGTACACCTAAAGTAAGAGAAGGTGCAACATATAGTGCAGAGAAGACAAAGGAGAATATAACAAATATTCTTACAACCCTTGCTAATGCATATGAAGAGAATCCTAAGCTAAGTAGTGCGAATACACTACTTAATGCTAAGATTGAGTATTCTAATAGTAAGGATAAAGTTGAATCGACAGATTCACAATTAATAAACCTTCTTAATGAGGCTTCAGATGGCGCGGCTTATGTTGACGATACAGGAAAGACATATAAGCATGTAGTTGATAAAGGCGAAGGTGTTCGCATATATTATAACGAATCAGAAGATGAAGCGGATGCTTATGTTGCCAACAATGATGAACAATTAACTGGCATTGCAGATAAGTTAACAGAACTTGCGAAGAGTCTTGGCTATATAACAACGACAACTGGTGAAGATGGCGTCGAGACTGAAGATAGAACAGCATACGACGAGATAATAAATGCCAATACTACTTATAATAAGTATGTAAAAGAAGGCGTTGATGACTCAGAATATTATCTAGATGCAGCAGGAAGAGAAGAAGCTAGCGAGATTATTGAGGTCAATAATAGCAAGATTGCTGTCAACAAAACGTATATTGAAGAGCATAGCTATTGGGATAAGAAGGATTATTCTGATTACTATAATGAGGCAACAGGTAGTCTTGATCCTACTAAGATAGAGGAACTTGCCAACTCTATTGTTGATAAGATTAAGTATGGATTTGATGTAACTAATGGTACGATTGAATTAGAAGCTAGTGCTGGAGCTACTCGTGTAACAGCACAGGATGCGATTATCGAACTTAATGATGCCACATATACATCAAGCAGCAGTAACTTCTCTATCAATGGATTAAGCATTAACGCTCTTTCTGAGACAGGAGATCAAGTATTAACGATTTCTACAACTCAAGATAACCAAGGCATATATGATAAGGTAAAGGACTTCTTGTCAACATATAACGAGTTGATAAATGAGATGCAATCATTGTATAATGCCGACTCTGCTAAAGGTTATGAGCCGCTAACTGATGACCAGAAGGAAGAGATGTCAGAGAAAGAAATTGAGAAGTGGGAAACAAAGATTAAAAATGCTATACTTAGAAGAGATAGCAGTTTGGGTACATTAATCAATAAGATGACGATGGCAATGTCCACACCTATCAACATTAATGGAAGAGGTTATGCGTTGTCTGATTTCGGAATTCAGACACTTGGATATCTTAACGCTGCTAAGAATGAGCAATATGCTTATCACATTTATGGTGATGAAGATGATTCTGCAACAGCAAGTAAAGAAGACAAGTTGATGGCTATGATTAATAGTGATCCTGATACTGTTATAGAGTATATGCAGAATCTTGCGTCTAATCTTTATAACGCAGTAGGTACCGAGATGAAGAGTTCTAGTCTGAGAACTGCTTATACGGTATATAATGATAAAGAAATGGATAGCGATTATAAGGCTTATACAAAGTCGATTAAAGAATGGGAGACAAGGATTGCTGATATGGAGGATAGATATTATAAGAAGTTCTCCAAAATGGAATCTACTTTAGCTAAATTGCAAAGTTCAACATCAGCATTATCATCGCTTGTATCTAATTAGTGAGTTTTCCAAGGAGGGAATGTTATGGCATTACCAAGAGGTTATGACGCATATCAGAAGAACAAAGTTCTAACAGCGACTCCAGCAGAGCTTGTTCTTATGTTATATGAGGGTGCAATTAAGTTCTGCAATATAGGGATTGTATCAATAGAAAAAAATGATATGAGTAAAGCGAACATCAATATTCAGAAAGCTGAAAGGATAGTGGCAGAGCTTCGTGGAAGTCTTGACATGAAATATGAAGTGGCAAAAGACTTCGACCAGGTATATGAATATATTGGATGGGTTCTTCTGCAGGCCAACATTAAGAAAAGTAAGGAACGTTTAGAAGAGGCATTGAAGCATCTAAGAACGATGCGAGATACTTGGAAAGAAGTAATGAAGATTGCAAACACTCAGGTAGGATAAGAATAATCCATAAGTATTAATAAGTGAAAGAACGCAAATGGTAGCTGCCATTTGCGTTCTTTGTAAGGAGAATTATGAACGGTAAAGATTATATTAAAATGTTAGAAGATAGTCTTGTTAAGAAGGTAGAACTTCTTCAAGTGCTTCAAGGGCTTAATCAAGAACAAAGGGACATATTAGAAGATTATACGACAACGCCGCAGGAATTAGATGACAATATAGAGAAGAAATCTGAAATAATCGATCGTCTTGATAAAATGGACGAAGGATTTCAAAGTATATATGATAAGGTAAAAGATGATCTGGCAAATAATAAAGAAGAATATGCTGATTCGATTAAGCATATGCAGGAATTAATAACGCGTATTACTGACATATCTGCAGATGTACAGGCTAAAGAAATGCAGAATAAACAGTTAGCGCAAAGTAGGTTTGCTCATGTTAGGAGTCAGATTAAGGAGACAAAGCATTCTCAGAAGGCGGTAGCGTCTTACTATGCTAACATGATGAATACTACTGGATATGAAGATTCTCAGTTTTGGGATCAGAAGAAGTAGTATTGTTGGATATTAAAGGGTTTGTTTATAATATCAAATTTTTTACTTGGATTGGCATGATATGCTATAATTAATGAGGAAGTTTCGATATAAAACAGTATGCTTTAAAATAGGAGAAGAAAAATGTTAAATAATAAAACGATTCTAGTAACTGGGGGGACAGGTTCTTTTGGAAATCGATTCGTGGAATATGTATTAGGTAATTATAAACCTAATAAGATTATTATATATAGTCGAGACGAATTCAAACAATTCAATATGCGTAATCGATTTAAAGAATATGATAAGGTACTAAGATTCTTTATTGGAGATGTAAGAGACAAAGATAGATTATCTAGAGCATTAAATGGTGTGAATTACGTAATTCATGCGGCAGCACTTAAACAAGTGCCGGCTTGCGAGTATAATCCTATAGAGGCTGTTAAGACTAATATAGATGGAGCAGTAAATGTTATAAATGCTTGTTTAGACCAAGGGATAAAGAAAGTAGTTGCGTTATCGACTGATAAGGCTGTCAGCCCTATTAATCTGTATGGTTCTACTAAGATGGTGTCGGACAAACTATTCTGTGCAGCTAATGCTTATTCTGGTGACGACGGAACAAGATTTGCTGTTGTAAGATACGGTAATGTTGCAGGAAGCAGAGGCTCAGTAATTCCGTTTTTTAAAAGTATAATTGATAAAGGTGGAAAAGAACTTCCTATAACAGATTATCGTATGACGAGATTCTGGATTAGTTTGGATGAGGGTGTTAAATTAGTTATTAAAGCATTAGAAGAGTCTCGGGGAGGAGAAACTTTTATTTCCAAGATACCAAGTTTTAAGATAACAGACTTGGCTAAGGCTATGCTTCCGGGATGTGAAATGCCAGAAGTAGGAATAAGAGAAGGAGAAAAGTTACATGAAGTAATGGTATCGGCAGAAGATTCTCCGAGAACATATGAATATGATGGACATTACATAATTTATCCAGATTACGACTGGTGGGGTAAGAGCAAAATTATATCAGGAGGCAAGTTAGTTGAGCCAGGTTTTGTATATAGTTCAGGAACTAATAAAGAGTGGTTAACTGTAGATGATATAAAAAGATTACTAATTTCTGATATTAAGCAGAAAAATTATTAATATATTGAATTAGATTTTTTATTATAAAATAGGAAAACAATATCATATGGAAGAACTTGCAATTAATGGTGGAACGCCTGTACGAGAAGAAAAAATACATTATGGTAGACAATGGATTGATAAAGATGATATTCGTGCTGTAGAAGAAACACTTCGAAGTGATTTCATAACATGTGGACCAAGAGTTAAAGAACTCGAGAAAAGCCTATGTGAGTATACAGGAGCAAAGTATGCTGTTGTTGTTAATAGCGGAACATCAGCACTACACTGCGCATGTATTGCAGCAGGTATATCGGATGGTGATGAGGTAATAACTACACCACTTACTTTTGCGGCATCAGCTAATTGTGCTTTATATTGTGGAGGACGACCTGTATTTGCAGACATTGATATCAATACATACAACATAGACCCAGAGTGTATAGCAAGTAAAATTACAGATAGGACCAAAGCTGTAGTAGCTGTTGACTATACAGGACAGGCTGTATGCGTTGATGAGATTAAGAAAATCTGTAATGAGAACAATCTGGTATTTATAGAAGACGCGGCTCATTCTATCGGAACAATCTACAAAGGAATTAAAGTTGGAAATCTTGCAGATATGACGTGCTTTTCATTTCATCCTGTAAAAACAATAACAGGAGGAGAAGGAGGAGCAATACTTACAAATGATGAGTCATTATACAAGAAACTTATGCTTGCCAGGACACATGGAATAGCAAGAGATGAATCAATGATGGAAGATTTGCCACATGAGGGACCATGGTATTACGAGCAGATTTCTCTTGGATATAACTACAGATTAACTGACTTTCAGGCGGCTCTTATCAACAGCCAATTGAAGAAACTAGATAGATTCAAGCAAAGAAGACAGGAGATTGTGGATAGATATAATAATGAGTTTGAACAGATTCCCGAGATTATTGTTCAAAAGGAAATACCTGAGTCAGATACCTGTAGACATTTGTATGTTATTCGTTTGGATTTAGATAGATTAAAATGCAGCAGAAGAGAATTCTTTGATGCTATGAGTGCTGAGGGGATTCAGCCACAGATACATTATATACCAACATATTGGTTCCCTTATTATCGAAGGTTGGGATACAAGAAGGGTTTGTGTCCTAATGCTGAGAAAATATATGAGGGTATAATGAGTATTCCGCTATATCCGAAGATGACGGATGAAGATGTTGAACAAGTGATTCAAACAGTTAAGAAAGTGATTACATATTATAAGAGGTAATACGGAGAAAATATACCCTAAAAATTGTATTAATAATTGCAATTTAAAGATAATAAAGGAGAGTATATGAGTAGTGTCGCCATTATCACGGCTCGAGGTGGTTCGAAAAGAATTCCCCAAAAAAATATAAGAGAGTTCTGTGGGAAACCTATGATTGCTTATAGTATTGAAGCCGCATTACAGTCAGGAGTGTTTGACGAAGTAATGGTTTCTACCGATAGTAAAAAAATTGCTAGAATTGCAAAAGAATATAATGCTAGCGTGCCATTTATGCGAAGCGAAAAAACATCAACTGATTATTCAACAACAAGAGATGTGTTATTGGAAGTACTTAGAGAGTATAAGAATTGTTGCGATAAGACATTTGACGATATGACCTGTATTTATCCTACTGCGCCGTTCGTGACTTCCAAGAAGCTAAGAGATGCGGTTACGTTGTTTAAAGAAACAAAGAGTGCTGCGTTGTTTCCTGTTGTACGATTTTCTTATCCTCCACAGCGAGCATATGTGATTAATGATGGAAATCTTATATTTAAACTAGAAAAATATAGATATGAAAGGTCTCAGGATTTAGAACCATATTATCATGAAGCAGGACAGTTCTATTGCTATAATATCAAAGATTATATTGCTGCTAATGGCTTGATAAAAGAAAACATTATCCCCTATATTCTTCCAGAATCAGAAGTACAAGATATTGATACAGAGGAAGATTGGAAGATTGCAGAGATGAAATATAGGCTGATGAAGGAAAAAGTGAATGATGAATAAAGAAATAAGAATAGCTGGAAGTGTTATAGGACAAAATCATCCAACATATGTTATTGCAGAAATGTCTGCAAATCATCTTCAGGACTATAAACGCGCAAAGAGAATAATTTATGCAGCTAAAGAAGCTGGAGCCGATGCTGTAAAACTACAGTCTTATCGTCCAGATACAATTACAATAGATTGTCAAGGAGAAGAATTTATGGCTACAGAAGGTAGTCTATGGGAGGGGAAGAATCTTTTTCAGTTGTATAAGGAGTCGTATATGCCTTGGGATTGGCACTATGGTTTATATGAATATGCCAAAGAAATAGGTATTGATATTTTCTCTTCGCCATTTGATTTTTCGGCAGTGGATTTACTAGAAGAGCTTAAAACGCCGGCTTATAAGATTGCATCCTATGAGATTTTGGATATTCCATTAATTAAGAAATGTGCACAAACGGGTAAACCGATAATTCTTTCTACTGGCATAGCAACGCTATCTGATATAGAGAGAGCCGTAAATGCATGTAAATCTGAAGGAAATAATCAGATAGCAATTCTGAAATGTGTATCTCAATACCCCACACCATATGCTGAACTGAATTTAAGGACAATACCACACATGTCGGAAGCCTTCGATTGTGTAACGGGATTATCGGATCATTCAATGGGATCTGCTGTTGATATAGCTGCAGTAACTCTAGGAGCATCTGTTGTAGAAAAGCATTTAACACTCAAAAGGTCTGATGGAGGGGCAGATGGAGCCTTTTCTATGGAACCTAGAGAGTTTGCCTATATGGTAAAAGAGATACGTAATATTGAACAGTCACTAGGAAGAGTAACATATGAACTGACTGAGGCTCAAAAAAGAGGAAAGAAAAATGCTAGATCTTTGTACGTTGTGAAGGATATCAGAGCAGGAGAGATATTTACAAGAGAGAATATTCGTAGTATTCGACCAGGGTATGGCATTAGTACTTGGCACAGTGAAGAGATTTTAGGTAAAAAAGCAATAGTTGATATTAATCGTGGTACTGCGCTGAGATGGGAGCATATAGAAAGGTGAAAATGATAAGATGTATTTTTTTCGAGTCGATGCAAATAATGAAATAGCTAGTGGGCATATTATGAGATGTTTAGCCATTGCTGATGCAATTGCTGAAAGTGGAGGAGATGTTTGTTTTTTGGTTGCGGACAACAACTCATGCGTAATTTTAGACGAGAAAAAAATAAAGTACATAAACCTTCATTCTGATTGGACAGATTTAATGTCGGATGTTAATCAAGTGAAGAGTATAGTAAAAAAACATGCGGATTCTGTTTTGTTTATAGATACTTATAAAATAACAAAAGAATATGTTGATATTTTTAAATCATTTACCAAAGTAGTATACTTGGGGAGTAAGAAAGAATATCTTGGTGATTTAGATGTGTTGATTAATTATAGTACAAACATAGATTATGATTTTTACAAAAGGAATTATGGGAAAAACACAAGGCTGCTTTTGGGACTAGAATATGCTCCATTGAGAAAGGAATTTCACAATGAAACTCCAGTGTTTAGAAATAAGGTTCATCATATTATTCTTACCGTGGGAAATACAAACCCATATAATATAGTCGAGTACATTCTTGATTCATTACTTGCAGAGATTGATAATATAGATTTTAAGATAGATGTAGTTGTTGGAAAGATGTTTGAAAACAAAAAACTATTATTTAAGAAATATAGCGAAAACTATGCGATATGTTTTTATGAAAATATTCAATGTATGTCTGTTTTAATGAGAAATAGTGATTTGGCTATTTCAGCAAATGGAACAACAGTTTATGAGTTGTCAGCTATGGGAGTTCCAACAATTACATTTGCATTGGTACCAGAACAGAAGAGTAACGCACAGGGCTTATCTGCTCTGAACGTTATCGATTACTGTGGAGAATACTATGAGGATAAAAAGAGGTGTGTAACAATAATAATAGACAGGATTCGATATTATATAGATAATAACGATGAAAGGATTGCTTTAGCTAAAAGAGCAAAAAAGCTTATTGATGGAAATGGGTGTGAAAGAATTGCAAAGGCGTTGATGTAGAGGTAAAACAATCTATACGGAGTTGTCAAGACAATAAACAATAAAGAAGGAGAAGTGCAAGAGATGAAAGTTTTAGTTGTTGGTGCATCAAGTTTTGTGGGAGTTTATCAGGTAGAAGAAATGATGAAGGAAACTTCAAAATGGGGGGGGGTAGTAGGAACCGGTAGAAATCCACGGTTTAAGGAACACTATGAAGAAAGAGGGGTTCCTTACTATAACATTGATATTTGCAATCCAGAGTCTTTTAAAGTGTTAGACAAATATCAATTTGATGCGGCTATTTTGTTTGCTACAATGATGCCTTCTAATGTGTCTAGAAATGGTGATGACGATGATGCATCAGAGTATTATAAAGTAAATGTAATAGGAACATTAAATGTTTTAGAGTATTGTAGAAAACATGACATTAAAAAGGTAATATCGTTTGGAACACGTTTTGATTGTAGACTTTATGATAAAAAAACTGTAATTACTGAGGATACACCTTTAAATTATTCTTTGACCGACGATCATGCTGCGTTTGTTTTGTCAAATAATGCAAAATGGGACGTGATGAGGTATTATAATGAAAAGTATGGTATGAACAATGTTTTTTTTAGAATACCAACAATTTTTGGAGTGGGACCTCATGGGGGATATTATAAAGATGGGGCTTATAGAAAGTCAGGGATTCAAATATTTATTGATAAAGCATCTAAAGGAGACCCAATAGAAATATATGGAGATCCAAATACGTTAAAGGATATATTATATGTTAAGGACTTAAATCTCGGTATAATGAACGCTTTAGAGATTCCAGAGTCGAAAGGGTTTTACAATATAAGCTATGACCAAAATTTTAAATTAAATGATATTGTAAAAGCGATAGTTGAGGTTTTTTCAAATAATAATCATATTTCGTCAATAATACAACGACCAGAGATTCCCAATAACGGTGGATTTCCAATTATGGATACTTCAAAACTGAAACGGGATATAGGTTTTAATCCGGTTTATTCCGATATTGTTGACATGATAAGAGATTACAAGAGGGAATATGATAGAGGGGTTTATACAAATTTATTTAATGCTAATCAATGAAGATGTAAATTTGTTATTCTTTGACAGAAATATCGAATGTTGAGAAAACATGTAAAATTATTAGAGTCAGACTAGTTCAGACAAAAGGTTTAATACGGAAATGTTTGAAAATGTTAAGTAGTAGGAGAAAAATATGTTTGTCATAATTGGAGCGTCTAGTTTTATAGGTGTGTATACCGCAACTTATTTTGTAGAACAGGGTGAAGAAGTTGTGGTAACTGGCCGAAATAATAATTTTAGGGAATACTATGATAAACTTGGAGTAGAATACATTAATTTAGATCTTACAAATGAGAATGACTATGCAAAACTGCCCCAAGCAAATGTAGAGGGTGTTATTTTGATTTCGGGGGCCTTGCCAGCTAGTGAAAATGCAGATCTTAAGGTGATAGAAAATGCGGATCAATATGTTAAGGTTAATATCCTTGGCATGTGTTATGTTTTAGAATATTGCAGAAGGAATAGTATTAAACGTGTGATAAGCACTATTTCATATAGTGATGTGTCAAACGCGTTAAGGTTAGAACCGGCAGTGGACGAGTCCGAACCGAAAAATTTTGATTATGTGGGAGATCATGCCGTATATATTATTTCTAAGAATACAGCATCAGATATAGCTGAATACTACAACCAACAACATGGCATGAAAAATGTGTGGTTTCGCCTTCCGCCGGTATATGGTGTGGGACCACATGGTTATTATAAAAAAAGGGGGACGATTGCAAAATCTGGATTACAGGTGTTTATTGATAAAGCAAAGGTCGGAGAAGATATTGAGATATATGGTTATCTGGCTCGCGATATTGTTTATGTTAAAGATGTTGCGCAGGCTTTTTATAAGGCGTCTAAGAGCGAAAAGGCTTGTGGACTATATAATATAACGTCAGGGAAAGCGACAACGATTCTTGAACAAGCTGAAGTCTGTGTAGAATTATTTTCTATGGATGTGAAGAACAAATCGAAAATAATACATAGAGAAGATATGGATAATGGTGGAAAATCTTACTTGTTTTCAATAGAGAGGGCAAAAAGAGATTTTGGTTATAATCCAGAGTTCGCAGATTTCAGAGATTTAATGAAAGACTACATTTATGAGCAGGAACGTGGATTATATCCAGGTTTATTTAACAACAGAAAAGTATAATGCTACACGCGGAAAGAGGCAGAAGTTAATGAGAACAATTTTTGTACTAGGAGCAAGCAAATTGCAGATTCCGGCAATAAAAAAGGCTAAAGAAAAGGGGTTATTTGTATATGTACTTGACTATGATCCTGATGCTATAGGAATACGTTACGCTGATAAGTTTCTAGAAATAAGTACAATAGATAAAAAAGCGGTATATGAGGCGGCGATTAAATATAAACCTGACTTTATTATAACATCCACTAGTGATATGCCCGTGAGAACCGTGTCTTGGGTTAACGAGAAACTTGGGAAACCTAATAATATTTCCTATGCGGGATCAATATGGGCAACTGATAAAATTGCAATGAGAAATAGAATGAAAGAGTGTGGTGTGCCTATTCCAGAATATTATGAAGTAGCAGATATAAAAGAGTTTCTAGCAATAGTGGATGGGATGTCAGAATGCTTTATAATTAAACCTTCAGACAATTCTGCTAGTCGAGGAGTTGTGTTAATCGACAAATCGAAAAAACCAAACTATGAAGAGTTATATAATTATTCATTGCAATACTCCCGTAACGGCAAGATCATAGTAGAAGAGTATATGGAAGGCCCAGAGGTTAGCGTGGAGTCATATACAATTGATGGAAAGTCTCATATAATAACAATTACTGATAAAGAGGTTACTGAGCCACCTTATTTTGTTGAAATAGGACATACGCAGCCAAGTCAATTATCAATCAAAAAACAGAGAGAAATAAAAAAAGTTACAGAGGAGGCAATACGAGCAATAGGTATTACAAATGGTCCTAGTCATACGGAGCTTAAAGTGACTTCGTCAAGAGTAAAATTGATTGAAATAGCAGCAAGGCTTGGTGGGGATTATATAGCATCAAAGCTAGTTCCGTTGTCTACAGGTATTGACATGATTGAATGCTCATATGCAACACTATTTGGCGAAAAAGTAAACTATAAGAGTACACTTTCACGAGGGGCTGCCATAAGATTTATTGAGAGCAAAAACAAAAGAGGTATTCTTGCGTCTGTAAAAGGTATAGATGAGGCCAAGAAAATGCAAGGAATTCAAGAAGTAGAAGTATACGTTAATCCTGGTGAGCATTTAAAAGAATTAGAGAATAGTAATGATAGAATTGGGCATGTGATTTCAATTGGAAAAGATGCAGCTGAAGCGGCAAAGAATGCTGAAAAAGCGTTGGGTGTCATTCATGTTTTAATTGAGTAGTAAGATGACTGTATAGCATATAAAAAAATTAGAAAAATATTGAAAAAAAATAAAAAAGGGTGTAAAGTTTAAGTAGATGTAGTCGATATATCTATTGAGAACACAATTGTGTGTTACTTTTGTACTAGTAGAACATTAGGGTGTACGACTAATGTGGCAACTAAAAACAATATTATCATACCTGCCAAGGAAGGCAGAAC
>OCTW013402732.1_pt1 | contig 19082 bp, 12 predicted proteins | sample 1539671 | NCBI WGS metagenome assembly OCTW01 (sample SAMN02144230, study PRJEB22623) | gut metagenome | biome: sheep rumen | host: Ovis aries | place: New Zealand
CTTGTCAGGTGGAAACTTAAATATCAAACTTCTTAAATAGAACCGTCAGGTTCTTAGAAGCCACCTCCCTTTAGGTGGGTGGTAGTTCACGTTCTTAGTGATGCATAATAGTAGTAGGAGGATTTCTTATGAAATATTATCAATTATCGAATACACAATATCATGTTTCAGCCATCGGTATGGGCTGTATGCGTATTGCTAATAAGAGTGTACAGGAAGTCGAAGAACTGATTGATACTGCTCTTGATTGCGGCATTAATTTCTTTGATCATGCAGATATCTATGGTGGTGGCAAGAGTGAAGAAGTCTTTGGAGAAGTGCTCGCAAAGCGTCCTGAATTAAGAGAGAAAATGATTATCCAGAGTAAGTGTGGGATAGTGCCTGGAAAACGTTATGATTTCTCTAAGGACTATATTATAAATGCTGTCAATGGCACGCTCAACAGACTGCAAACAGATCATCTTGACCTGCTCTTATTACATCGCCCTGATGCTCTTTGTGATTATGAGGAAGTAGCTGATGCCTTCAATACCTTAAACAAAGAAGGAAAGGTATGCCAGTTTGGTGTTTCCAATCATACTGCTGGTCAGGTAAGACTTCTACAGATGTATGCCAACCAGTCCATTGTTGCCAATCAATTACAATTCTCAATTGTCCATTCAGGAATGGTGGATAGTGGCTTACATATGAATATGACAGAGGATCTTGCAGTAGATAAAGATGGTGGTGTACTTGATTTTTGTCGCTTCAATGAAATTATGATTCAGGCCTGGAGCCCTTTGCAGGCAAGCTGGAGCGAGGGCACATTTATTGATAATCCTCATTATCCACAATTAAATGAAGAACTCGCAAAACTCAGTGAAAAATATCATTTGACAAAAGCTGCTATAGCTGTCGCTTGGATCTTAAGACATCCTGCCCATATGCAAGTGATTTCTGGTACAGCTTCACCAATTCATTTAAGAGAAATGTGTGAAGCTACAAATATTCAGCTGACAAGACAGGAATGGTATGATCTCTATCTAGCAAGTGGGAAGACATTACCATAATATTACTTAATATAAAAGAGAACAGTACATAACAGCTATGCCTTAGCTTTTTCATAGGTAACTACCTACAAGTATCTAATGTATGTAGAGTAGTTACTTTTTGTTTGCGCTTTTTACAAACATCATGATTAAAGAGATAATACTTTTCTTGTGTGTAATGGGCGTTGTCAACCTATTGCCGCTTGAGATTGTGGGTGCATCAGTGATAATCATTCGTAATGAAAAATGTGTTTCAAGAAATCACTTGTTATAGGAACCTTTTTCTTTCATTATGATAGGAAAGGTGTTAAAGTAGGGGGAAATATAAGGAGAGAGATTATGGCATATTTTGGAAAGTTTTATCTTGATAAAGAGAAGGATATTATTGTCACGCTTGATATGCATGGGGATGATTTATCATATGTCATTACTTCGCCGCATCATAAAACAGGTAATCTTATAACGAATCTCGCAAAGGTTTGTAAGCTTGAAATTAGCTATGATGATTATGGCTATAAAATCATCAAGGGTGATGTGCCTTGTTTTTATGATGGTGATAATGAAATGGTTTATATTTTACGCTTTTATAATACAAAGGTGGCGAATATCTATCCTGATGGACGCATTGAACGTAAGGCCTATGTGCCTGCTATTGCGAAAACACTAATGAGCCAGACTAAGGACTATAAGCTAGATATTGAGAAGACGCTCGTTAAGACTTATATCCGAAGAGAAGTGAAGTTCCATAGTGATCTTCATACCCATCGTTCGGCCAATCTCTCACCTGATATTCTTATCGCCTTAGCCATTCATCATCAGCTGCGTTATCCTTATTATTATATTAAAAAACTACAACTCAATATAACGCCTGCACAAAAAGCTCTATTAGAAAACAGAAGACAGATAATAGCTAGATCATTTGCCCATAGTCAATTAAAAGGAAAGTACCTGGAGCGTAAGATTGATGATCATACTTATCTCAATTTCGCAAGTCTTATTCTTGAAAATATTGAACATGCTTCAGAGAATATAGCCAAGATTAGAGCCTCGCTTGCCGTTATGAAAGATGGTCAGGCCGTTTTCACGAATCTTGAGAAAGTTTATATTTATCGTTATGTCTTTACAAAGGGAACAAGCGTGCTTGATCCTATTACTTTAGAACATATTGATGATATTGAGGATGAAGATATTGTCAATACATTAAAACAGATGGAATTGGATCGACTCAATCCTGTCTATCGCTATAATACGCTTTATCAGGACCAGCTTCTTTTTGTTGCGAGAAGTTATCAGAAGGTTGGGGTAACTTATGCCGAAATCTCTGATACAGCTCTTGTTAAGGCAAGTGAAGCAGCCAATACGCTTGCACAGATACATGAAGTGATGCCAGCTATTACAAAGGAAACAGGAGTAACACTGCGTTTCTTATGTGCTTTTAGACGTATTCCATTGACGATTGTTAAAGATCAAATTGGACAGAATGGTTTTAATGAAAACTTGCAAGTTTTAAAGGCGGTGGCGAATGATCCCTATGTGGCGGGTAGTGATTTTGTAGGAGAAGAAATGAATGATATTCGTGAACTCTCTTCAGTTATTCAGGCCATTGTTGCCATTGCCAAAGATATTCCAAGCTTTGTCATCAGATTCCATGCCGGAGAGAATGACTCATTGCCAGATAATGTTTTAAATAGTGTTCTTGAAGTAGAAAAAGCACTCGCTCCAGGACAGTTCTTTCCCCATGTACGCTTAGGCCATGGCCTCTATACGCCAGCACTTGATAGTCAAAAAGGCAAGCTGCTTTTAGAAAAGCTTAAAGATTATCGAATAGCACTCGAATTCCAGATTACCTCCAATGTTAGACTCAATAATCTCACAGAATTAACCCATCATCCATTAAAAGACTATTTAAGAAATGATATTCGCTGTGTCCAGGGGACTGATGGGGGAGCTCTTTATGGGACTAACTCCATTGATGAACAATTGTCGCTTGAACGCATGCTTGACTTGAGTTTTGAAGAAATGAAGAAAATGCATGATGTTGAAGCTGTGATTTGTCATACGGCGATGCATGAATTTCATGAGAAAATGGCAGACTTTAAGAAAGCCCTGGGCATAAAAAGTGTTGTCACTTATTACAATGAACGTATTGATGAACAAAAACATCATGTGATTACTTTGACGCCGACAAGCCGTAATATTGAAGCTTCAGTTTCTCTTGCTTCAAAGATTAAACCATTGCCACTTCATAAGATTCCTATTGTGATTGTTGGAGGATCCTTTAACAATGTTAACCATCAAACAGAATTAAGAGAAGATGAATGTCATCTTCTTGATGAACTCATTGATAGTGTAAAGAAAGAAGATGTCTTCTTTGTGATTGGTTCAAGCATGTCAGGCTATGAAAAATATCTATTGGATCATGCCATAGGTTTCGAGGTCTATAGCTTTGTCCCTAAAATGTTGACAGAAAAAGAAGCAGAACGCATCAAGAAGGAAGATGTTGGTGTGCGTATATCCATTGAATCTTCCCCATTAGGTGTTTATAAGAGCTTTGCCCTTGAAATTTTCAAGCGGAGACCTTCTTTGCTGCTAGCTCTAGATGGACATAATGCGGCAAGTAATATGATTCAGGATGCAAAAAATAGTCAATATAAATGTTGGATTGTGGTTGATGAAAGCGTGCCATCCTTGGTTGAAAAAGCCAGTTCACTTGAAGGCTATGTCACTTTCTGGAAGCCAGGTGATGGTGTTCAAGGAATTTGTGAGATGCTTAAGAGAACGATTATTGATTAATCATGTTTCTAGAGTGAAAGAATAAAAAGTGCTATACTCATAGAAAGGAGTGATTTAAATGGCAGAATTATTAAAAGAACGTAAAGATATGGATCCTGCATATATGTGGGATTTATCAACACTATATAAAGATGATGAAACTTGGGCTAAAGACAAAGATCAGCTTGAAGAAATGATCAGTCAGCTTAGTCACTATCAAGGCACACTTAATAATGCAAAGAATCTTCGTACATTCTTTGACTTTGATACAAAGCTTTCACGTAAGCTTTCTGATTATTATTGTTATGCATCATTAAGAAATTGTGAAGATACACGTAATAATGATGGTCAGGCGATGGAAGCCAAAGCTTTTGAAATCTATACAAAATATGCTACTGCAATAAGTTTTGCAGAACCAGAAATCCTTTCCCTTGATGAAAAGACAATGGAAGATATTATGCAGGATGAATTGCTTAAGCCTTATCAGTTTACCATGCAGAAATTGCTTGATGCAAAGCCACATGTTCTTTCATCAAAAGAAGAAGCCTTGCTTGCAGCCTATACTGAAGTCCTAGGTGCTCCTGGTAAGATCAGTGAAAACTTACAGGATGCCGATATGACTTTTGATGATGTTGAAGACAGTCATGGAGAGAAGCATCAGCTAACAGAAAGCAATTATATTCTCTTACAGACAAATACCGATCGTATACTAAGAAAGAATGCTTTTAAAAGCTTCTATAAAAGCTATAAAGGACATATTAATACTTTTGCAGCAACTTATAATGCCAATGTCAAAGAAGCTGTGGCCAGTGCTAAAGTGAGACATTATTCATCTTCTAGAGCCATGAGCATGGCTAATGAACATGTCCCTGTTGGTGTCTATGATGGCTTAGTTGATACGGTTCATGAATATATGAATCAGATGTATCGCTATGTGGCTTTAAGAAAGAAGATGCTTCATGTTGATGAGCTGCATTACTATGATCTCTATACACCATTAATGCCTGATTCGACAAAGCATTATACTTATGAAGAAGCACAGGAAATGGTACTAGAAGCCGTTAAGCCGCTAGGGGAAGACTATGTCAATCGTGTTAAACAAGCCTATAAAGATGGCTGGATTGATGTCTATCCAAACGCTGGTAAACGTGGTGGAGCTTTCTCAAGCGGGACATATGATTCTAATCCATTCATTCTGACGAACTTCACGGGCACATTGGATTCCGTAAGTACGCTTGCTCATGAAATGGGACACTCCCAGCATACATGGCTTGCCAACCATACTCAGGAACCACAAAATGCAGACTATACATTGTTTGTTGCGGAAGTAGCTTCAACAGTTAATGAAAATCTCCTAATTGAACAGCTGCTTGCCAAGACAACGGAACCTAAAGAACGTCTTGCTCTTTTGAATCAGTATCTTGAAGGCTTTAAAGGAACGGTTTACCGTCAGACGATGTTTGCTGAGTTTGAACGCGATGCGCATGCCATGGCTGAAGCAGGAGAGGCATTGACAGCTTCAAGCCTCAACAATCTCTACAAGAAACTTATTGAAGAATATTTTGGTGAAGATCTTGTGGTTGATGATGAGGTGATGTATGAATGGGCAAGAATTCCACATTTCTATCGTCCTTTCTATGTCTATAAATATGCTACTAGCTATTCAGCAGCTGTTAGTTTAAGTGAAGCCATTTTGAATGATGGTGATGAGGCTGTTAAGAAATATCTTGAATTCTTATCAATGGGTGGTTCAGCTTATCCACTTGATGAATTAAAGCATGCCGGTGTTGATTTCACAACATCCGCACCAGTATCTAGAGCACTCAAGAAGTTTGCAAGCATCCTGGATGATGTTGAAGAAACATTAAAACAGCTTGATAAATAATAAAAAGCTCCATTAAATGGAGCTTCAGACTGTCCACAATCATTTGATTGTCAACAGTCTGAAGGAGAGTAAGCTCTCCTTTTTTTATTCTTGTTGTACACAACACGTTAGTTGACGTTAACTAACCAAATGGTTATAATGGGGCTATGTTTTGAAAGGGGAATGTGTATGGAAGAAAGACATTTGACTGAATCAGAAGAAGATTATCTTGAATCAGTCCTCATGATTACAAAAGAAAAAGGTGTATGTCATTCTGTTGATATTGTCAACCATCTACAGCACCGTAAGTCTTCAGTTTCTGTTGCTTTAAGTAAGCTAGAAGAGAAAGGCTATTTAAGAAAAGAAGGAAGAGATATTATCTTGAGTGATGCTGGCATGAAGGCAGCAATGCATGTCTATGAGCGTCATCTGTTCTTCAAGAATGCCTTGATGGAATTAGGCATTGATGAAAATCAGGCAGAAGAAGAGGCATGTGCCATCGAACATGATATCTCCGATGATACATTTAGAAGAATACAAGCCAGAGTTCAAGAACTGCGAGGCGAACAATAATGAAAACACTCAAAGATCTCAATCTTAATGAATCTGCTTATGTCAAGACGGTTGGCGGAGAAGGAGAATTACGCCAGCATTTCCTTGATATGGGGGTTATTCCAGGCGCAAAGGTTACTTTAGTGAAATATGCTCCAATGGGAGATCCGATGGAACTGCGTATTCATGGCTATGAGCTGACATTGCGTCTTAATGAAGCTGAACAAATTGAAGTTACTGATCAGCCCCTTCATGAAGAAAGTGATGCTCCTGATCATCTTGATCGTCCATATCTTGATGCTTCCAATTCACCCTTTGATCATCATCCAGGTTTAGGTGAAGATGGTATTTATCATGATGAAAAGAATGCCCACCCTGTTCCTGAAGGAACAACGCTAACTTTTGCCTTAGCTGGTAACCAGAACTGTGGCAAGACAACGCTCTTCAATCAGCTGACAGGCTCAAACCAGCATGTCGGGAACTTCCCTGGAGTTACTGTTGATCGAAAGAGTGGGGCTATTAAGGGCTATCCTGAAACGCTAATTACGGATTTGCCAGGTATTTATTCCATGTCCCCTTATAGTGCCGAGGAGATTGTTTCTCGACAATTCATTCTCAATGAAAAACCAACAGGTATCATTAATATTGTTGATGCAACGAATATTGAAAGAAATCTCTACTTGACAATGCAGCTGATTGAACTCAATAAACCGATGGTTGTTGCCTTGAATATGATGGATGAAGTCCAGGGCAATGGTGGCAGTATTAAGATCAACAAGCTTGAAGCCATGCTTGGTGTACCAGTTGTTCCTATTTCAGCTGCCAAGAATGAAGGTATTGATGAATTAGTCCGTCATGCCTTACATGTAGCGAAATATCAGGAATTGCCAACCCGTACAGACTTCTGTGATGAAAATGATCATGGTGGGGCAGTTCACCGTGCTCTTCATGCCATTATGCATTTGGTGCAAGATCATGCTCAAGATGCAGAGATTCCTATTCGCTTTGCCGCAAGCAAACTTATTGAAGGTGATGAGGTTGTGCTGAACGCATTAAATCTTGATAATGATGAAAAGAAGGCTATTGAAGCCATTATTGCACAGATGGAAAAAGAACGACATCTTGACCGTGCGGCTGCGATTGCTGATATGCGCTTTGCCTTTATTGAAAAATGTGTAGCAGCAACTGTCATCAAACCAAGAGAAAGCAAGGAGCATGAACGTAGTCGCAGGATTGATGCGATACTTACAGGAAAATATACAGCTATTCCAGCTTTTATCATAATCATGGCGATTATTTTCTATCTGACATTCAATCTTGTAGGTGCTTATTTCCAGGACTTGATTGCAACAGGTATTGATCATTTGACAAATATTGTTGCCTTGGCGATGAAAGCTGGAGGAGTCAACGAAGTTCTTCAGTCTCTTGTCATTAATGGTATATTTACCGGCGTTGGTTCAGTCTTGAGCTTCTTGCCTTTAATCGTTCTGCTTTTCTTCTTCCTTTCATTATTAGAAGATACAGGTTATATGGCACGTATTGCCTTTGTCATGGACAAGCTCTTAAGAAAAATTGGCTTGTCAGGAAGAAGTGTTGTGCCTATGTTGATGGGATTTGGCTGCTCCGTACCAGCTGTTATGAGCTCACGTACACTGCCTAGTGATCGTGATCGCAAAATGACCATCATGCTTGTACCATTTATGAGCTGTACGGCCAAACTGCCTATTTATGCCTTCTTTACAGCAGCCTTCTTCCCTGGACATGGGGCTATTGTGATGGTTCTGTTGTATTTCTTGGGGATTGTCGTAGGCATCTTGACTGCACTCTTAAGCAAGAATACCTTCTTTAAGGGTGAGGCTGTCCCATTTGTCATGGAATTGCCTAACTATCGTTTACCTAGTGTACGCAATGTCCTGCAGCTTCTATGGGAAAAGTCAAAAGACTTTATTCAGCGTGCATTTACCATTATCTTTGTCGCTTCAATTGTCATCTGGTTCTTGCAGAACTTTGGTTTACATTTACAGCTTGTCAAGAATCCTGATGATTCTATTCTCGCTTATTGTGCAAGTTTTATTGCCCCAATCTTCAAGCCTCTTGGTTTTGGTGACTGGCGTATTACATCTGCATTAATTACTGGCTTTATGGCGAAGGAATCAGTTGTTTCGACATTGACTGTGCTTTTTGGCAGCACTGCTCATATTATGTCAACACTAACGACACTCTCGGCTGCAAGCTTGCTTGTCTTCTGCTTGCTTTATACACCTTGTGTTGCCGCTATCGCTAGTATTAAGCGTGAACTAGGGGGACGCTGGGCTGGCTTTATTGTCATTTTCCAATGCGTTATCGCTTATCTTTGTGCCTTTATCGTACATACTATTGGATTATTATTCTAAGTCTGGTATCAACCAGGCTTTTTCTTTTCGTTGACTAAGAAATGGGCTATAATGAAAACAGGAATGATTTTTGTAAGAATCAAATCGCTTGCACTACATGCGAACGATTTGAAATAAAGAAAAGTGTAGGAAAAAATATGGAGCTCAAAGACTTATATGAAACATTAAGTTCGGAAATGAAACATAAGATCAGAAGATGTCATTCTTTTATTGAAGCATTGGATGTGCTTGAAGAAAATGATATTGATTTCCCGGACGATATGTCAGCAGGTAACTTTTTTCTTGAAAATACGATCATCTGTCCAGATTGTGGCAGTGTGGATGTTGTAGAAAATAGTGATGGCAGTTATACATGCCAGACTTGTGGAAGAGTGTTTATTGTATAATAAAAAATTATTGCTTTGATAAAGAATTAAGCCTATAATGGGACACATATGGAGGATATGTATTATGTTGAAGAATCCTGAAAAGACAAAAAATGAGATTGTAGCTTGGATTAGAGATTATTTTGAAAAGAATGGACCAGAATGTTCGGCAGTTATTGGTATTAGTGGGGGCAAGGACAGTGGTGTTTGTGCGGCTTTATTAAAAGAAGCACTTGGTAAAGACCGTATTGTTGCTGTATTAATGCCTAATGGTGAACAGAAAGATATTGACGATGCAAAGTTGCTGGTAGATTTGTTGGATTTGCCACATGCAGTATTAAATATTGAAGGGGCATTTAAGGGTATGGCAGAGATGCTTGAAGGAAGCGATGAACTCAAGGCCATCACTCACTTAGATAAGCTTTCTACGGATACAAGAGTGAATTTGCCACCTCGTTTACGTATGGCAACACTATATGCCGTTGGGCAGATGCTGCCAAATGGTGGTCGTGTAGTTAACACATGCAACCGTTCAGAAGACTATGTTGGCTATTCGACAAAGTTTGGTGATGCCGCTGGTGACTTCTCACCACTCGCTAATCTTCTTGTTGAAGAAGTTTATCAGATTGGTGAAGTTTTGAATCTTCCTGAAAAGCTTGTCAGAAAAGCACCAAGTGATGGTTTATCTGGCAAAACAGATGAAGATAAGCTTGGCTTTACATATGCCACACTTGATCACTATGTGCTAACGGGTGAATGTGAAGACGAAAAGACAAAGACAAGAATTGATCACTTACATAAGATCAATTTACATAAACTTGAATTAATGCCATCATTCCCTTTGGATCAGGTTGAACATGAATAGACTCTAAGAGTCTATTTTTTCGTTTAAAAACAAATAATTTCTTCTTTTCATGAATATTTTTCTTTGAAAAAAAGCATCAAAAACTGTTTACGCTTACACCATGGATTATCCTTAATTTTTACTGAATTTTGTGTTAAATTAGTGTTGTAAATTTATGTGTATTGTATTTATTTTTGAAGGAAATTATGAAATTGAATGAATTTAACTGCCACAATCTAGAACAAATTAAAAAAGACTATGAAGTCACTGATTTAGTAGCCCAGGTTATTGAATCACACAATCTTTCACAGGAAGCTTTTAAGGAGTTTGATGAACGTATTGAGTTAGATCTCAACAATCATCCTGAATTACAGCCTTTAAAAGCACAAATTGAAAGATGCCATAATGAGAATGAAAAGATTCTTATTTTATCTTCACATACTGTTGATAATCTCTTTGCGACTATTATCTTTGCCCGTTTATGTGTTATTAAGAAAATTGCTTATACATTAACACATATCAACAAGGATGAAACAATGGTCAGAGGAAATATCCTGATTCTAGGAGAAACCATTCGCTTCCTCAATAAAGCAAAGGGTCTTGATATTGTCCTACCAGAATCCTATCTCGCAAATTCTGGTATTGCCTATTTGATTTCTTCATGCTTTGCGAATGACCGCTATGCTTTGGCCTTAGCTTGCATGGGAACAATTGCTTCAAATAAGGATTTAATTAAGGAAAATCGTACATTATATCATGATGGTAAGCAGCTCTTAGAAGATCAGCGCTATAAATGCATGGAGCGAGTGCTGATTTCTAGAGAAAAACGTAACCAGCAATTACTCTATAATGGCCGTAATTATACACCTTATAGTGCTGGCATGATCCGCCGTCGCTTCGTCTTTCCGCTCAATCGCTACTTAGAGGAACATGGTGATAAGCGCTTTGTCGGATTGATTCAATACTTCTTTAATCCTAATAAGGAAGATAAGAAATACCAGATGTTTGGTACAATGTTGAATGGTATTGATGTTGAAGTACCTGAATTTAATGACAATCCAACATATATTGAGACAAATCTCGATCTCGTCACGATTGATAATGTCCGTGCCTTAGATCATACATTTGAACCATATCATGCTGGATTCAATCGTCCACACTGGGTTATTCATGATATCGAAGTTGCTGAATATCGCAAGTTCGACATGGCACGTGGGCTTGAGCTCTCATTCCGCACCAATCATGGCCTAGTCAAGGCTAGTGCCTACGAGAATGAATGTGTTCATGTCAAAATCAATAATGGTGATCATGTCACTGTTGCTGGTACATTATCGATTAATGGCTTTTCTGGCTTGCCAATGCTGCATATGAAAGTGCTAGAAAATTTAAGCAATGAGTAGGGGATTTCTATGCGAAATAAAGTCGTGATATCAAACCAGGGAGCACCTTTTATTGAAAAAGGACAGACCTGGATGTATGCCAATAATTTAGTTCATATAGATAAGAATGCAGTGAATGGTGATGTTGTTGATATTGTCTATGAAAATGGGCGATATTTAGCAACTGGCTTTCTCAACAGAGATTCCCATGTCATTGTCAGAATACTTACACGCCAACAGGATGAAAAGATTGATGAAACATTCTTTATGAAACGCATCAAGTTTGCTTATGATTTCCGTAAATGCGTAGAACGTAAGAATCTCACAAACTGTCGTTATGTCTTTGGTGAGGCAGATGGTCTGCCAGGATTAACCGTCGATCGTTATAATGACATTCTTGTGACCCAGATTACGTCTTATGGCTTGGAAATGCGCAAAGAATTGCTTTATGTTTGCTTGCTTAAGGTCTTTAAGCAGGATGATGTAGAGATTAAGGCTATCTATGAACGCAATGATGTCAAAGCAAGAGAAAAGGAAGGCTTGAAGCTTTATAAGGGCTTTTATGGCAATCACAAGCTGGCTACAACAACAATCATCAATGAAAATGGCTTAAAACTCTATGTCGATATTGAAAATGGCCAGAAGACAGGCTATTTCCTTGATCAGAAAAGTAACCGCTTATTACTCAGAGAGATGGCTTATGGCAAGAAAGTCTGTGATTGTTTTAGTCATACGGGTGGCTTTGCCCTCAATGCAGCCTTAGGGGGCGCAAGTGAGGTCACTGCCGTTGATGTCAGCAAGACAGCCCTTGATGAAGCATTGGAAAATGCGAAACTCAACCATCTTGAAGATCGCATGAAATTTGTTCAGGCTGATGTCTTTGACTTCCTTGATACAATCAAAGAGAATCAATATGATATCATTGTCCTTGATCCACCCGCCTTCACTAAAAATAGACGCACAATTGATCATGCCTACAAAGGCTATTTAGAAATCAATAAAAAAGCCATGAATGTCTTAAGACATGGTGGTTATCTTATTAGCTGTAGCTGTTCACGTTTTATGGAGCGTGAAATGTATGAAAAAATGCTGAGACAGGCAGCCAGTGAAACAGGTGTCACGCTTAAACAAGTAAGTGTGACCCAGCAAAATCATGACCATCCTATTCTTTGGGGCATGGCCGAAACAAGTTATTTAAAATTCTATATCTTCCAGATCATATAAGGAGAAAAAACATGGGCGTAGTTGTAATAGGAGCCGTATTTGTGGATATCAAGGGATATCCTAATGAATTATATATACCAGCAGGAAGAAATGCCGGCAGAGTGACCCAGGTACATGGTGGTGTCAGTCGTAATGTGGCTGAAGATATCGCAAATGTGGAATTAAGACCAACATTTGTCTCAGTTGTTGATCAGAGTGGTATTAGTGATGATGTCATCAACAAGCTTAACCGCCATAAAGTCAATACCCAATATATCCGTAAAACCGAGGATGGACTGGGGACATGGCTAGCTGTCTTCGATAATGAAGGGGATGTTGTGGCATCCATCAGTAAGCGTCCTGATCTTGATGAAATTGGGACGATTCTTGATGAGCAAGGTGATGAAATCATTAAGAATGCGGACAGTGTTGTCTGTGAAATTGATATGAAGGCGGATATCATGAAGAAGATTTTTGCCTTAGCCGAAAAATACCATAAAAAAGTCTATGCCCTTGTTTCCAACATGTCGATTGCCGTTGAACGCAGAGACCTCATTAAACGTACGGATTGCTTTGTCTGCAATCTTCAGGAAGCAGGCATCTTCTTCTCAGATGACTATGAAGGCAAGACACCGGAAGAAATGTGTGATATTCTTAAAGTCAAGATTCAAAGTGCTGAACTGAACGAAATGATTATCACCATGGGATCACAGGGTGCTGTCTATGCTTCAAGTGATGGTGAATCAGGCTATATTCCTGCTCAGAAAGTCTCAGTCATTGATACAACCGGCTGTGGGGATAGTTTCTTTGCCGGGGTTGTCATTGGCTTGACATATGGCAAGAGCTTAGGAGAAGCTTGTGCTATTGGTACAAGACTTGCATCTAGTGTCATTGCGACAAAGGAGAATGTCTGTCCTAGATTTTTACCATCTGAATTTGGTCTAGATATTGATGTTGAGGAATAATTGCTTTGAACATCCTTTTCTTGGGATGTTCTTTTTTCTTTTGATATAATAATGTAAAGGGGGTGAAGGATGTGGAGAAAAAAGAATGGGTGAAAACGATGAAAGCCTATTATCAAAAAACGGCAACAATCTTTTCTGATTATCGTCATTATGTCCCATCCTATGCACCTGCTGCCCTGACATTCTATTTGATTATTCTCATTGTTCCTGCTATTTCCATTGTGGCCTTTGCGACAAGTTTATTCCACTTTAATTCAGATATGCTTGTCAATTTATTAGAACAATATCTGACAAGTTCCTATGCGATTATGCTGGTGGATATTATTAAGAATCCAACGATTTCTTTAGGATCATTTGTCGTCTTTGCCTTGTCTCTTTATGCCATCAGTAGAGGTGTTGGCAATGTCTACCAGATCTCCAAAGAACTCTTCCCTGATGCAAAGAATGATGAAGATACTATCATTGGTTATTATGCCTATACCTTTGAAATCACCATTGTCTTATTACTTTTTGCGATTGGCTTTGTCTTCTTTATTGCGATCGGGCCGATTGCCGCCTTCTTTGATGTCTTCTATGATTATCTCTTATTAAGACAAATCTTATTGTTTTCTTTATTTATTCTTTTCTTCTCACTTATCTATAAGCTTATTCCTAAGCCTCATATCTTTCTAAATGAAGCCATTAAGGGAGCTGTTGTTACAACATTAGGAGATATCATTCTGTATTTCATTATTCGTTATTACTTCAAGAATGTTTCTTTCTCCAATGTCTATGGACCACTCGCTTCCATTGTCATGGTTTTCTTTGTATTGAATTGGGGCTGTGAGATTTTCTATGTGGGGATGTATGTGACCCATCTCTTTTATGAAAAGCGTTTAGCCCACTCCATTAGTATCATTAAGGTTGATGCCATTAACCATCTTGGTCAGGGGGTTGCCAAGCTTGCAGGTAAGAAGACATTACTTAAAAATGTGCTTCCTCATGAAATTGTCCAGGTTGCAATCAAAAAAGAAAGGGCGCATGATATTGATGCCTTGGCAATGAAGATTATTGTTCCTTCAGCAATGCGAACGACACCGGTATGCCTGCAGGCAGATCTGTGTGATAGCTGTTGTTTCCAATATATGGCTTCTTCTGCGCAATTGACCCATAAGAAAGAAACACTTGCAACCCTTATTAAACGCTTTACAACATTCAAAGATTATCATCTCTCTTTCATGCCTTCAGATCAACAGCTGCATTATTTAAAGGATGTTCAATATGATCTCTATGACTATAAAGGAACAGTCTATTTTGGCGAACTGACGAAAGAAAGCATAACCTTCAAAAGTCAATGTCTTCTTAATGATGAAATGATCAACGCTACTCTTCACTATCTTGAAGAAGTCATGAATGCCTGCCATGTGTCAACTTATGATGATCCAACACAAAAAGGCATTAAAGGTGTGCGCATCAAACAGGTAGAAGAAGGCTGTCTTGTCTTTATAGAGAGTGGACGTGGGGATTTAAATGAAGAACTTGTTGAAAAGCTAAAAGCAAATAAGCAGATTCTTGGCTTATATAAATGCCAGGTTATACGTGTTGGGCGCTATATCAAGTTAGGCTCACCAGTGCATATCTATGGCCGTCATCACTATCACATGACTTCACAAAATATCACCTATCGTTTATCCTATCAGTCTAATTTCACGTTCAATCGTAATCTATCAAAAAAGCTTTATGAACTTGTTGAAAAAGACAATCATGTGCTTGCTCTTTATTGTGGCAATGGAATGCTGGAATATGGACTTTCAAATGAAGTAAGCTGTATTTTTGATGAAGATTATGAATTTGAGGATGCGCTAAGAAATAAGAAAAATCTAAATCTCATCAACATGCATCTCTACAAAGGGCCAGTTGAACAACGGGCAAGTCAGCTTCTTTCTCGTAATCATTATGACAGTGTGATTGTGCATTTAGAAAATCATCAGTTTTCAAGCATTCTTTCGCAATCATTTTATCATTCAGATATCAAGAGAGTTATTGTCATCAGTGATGATGTTTATGGCTTTCTTAAATCCATTCATTCCTATGATACAATGCGTATGCAAACATGTTATAAGCTAACATATGCTGAAGGGTTTGACAAAGCACATTATACGTCAGAAATAGGTGGTTTATTTGTCTTTGTACGTAAATAATATAAACGTTTTTGACACGCTTTCATTTAATTCATGTTAACGCTATTAAATTATTGGAGAAAAGTACGTTTTTATTAAACGTGCGAATTATTTTGTGCTATTATTTAATTGTAAAAATATTAGGAGGCTTATTACAGATGAAAAAATTTTCTTATGTTGTTGTAAACCCAATGGGTGTACACGCTCGTCCAGCTGCTTTACTAGCACAGTTATGTGTTGGTTTAAGAAGCGCAGTAACTATTGAATGCAATGGTAAGACTGCTGGAGGTAACAACGTACTTCAGGTTTTAGCTCTTGAAGCTAAGAAGGGCGACACTTTAAATGTAACAGTTGAAGGTGTTGATGAAGAAGAAGCAGTTAAGCAGGTTGAAGATTTATTACATGGTGATTTCGAAGAAAAAGCACCTGAAAAAGTCTTAAAGATTGCTTTCTTTGGTACTAAGGACTATGACAGAGTATTCTTCTCAGAATTAGTAAAAGATAAAGGTCCAGGCACTTATAATTCAGATATTAAATATTTCTCTACTCGTTTAACTCCTGAAACTGCTCAGTTAGCTAAAGGCTATGATGCAGTATGTATCTTCGTTAATGATGAAGCTCCTCGTTCAGTTGTTGAAACATTAGCTGAATGTGGTGTTAAATTAATCTTATTACGTTGCGCTGGCTTCAACAATGTTGACTTACAGGCAGCTAAGGAATGTGGTATCAAGGTTGCTCGTGTTCCTGCTTACTCACCATATGCAGTTGCTGAACATGCAATGGCTATTCTTCAGGAAGCTAACAGAAGACTTGGCAGAGCTTATAACAAAGTGAAAGATAATAACTTTGCTTTAAATGGCTTACTTGGTGTTGACTTACATAATAAGGTTTGTGGTATCTTAGGTACTGGTAAGATCGGTCAGTGCTTCGCTAGAATTGCTAAGGGTTATGGCATGACTGTTATTGGCTGGGATGCTTTCCCTAACAAGAAGCTTGAAGAAGAAGGCTTGTTAACTTATGTTAGCAAAGATGAATTATTCGAAAGAGCTGACTTAATTTCATTACATTTACCACTTATCATGGGTGAAGGTGGAACATATCATATCATCAACAAAGATACAATCGCTAAGATGAAAGATGATGTTATGTTAGTGAACTCTGCACGTGGACCATTAATTGATGCAGAAGACTTAATCGCTGCATTAAAGGATGGTAAATTCCATGCTGTAGCACTAGACGTATATGAAGGTGAAGACGCTAACGTTTACACTGATAGAAGTGATGAAAGATTACATTCTTCAATCACAGCACGTCTAACAATGTTCCCTAATGTTGTCTTAACTTCACACCAGGCATTCTTCACTAGAGAAGCATTACAGGCTATCGCAGTAACAACTATGGAAAATGCACGTAACTTCAATGAAGGTCGTGACTTAGGTACTGCTGAAGTCAAAGCTAAATAATATTTTCATACATAAGGTGGCTATGCCACCTTTTTTCTTTTGTTGTTTCTTAGAAGAAATTCGTATATACTACATACGTAGGTGAAAGACATGGCTAGAAAAAAGAAAACATTCGATGATTCTCCCTTAGAAAGAGAACCTCGTTATTATACAAAACAATCCCATATGATTTCTAATGCATATAAGCGTCCCTATAAAGATGAACAAACAGGAGGAATAAGAAAGCCTTCATTATTAGAAATCTATAAAAGAAAGAGAATGAAGGATTCTATTGACCTGACAACATCCACAAAGCGCTATGAAGCACATGATGAAGAAATGCTGTCAAGTGATATCGATCGTCATTATGAAAGAACCTATCAAGCAAAAGAAACAACAGGCAGACAATCCCATATTAACTTCGAACGAGAATCCTTGCTCAATAAGAAACATTATGAGACACCCTTACCAACAATTAACTTTCAAAGAGGCTCTTTCAAGGAGCCACAAGCAAAACAAGAAACACATATAAACTTTGAAAACAACCAGCATGTTGCTCATCCTCGTGCACCCCTGCCAACAATCAATTTCAAAAGAGGTTCATTCAAAGAACCAAAAACAAAGCAGGAGACATATATAAACTTTGAAAGCAACCAGCATGTTGCCCATCCTCGTGCTCCTCTTCCTACAATAAACTTTCAAACGCAAAAACGAGAAAATACAAAGCCATCACAAACACTCCCAAAGATTCACTTTGGTCCAAAACTTGAATTCAAGAAGAAGCAATCTGATCTTGTCACTATTCATTTCGAGAAAGAACGCACTTTCAAGAAAGCACCGGACAAGAGTCTTCCTAAGTTACACTTTGAAAACACGCTCATAGAAAAACAATCTCTCAATAAGATTCCAAAAATCAACTTCCAGAGTGAGCATAAGGAAGTTAAGAAGGTTAATGGTATTCCAAAAATCAATTTCCAGAGTGAACATAAGGAAACAAAAGTCGTTGAGAGCATTCCTAAGATTCATTTTAGAAGTGAAGAAAGGCCGATACGTGCAAAGGATAGTATTCCACAGATTCATTTTATTCATGAAACACGTCCACTTAAGAAACAGGCAGAGTTACCAAGAATTCATTTCGTTATACCACAGCCAGTTAAGAAAAAACAGAACGACTATACAATTCACTTTACGCATGAATCATCCCTTAAGCCAAAGAAGGCTCAAAGCAATGCTGCTACTAAAATAAGCTTCTCAAGCTACAATAAACAAAACTATAAAATGACAAAGCCTGTCAGCAAGGCGGTTACAAAAATCACATTCCCAAGTATTGCCCTTGCCAAGCGCAAAACCTATAAACAAGTGGATCGTGGTGTAACAAAGCCTCATTTTTCACTAAAAAGCAAGCAGGCCAAACAAATGCTTTATAACGCCCACACACCAAACAAAACAAAGAAACCAGCTTATAGCTTTAAGCAATATGAAACAAAGTCAATGGGCAGTTTGCTTAAGGGCAATGCGATGCATGACAAATTGCCATTGGAGCTTGATAAGAGCCGTACAGCTAAACGCATTCAGCGTGAACATAGCTGGTTCTCAGTTGTGATTGGTATTGGTGTTGTTGGTTTATTAGCATCACTCCTCTTTAATGTCATACAGTCAGCAATCATGTTTGGCTTATTGATTATCTTAGGCATTTATGGCTACTGGACATCACGTTAATAATGAAAGAACGATCTTATGACAGGATCGTTTTTTTGTACGCTTATCAAGATAAAGGGGTATAATGGATGCAAGAGGTGATGATCATGCTTGAAAAAGATTGGATGAAGAAAGGAAGAAAAGAAAGAAGTGCCTATCTATCAAGACTCAACGAGAATGAGAAATATGAAGCACTTAATGATATTATTGACACTTGTCAGCATATTGTTTTCTTTGGTGGAGCAGGGGTTTCAACTGAAAGCGGAATACCTGATTTTCGCAGCAAAGATGGTCTTTATAACCAGCATGATGTTGAATTTGACCAGTATTCACCAGAATATCTTCTCTCCCATGAATGCCTTGTCTATCATCCTAAGGTATTCTTTGAATTCTATCGACAAAAACTTGATACAAGATC
>OCTW011592337.1_pt1 | contig 19081 bp, 18 predicted proteins | sample 1539671 | NCBI WGS metagenome assembly OCTW01 (sample SAMN02144230, study PRJEB22623) | gut metagenome | biome: sheep rumen | host: Ovis aries | place: New Zealand
TATCATTATCCATTGAAATTCCTCCTAAAATTATTCTATGCAAAAAAAAACGATTCGAATTACTCTTCTCCTCGATTTTTAAATTTTAAAATAATAGGTGTTCCTGATAAGTCAATTGCTTTTCTTAGTTGATTCTCTAAATATCTTTCATAACTAAAGTGAACCAAGCCTTTATCATTTACTGATAAAACAAATTTTGGTGGCTCACTTCCTTCTTGATTAACAAAATATATTTTTAATCTTCTTCCTTTATATGAAGGTGCTTCATGCATAGATGTTGCTTCTTGAATTATTTGATTTAAGGTAGAAGTTGAAATCATCTTTTGGTGATTTTCATAAGCAGATATTATTTCTGGCATTAAAGTACTTATTCTTTTCTTAGTTTTAGCTGATAAAAAGACTATTTTAGCATATGGAATAAATTGAAATTCATATTTTATCAGTTCTTGCCATTTTTTTAAGGCTTCATTTGGATTATCTACCATATCCCATTTATTAACACATATTACAATTGCTTTTCCTTGTTCGATTGCCATTCCAGCAATATGTTTATCCATTTCTATTATTCCGGCATTGGCATCTATAACAAGTACGCATACATCACTATCCTCGATAGCTTTCATGCTTCTTAAATAACTATATTTTTCAACCGATTCATATATTTTTCCTTGTTTACGAATTCCTGCAGTATCTACACATATATATTTTTCATGATTGTAATAGAATTCTGCATCTGTTGCATCTCTTGTTGTTCCTGCTATATCACTAACAATAGCTCTTTCTTCATTTAGTAAAGCATTGACCAAACTACTTTTTCCAACATTAGGTCTTCCAATAAATGAAAAGCGACATGTGTGATCTTCTCGTTTTTCTTCAATACTTAAATCTTTGGTAATTTCGTCTAATAAAGTATTTATTCCTTTTTTATGAGCGGCAGATACCCCGATTATTTTTTCAAATCCTAGTTCATAAAAGCGATAGATATCTTCTTCTCTTTCTTTATTATCTAGTTTGTTAACAACAACGATGACTTCCTTACCAGCCTTCATAAGCATATCTCTGATGTAATAATCACTTTGTCCTAATTCTTCTTTGCCATCAACAACAAATAAAATTAAATCTGCTTCGTCAATTGCGTATGTTGCTTGTATTTTAATATTGTCTTGGAATGCTTCTGAACTTATTTCAAGTCCTCCTGTATCAATTAGTGAAAATGTCTTATCATTATAATTTACTTGACCATAAATTCTATCTCTTGTTATTCCTGGCATATCTAAAATAATGGATTTTTTTTCTTTAATCAAAATATTAAATAGAGATGATTTACCAGTGTTAGGTTTTCCTATCATACATACAGTTTTCATAAGTACCCCTCCCTTTTTAAGTTGTTATTTTAGCAAGTTTTTAATCAAATTTCAAGGTATTAGGACATTGATTGCTTGGTCTTGCACTTGTGTCAAGATTATCACATTCACTAAGAACTGTTTGTAAAGTTGAATTTGTTTCTACGTAAAAAGCATAAGCTCTTTTGTTATGATAATAGATTCCGATTTCTACACCATCCATTGCACTATTATCATAAGGGTTTGTAATATAAGGTGTTGTTTCTTGTTCTTTTTTGATGACACCCTTTCCTATTAAATAGTCTACTGTTACAGAAATATAGCAATTTTGTGCTCCTGCTTGTCTTAGAACGCCTAAATGATCGTTTCCAAATCTTTTAGCGTCTGATAGAAGTAAATCTACTTTTTCACAATAAAGATTCTTCTTAACACTATCAGAAACCTGCATTGAATTTGGAATAGCAATGACAGCTATTAAACCTAGAATTACAATAACAGCAAGTAATTCTACTAATGTAAATCCTTTTTTATTTTTCATAATATCACCTATATTAAGTTTATCAAATAATTAAAGAAAAAAAAAGAAAGAGTTCCTTTCTTTACGTTATTTTTTAATACTTTAATTATCCATTTCTTCTGCACTTCTAAAGATATTAATTAAAATAAATAGATTTTGAATAAGATAAATGCAGGCTAAGTAACGGTAACAAATGGATGGAAAGGCTGTTACATGAGTATAAACTACTCCACCCATAATAGCTAAGTAAGATAAGACAAGAAGATGTAATACCATATTTATTTTATCTTTTTTCTTTATATTTTTATTGTTAATTCTTAATTACTTTCAATAGAAAAAGGACTATCACTAGTCCTCTTTTTTAAAAAGAATCAATATTTAATTTAACATGTCCTAGATTATTGACGTAAGCAAAAGCCTGAATCATGGTTCTTAAAGCTTGAGCATTTTTTCCAGAATGTCCAATTACAGAACCCATATCACTTTCTTTTACTAAAGCCTCTAAGATGATACCTTCATTTTCATCTTCATAAGAAGTAACTTTTACCATCTCACTATCTTTGACAATACTTTTAACTAGGAATTCGCAATATTCTTCTAAATTCATATTACTTACCATTCTTTTCTTCAGCAAATTTTTTCATAATACCTTTTTTTCTTAAGATACTACGAACAGTATCTGTTGGTTGTGCTCCATGGCCTAACCAATACATTACTTTTTCTTCATCTACAGTAACAGGAGCATCTGCTTTAATTGGATCATATGTTCCTACTGTGTCTAAAAATCTACCATCTCTAGGACTTCTAGAGTCAGCAGCTACGATACGATAATAAGGTTTTGCTTTAGAACCCATACGTTTTAATCTTAATTTTACCGCCATTTCTAATACCTCCTTTGTTTGACATTTATATCTTACCAAACCACAAAAAAGATGTCAACTAATTTTTATTGACATCTTCCAAATAATCTTCTTTTATTTCATCTATTTTATCTACTTCAGCATCATCAACAATTTCTTCATAATCATCAAAATCATCCTCTACTGGAACTTTAATCTTAGTTTCTCCAACTATCTCTACACCTAATTCTTTTTCAATATCTAAAATAATTTCTTGATTATCTTTAGTTACGTTTGTTACTGTTGGTTGTCTTAAACTTCTTACAATAATTTCTGAGTTATTGTTTAGAGTAGCATCATCTTTTAATGGTACTGAAAATACTTCGTTATAATTAAATTTTTTGGAATTAACTTTTGTTTTAGTGTCATTATCGTATGCATACCAGACATTGACATCAAATGAACCATTGACACTTACCTTTCCATTATTACTTGTTCCAGAAAAATTATGATTGATTACCCAACACCCTAAGACTGTATCAACTTTTTCATCAGCCTGAAAGGAAAAATTCATAGTATTAGTTTTTTTGGCCTTTCCTATCACTGCTTTAGTTACGATTTCTTTAAAGTTTGACATACTATCCACCTCTAATTTAATCTATGCTAAATACCTAATTTTTGTGACAAAGAAAAAGAAAAGTGTTAATTCTTTTCTTGATAAGTTATTTTCTTTCGACAAAATTTACAAGTTCCAACATTATTATAAATTAAGTTGTCTGCCCCACAATAAGGACAGTTTACAACACGAGAATTTTTGGCCTTTTCTCTTTTTTCTTTCATTTCTAAATCGTTTTTCATAGCTAGTTTGGCTGATTCTTTTTCTTGATCTTGGATATAATTATGAAGAAAATTAAAGACATTACCAGTTATTTGTAGCCAAATAAACTGAATGATATAGATAATTAAACCTAGGATTATTAAAAAAAGGGCATAACTAGAAATATTTGAAAAGATTGGTAATTCAGTTAATTCTGAAAGTGGTGCTATTTTATAGTTGATACTATTGCAAATATCTACTACAATTTTTGGTAAATATAACAATATTCCTACCAAAAGAATACATTTTGGAACAGTAAGAGTTCTTGGCTTTTTTATAATAAAATATACAATTAGAAAGACTATTCCTAAAATTCTACTAAAATACATCAAAATAAGAATTAGAGGAAGTGTTAAAATAATATTTAGAAACATAATTTACTTTTCTTTTTTATTATTTTCTATTTGCTTTTTTACAGCTGAAGCTAGGCCATTCTGATTTATTAGATTATTAATCATTTTACTTCCAACACTTTCTCCTTGGATAGATGTGTTATTAGCTCCATCCATTCTACTACTTGATAATCTAGTCCTTCTATTTACATATCTATCTTGGCTAACTAAGTTGCTCATATTTGTTTTAGTTTCAGTTTCGTAGCGATGTCTTGCTCCGGCATTTCGATATCTTGAATACATGATAAAGAAATATATGATTCCTGTAAATAGGAATATCCAATTATAATCAAAATCACTTAGCCAGTACATTGAAAGAATTCCTAAAATTTCAACAATAATTGATACAATTATTAGTTTTGGCATGTGAATTGGTACACTTCCCATTGTTTCTTTTGTTCTAGCATTAACCGCTACATAGTGAAGAATGCTTTTATCTTTCTTTTTCTCTTGATAAGAATATAACCAAACTGGTAGATAAGCAGCTTTCCATTGCTGTCCTTTGACATCTAGCTCTTCACTATCCCATCTTACTCCTCTGTCATACTCTTTTAAAGTTTCGTTGGCAGAAAATCTAGCTATATCTTTTGATTGAGCAAGGACCATTTCCTTTAAATCAGTTGTATTGGTATCTCTTTTTTCAGAAGAATATCCTTGTAAGTAATGAGCATTGTATTTAACACAATTCTCTATATCAAATGGCATGATAGAATTTATGATGTTATTAGTTTTTTCTTTATTATGTTTGTCTAATCTATCTGAGCTTGATTCTACCGTTAAACCATCAATTACTAAATCAAAGCTTCTTTCAACATCATATAGATCAGCATCGTAATAAGTTCTGTAATGGTCTCCTTCTTTGACTGAATAAGATCTTACTTGATGTTCTCCTTGACCTCTTAATTCTACATGCGAGTTAACATCAACTACCATGTAGGGAAAATATACTCCCATGATGTTTTCGGTTGTAAATTCTTTGGCAAATACTGGATGAGCAAAGAATTTTCTTTTACCAACAAATTTTTCAATAGCTTCTCTAGCAACTTGTTTATCAATTCCAAAAGGAAGAACAACGTCAGGAACAGCACCATTTGGAATCTGTTCATTTTGTGATAAAGTATTTCTACACCAGTGACAACGAGCGTTTAAGGCACTTGATGTATCTAAAACAACCTCAGCTCCACATGATGAACATTTAAATGTTACAACATCACTTGAACTTGCTACGATGTCTTGAGCTCCAGACGCTAAAACTTCACCTTTTAAATTTTCAAGGTCACTTATCATTCCTTCAAGTTTTTCTGGTTCAAATTCGTGTCTACAAAAATTACATCTTAATTTTCCATTATTGGTATTTGTTGTAATATCTGTTGACCCACACTTTGGACATTTATTTTGTCCATCTTTAGCATTAGTATCTGTTTGAATGATTTTTACTTCTTCATTCATTTTTACCGGTTTCCTCCTTTTTAGCATGATAATTTGCCCCTGACATACTTGTGTTTTCTACTCCGTATAATGTTGTTATTAATTTATCTTCTTTTTGAAGGTCAGATATATCTGCCTTTTCTTCATTTTCAAATTCATAAAACTCATTATAATTTGTATATTCTTTTACAATCTTTATTTGCAAATAAAGCCAAAAAATACCTAATGGAATATCGAGGAAAAATAATGGTTGAAAAATAGTAAATGACATGATAATAATTAATAACACTAATAATCCAGTAAGAAGCATTTCAAGGTATAACATTTTAGTATTTAATGGTATGCTTCCCATTATTTTGCCTGTTCTAGCATTTATAGCAATATAATTAATTTGGTCTTTGCCTTTATATTTTGTTATGCAACTATATAACCATATTGGAAAATAGCCAGTTTTATAATATGCTCCTTGTAATTCAACATTATTATTTTGGAATTGTATTCCTCTATCATAGCTTACTAAACTATCATTTATTTGGTTTAAGGTGTGTCTTATTATATCATCTTTTAAATTGTTTGTAATATCATCTTTATTAGTATCTCTTTTTATAGCCATAAAGTTTTGCAAATAATTAGCATCAAAAGGAACTGCATTTTCAACATCAAATGGTTGAATGGCATTCATTATATTGTTAGTTGATTCCTCCCAATTATAATGAATTTGACTTGATTTTGACTCTATTACATGATTTACAACCTTACTCTTACAATTTCTTTTTATTTCGTATCTTTCTATGTCATAATCGGTACCTTCATATTTACCATCATACGTTTCTTTTCTATTTATCTTTATTGTTTTTTCGCCAATCCCATTTAAAGCTACATCAGCATTTACATCAACTATAAAATACGGAAAATAAACACCTTGTATTTTTTCTAAATTTAATTCTTTTTTGAATTTTGCTGATGCAAAAAACTTTCTTTTTGCAACATACTTTTTCATTTCTTCCATTGCTGTTTCTTTAGGTATTTGAAATGGTAAAATAATGTCTGGCACCGAACCATCTTTTTGAGTTGAATTGATTGATAATTTATTTCGGCACCATGGGCATGATATTTGTAAAGCAGAAGCGGTATTAATTTCCACTTCTGCCCCACAGCTTTCACATTTCAACCTAACTAAATTACTAGTTGGTTCATTCATATTATAATCCTAATAAATCTTTTTTTACTTTATCATATTCTTCTTGAGTAATGGCACCAGCATCTAGTAGTTTTTTCATTTCAAGAAGTTTGGTGGTTGGATCTTGAGCTTGAGTCTGTCCTCCTACGTTAATAAATGGATTTGACGTAGCATTTGGATCTTGAGATGTTGCTCCCATCATTGCTCCAGCAGCATTAACGCCCATTCCCATGAAGGCCATTCCAGTTCCGCCACCATTTTCACCTGCAGCTTGAACTCCTCTAGCAACAGATTGTTGCATAAACGCATTTCCTCTTGAACCAGATAATGCATCTGCTTTTTTAACATCACTTAATAATGCCTTAGAATCTTCGTCGTATTCAATAGCTAAAATTGCTGTTTTAACAATTTCAAGTCCTCTGTCACTCTTCCATTGATATCCTTCTTCTACTGCAGCAGATAAGCTTTTAGCAAAGCCAATTTGATCTGCTTGAATCTTAGACATACGATTTCCCTTACTAGGGTCATTTGTATATAGTGAGAAGGCTTGTGATAAACTTCCGACTACTTCATTAAATAGTTGCTCTCCAGCATCATTTCCCATATCAGCTAAATCAAATACTGGTGCTCCTGGTTGTAAATATTTAGCAGGAACAAAATTTTTGATAAATAAGATTGGGTCTACAATTTTTAGGGTATAAGTTCCTCTTGTAATTGCCCCTACTTGAGCATTTAGATAAGCATCATCCCAGTAAATCTCTGATTGAGTTCCAAATTTGTTATTAGGAATCTCTTTTAAATTTACGTAGAATGCTGTTTGTTGAGTTGCAGGAATTCCACCAAATTTAAATCTTTCCCAAGATTGACCGATTGTTGCAGATAATAATCCTCCGCCTGAGAAAATTGATTGAGAGTTTGGATCGTCAGATTTAAACTCAAATCCGCCTGGTTCAGCAATCATACCTGTGATTGCTCCATCTTGTAATGTAACTAGAGCCATTCCTTCTGGAACAACAATTTTACTACCATTTGTAATGATATTTTCACTACCTTTGGTATTTGAACCTCTTCCTGCGTTCGTTCCACTTGGAACAGCTTGACAAATAGCTGCAGTTGCAGGAATGTTAGACTCAGGAACATAATAATCTTTCCATTGGTCTGCAAATGTACCCCCTAAGGCACCTGTAAAAGCTTTAATAAATCCCATATTCATACCTCTTTCCATTTATAGCTTTCTTGATTTTGGAATCTATTTGCATAGTATTCCTAATCTGTTTTAATTATATCACATGCTAGTTCATATTTCAAAAAAAAAAGAGTATTTCTACTCTTTTGGAAGAACTGTTAAAGTTGCCATTTTAGTAAAATCAATTTTTTCTATAATTGATTTTATCGTTTTCTTATTTAATTTTTCGATAATTTCTTTTTCGTTATCAAATATAGTTCCAAACTTACTTAAAGTGTAACATAAAAAATCGTTAACTTCTTCGACATCTTCATACGCAAGAACCATATTAGCTATTTCACATTTTTTCTTTCTAGTTATCTCTTCTTCTTTAAGTTCTAAACTAAGCAATTTTTCCCTTATCTTAGTGGCCATTTCTTTAGGATATTTAGTCTTTGAACTAACAACAATACTTAAATAATCCCTTGATTTTTCTGTGTACCAAGAAAGGGTTGTAAACAGTTTCTCGTTCATAAGTTCTTCTCTAAAATCAGAAGTACTTCCAAAATTTGAAGATAAAACAAGATTAAGTGAATTTAATAATGTAACCAAATCACTTTCAAAAGCATCTATTCTGGCTTTTATTGCAACTACTACAACAGGAAGTTCCACATTAGCTTTAATTTCTTTTTCTTGACATACTATAGAAGTTGGTTCTTTATATTGTTTCATTTTAGGAAGTATAAAATCAGAAAAATCTTTTTCTTTTTCTATTTTTTCAATCCATTCTTCAATTTCATATGGATTAACATTTCCAGTGATTACCATAAAACTATTTTTAGGATGATAAAAAGCTTGGTATGTTTCTTTTAAATCATCTAGAGTTATTTTTTTTATATCTGATTCTTTTCCTACACCATAATCTTTATTAGGATAGTTTTTATAGAGCATTTTATTTATTTCAATATAAAGTAGTCTATCTATACTATCTTTGCATCTTCTTGCTTCTTCTAGAATTGGACCTCTTTCTTGTTCAAATGGCTCTAGCGCAAATTTCTTATCTTGAGTCATGTGTAAAAGAAGTTTGATATTATCTTGTAAATTGTCATTTCCGACAAATTCATAGGTAGTACGATATGCATAAGTCGAAGCATTACTATAAGATCCTAATTTTTGAAAATCACCTAGAATAGACATTCCTGTTTCATTTTGACATAAAACATGCTCTAAGTAGTGGGGAATACCAAAGCACTTATGAAAATTTTTCTTTCCTATTTTATAGTCTATATCTTCACTTCCTATTTGGAAGGTAATCGTTCCTTTAAAAGTATTAACTTTTTTATTTACCCAGATATAAACTCTTAAACCATTTTCTAAAGTTGTTTCATAGATAGTTTCTTCTAATCCTTTGAGTTTTATTTTATTCATGACTTCCCCCCTCTTCTAGTATATATGTATAGCACTTATGCATTTTGCTTGTTAATTCCTTTAAATCTTTAATAGTTATTTTAGGTATCTCATTAATATAATCTTCGATGTCTGCAGTTTTAAATACATTTTTAGAATAATAACTGTCTGCAATAGCATAAATATTATCTAGTTGAAATTTAGCATTTGTTAATATTTTCAATTTTTTCGTTTCAAGTTCTTCTTGGCTTATCTTTCCTTTTTTCATTTCTCTCATGATTTGATCAAAACATTGCAATGCTTTTTTTATATTTTCTTCTTTCACTCCAGTTGATAAAAGAAAATATGAGTCAGGTAAATTAAAGGCAGAATAATATGTATAGCAAAGAGAATTTTGAATTCTTAAATAAAGACCCATTTTATCTGATAATGATCCAGTTCCAACTATATGTCTAAATAAAGGAACAACATATTTCTTTTCTTTTTCGGTTAAAGGATCTAAAATATAGTACTGTAAAATCTGCGTTTGATTATGCACGCCTTTTTCTCTTTCTTCTTGATAAGGAATTATTTTCCCTTCAATGACATCTTCAATTTGTTTTTCAACAATAGATGGTTTATAAAAGCGTTTGTTAATTATTTTAGCTAATTCGTCCATATTAAAATCGCCAATTAATACTATTTCACAAATAGAATTTTCTAACATATCTTTATAATCACTTGCTAAAGACTTTGGAGTTAATTTATCTAGTTCCTCATGTGTCCCAATTAATCTTTTAGCTTGATATGAATCTTTAAAAAGTTTTTCTTTACTTGTCACAATAGCTTGAGAAAGAGGATTTTCTTTATAAACATCAATATTAGAATGTAATAATTCTTTGATTATTTCAAAGCTTTGTTTATTCCATTCACCATCATTGATATCAGGATTAAGTATTAAATCAAATAAAAATTGGAGACTTTTTTCTAGATAGTTTTTTTCTTTAATAAATCTGGGATGAAGGAAATCAAGTGAGAATGTTGTAAACAAATTATAGCCAACTCTAGAGGTTGATGATGAAAATCCTATTTTATATAAATCTTCACTAGCTATCTTCATTTCTTTATTGGTTTTATATTTAGAAGAACTATATCTCATTAAATTAGCTAGCATGTTTCTTTGCGGTATATTAATATTTCTAATATCATCCCTGAAATGCACTTCTATATATCCATTTTTAAATTTGTCCGTATTAATTGTGTAGAGAACAAAACTATCATAGTTATATGTTTTATATTCCACTTTTCTCACCTAATTCTAGTATATCCCATTCTTCGTATTTTTAATCTCTTTATAAGTATTTAAAAAGTATTCATCAGTCATTCCGGCAATAAAATCAATTACCATTCTTTCTTTAGTTGTATTATTTAGGTAACTTTCATTTTTAAATTGGAGGAAGTGTTGATAAATCTTAGACTTTTTATTCTCTTTTTTTACTTCTTCTAAGAAATGATTAAAAATAGTTTCAAACATGATTGTAACTTCTTCTTTTTCTTTATTGCTTAATGATTTATCATATATATTTTGATAATTAAACTCTTTTAATTTAACGATGGCTTCATAAATGTGCTTACTTAATTTGATATATGGTTTGGCTTGGCTATTATTTATAATATCTAAGACTATTGTATTTACGATATCTTTATTGTGAATTCCTAATGTGTTTTTTATTTCTTCTGGGACATCTTCTTTTTTGATGATTCCTAGCATACATGCATCATCTATGTCTTTTCCTAGATAAGCTATAATGTCTGATATTCTTACGACACAGCCTTCCAAAGTCATTGGTATTAACTTTTTAACACCGTCTTTTTTCAGATATGTATCTTGGTATTCTTTAATAAAATCTTCTTTTGTTTTTTTCTTGGGTTTATAAATACCTAAAGGAAGTTCTCCATTATGGCACATAATTGCATCTAAGACTTGAAGAGTCAAATTTTTTCCTTCACCAGAGTCTTCAATAAACATTAATTGTCTTACACTTTCAACATTGTGATTAAAATATCCTTCGCCTACTTTTTGGCTGATTTTAGATAGAACAGATTCCCCGAAATGGCCGAATGGAACATGCCCTATGTCATGTCCAAGGGAAGATGCTTCTATTAGATCTTCATTTAATCCTAGAGCTCTACCAATCGTTCTAGCTATTTTAGATACATATTGAACATGCATAGACCTTTTAGTTATATGATCATTATTAGTTCTTGTAAATACTTGTGTTTTATCCATATAACGAATATAAGCATAGGTATATAAGATACGGTCAATATCCCTAAAGAATGGGCTTCTTATATCCTCTCTTTCCTCTGTAAAACGGATGGCTTCTTCATCTTTGCAAGCATATTCACTTAAGTTCAGGTTATGGCGATTCATATTCTCTTGTAATAAATGTTCATTCATTAATATCACTCTCCATTTCTTTTATCATAACATATTTTAAATAAAAAGAAAGTTATTTTTTTATTACTTGTTAATAGCATCCGTCCATTTAAAAAGACAAAGCTTTTATGATACTTTGTCCTCTTATTTATTCATTTATACTTTCAAATTGAGAATTATATAATTCGGCATAGAATCCTTTTTTGTTTAAGAGTGCCTCATGTGTACCAATTTCAACAATATCTCCATGATTTAATACTAGGATTTTGTCTGCGTTCTTAATCGTTGATAACCGGTGAGCAATAATGAATGAGGTTCTTCCCTTCATCAGTTCATCCATAGCACTTTGGATTAATTCTTCAGTTCTAGTATCGACATTGGAAGTTGCTTCATCTAGTATCATCACTTTTGGATTTGCAAGAATGGCCCTAGCTATTGTTAAAAGTTGCTTTTGACCACTAGAAATATTGTCTGTATCTTCATTTAATTCTGTTTGATAGCCTTCTGGAAGAGTTTCAATGAAATGATCTACGTGAGCAAGTCTTGCGGCTTCTTTAACTTCTTCATCGCTGGCCTTTAAATTTCCATATCTTAGGTTGTCCATCACGCTTCCAGAAAATAACCACGTATCTTGTAAGACCATTCCAAATGCATGCCTATACTCTTGTTTATCTAAAGTAGAAATATCTTCTCCATCTAGAGTAATTTTTCCATCAGTCAGTTTATAGAAACGCATCAGTAGTTTTACAATGGTTGTTTTTCCGGCTCCGGTTGGGCCAACAATGGCAATCTTTTCTCCTTCATTTACTTTTAAACTAAAGTCTTTAATGATTGGATGATTAGCCTTGTACCCAAATTTTACATGATGAAATTCTACTTTTCCTTTTAAATTTTTAATATCCACTTCTGATGCAGGCATTTCTATCTCTTCTTCTTCATCTAGAAATTTAAAAATTCTTTCAGATGCGGCAAGCATCGATTGAAACCCTGCCATCACTTGGGCTAATTGTCCGATTGGTTGAGTAAAGTTTTTAGAATATTGAATGAAAGATTGGATATTTCCGACGTTGATTTTTCCCTGAATTACGTAGTATGCCCCTAGGATTGCAATCGCAACATAATTAAGATTTCCTACAAAATTCATAATGGGATGCATCATTCCTGAAATAAATTGGCTTTTCCATGCATTTTTATATAGTTCTTGATTATCACTTTCAAATTTTGCTAACATTTTTTCTTCTGCATTGAAGGCTTTGACGACGGTATAGCCACTTAACATTTCTTCGACCTCGGAATTGACATGACCTAAGTAGTTTTGTTGATTTTCAAAATATTTTTGACTTTTTTTCACAATGATTCCTACAAATGCTCCAGCAACAGGAAGAACAAGAGCTGTAAATATAGCAAGTGGAATACTAATAGTACACATCATGATGAATATTCCTACAATTGTAACAAGGGTGGTTACAATTGTTACTGAGCTTTGATTTAAACTCATCCCAAGAGTATCGATGTCATTTGTAATGATTGATAGGGTTTCTCCATTTGTCGTACTATCAAAATATTTCATCGGAAGTTTTTTTATTTTCTCGTTCATTTGTTTTCTTAAATCATAAGTTATTTTTTTGCTAACATTGGCCATAATCCAGGATTCGATATAGGAGAATACGGCTGAAGCAATATACAATATTAATAGGAATAAGAGGATGGAATTAATTGCTTGGAAGTTGATTCCTCCTGTTCCACTTACTTTAGCAATTAACCCAGTGTAAAGTTCTTGAGTCGCATTGCCTAAAATTTTAGGACCTATAATGGAGAATACAGTGCTTAAAATCGCTACGACAAAAATAATGATAAAACTCAATTTATATTTGGAACCATAGGAAAGGAGTTTTTTCATAGTCCCTTTGACATCACTAGGTTTGTCTTTTGAATTCATTCCTCTTCTAGGCATGTAGTTCACTCTCCTTTAGTTGTGACATGGCTATTTCTTTATATATTTGACATGTTTTCATTAGTTCTTTGTGTGTTCCTTTGCCAACAATTTTTCCTTTGTCTAAGACAATGATTTGATCGGCAGTTAAGACTGAACTAATTCGCTGAGCCACGATGAAAATGGTCGCATCTTTAGTGTATTCTTTTAGATTCTTACGGACTTGAACATCAGTTTTATAATCTAGGGCTGAGAAACTATCATCAAAGACGAAGAACTCTGGTTTGGAAGCAATGGCTCTGGCAATGGAAAGTCTTTGTCTTTGCCCTCCAGAAACGTTGGTTCCTCCTTGAGCAATTTCATAATTATACTTTCCTGGTAAGTTATGGATAAACTCTGTTGCACAGGCAACATCACAGGCTTCCTGCAAAAGTTTCTTGTCTTTTTTTTCATTGCTAAATAAAACGTTGTCTTCTATGGTACCTGAAAATAAGTTTCCTTTCTGAGGAACAAAGCCAATTTTGTCTCTTAATTCTTTTAAAGAGACGTCTTTAATATTTTTTCCATCGATTAAAACTTCTCCGCTAGTGACATCAAAGAATCTTGGGATGAGATTGACTAGAGTTGATTTTCCACTTCCTGTAGAACCGATGAACGCCGTTGTTGTTCCCATCGTTGCTTTAAAGCTTATGTTTTCTAAAACTTCTTCCTCAGCATCTGGATATTTAAATGTGACATTCTTAAATTCTAATTCTCCTTTGATTTTATTAAAAGGTTTAGGATTTTCAGGCTCGGTTATCGAGTTTTTCGTATCTAATATTTCTGCAATTCTTTTTAAACTTACCCATGCTCTTGGCAACATGATAGAGGCCATTGAAATCATCAAGAAAGAAAATATAGCTTGCATGGAATAGGTTATAAAGGCCATTAAAGTTCCGACTTGTATGCTTCCAGCATCGATTAAAGAAGCTCCTGCATAGATGATTAGAATCGATACTCCATTCATAATGAACATGATGGTTGGCATCATTATTCCCATGGCTTTGTCAGCAAAACAAATGGTATTGACTAGATTTCTGTTGGCTTTATCGAATTTTTGTTCTTCATATTCATAAGTTCCAAATGCTCTGATAACTGGTACTCCATTTAATCTTTCTCTTGATACTAAGTTTAGTTTATCAATGAGTTTTTGAATCATTTTAAATTTTGGTAAAACAAAGATAAATAAAATGATAATGATTATAGTAATGCTTCCTATTCCAAGTCCTAACACCCAGTTTAAAGGGCTTTTTATGACTTTTACAAAGGCTCCTACTCCCAAGATTGGAGCATAGATGAGCATTCTTAAAAATATGACTAAGACCATTTGAATCTGTTGGATGTCATTGGTACTCCTTGTGATTAAACTAGCAATGGAAAACTCTTTAAATTCTTGAGTGGAAAAACTCATGACTTTTTCAACTACTGTTCTTCTTAAGTTACTCGCAAATTTAGTTGCACATCTACTAGATAAAAAACCTACTACAACAGAAACAATCATTAATCCTAAGGCTAGTAAAATCATAACGATTCCTTTAGAGATGATGTAAGACATCTGCTTTTGATTTAAATCGATTCCAATACTTTGATAATCTAATCTGACAAAACTAGAACTCATTTGAGCTAACATCGATTCGTCATACTCTTTTATTTTATTTTGAAAATCTTGAAGGAGCCCACTCTTTTGTTCTTTACTCATATAGGGAAGAACTGAGATTACATCTACTTCTGTACCAACCATTTCTTTATTGTAGGTCAGCATTCCAAGAAACAGATAGGAAAGATTTAGTTTTTCTAAAGAGTCTTCTGTTGCATCCTCTTTTAAGATATATAAATCTTCTTTTTCTAAGAGAGGATACTCACTAACTAGGTTTGGATGATTCTCTTTGTTGATTCTCTCATAGTTCTTTTTCAAAATTTCTTGATTCTCATCAAATTCTGATATATTTTCGTATAAAGATTTAGACATCACTTTGGGGATTGTCTCTTCGATTCCAGAACTCTGAATTCCAGTGTTGATGATGCTTGCCGTGTAATCTGGCATGGTTAAGTCTAAGTTGGCTTGAATGACTAATAAAACAACGATGAAAATGATGGAAAGCCAAAACTTTTTTAATAGATTTAGAATTGTTTTCATGTTTTCCTCCTAACATTTGACATGATACATTATATGATAAATTTCCCCCACTCGTCAATTTTTTTATTTAAGGCAAAACCATATACTCTCTTGCTTTAATCCTTTCATCACTACAATATTCCATGACGTATTTGTTATTTTTTCGAACAAGGATAATCCCTATCGTTTTGTCATGATTACTTTTCTTCATATTCTTATCTATATAATTCATATAGACTTCAATCTGCCCAATGTGTTCTTTCTTTAGTTCTCCTAGCTTTAATTCGATTACTACATAGCAATTATATTCAATATTAAATAAGAGTAAATCAATGTAATTGTATCTGTCTCCTATCTTTATTTTGTATTCGTTTTTTATAAATGTAAAACCACTCCCTAGTTCTTCTAGAAATGATGGAATATCTTCAAGGATGATTTTCTGCAGTACTTTTTCACTGATTTCTTCATATCGATTCTTATTATTTATGATAATGGGATTTTTGATATAATCTGTGATTTCTTGTTTGTCATCATTCTTTAGTTTTTCTTTGGTTTCTTCATCTAATCTTTCATATTCTTTATTTTTGATTCTAGTACGTAGTTCTCTTACAGATAGATTTTCTTGATTTGCAATTTGGTAATAATACTTTCTAGGATTCTCTTCTAGCCAAATAATCTCACAATACTGACTCCATCCTAAATTGGCAGACAATGTCTGCCAATTTGACTCTTTGAGAATTATACTAAATCTTCTCATATTTCTAAGATTACGTTGACTATATCCTCTTCCAAACTCTTTCGTTAATTTTTCCGCATACTTCTTAATAATCCCTTCCCCATAGTGTTTTCCTGCTTCTTCAAGTGTTTTTCCTATACTTGCATAAGTTCTTAAATCACTTCTATTTTTACTATAATCTTTTACTTTTTTCGTTATTTCATTATTTAATATTTCTTCTTTAATATTTTCATAATAGATATCTTTCTCCATAAGATAGGTTTCTCCTTTTTGTTTTAGCATCTATCTTATCAGATGATACGTAAAAAAAATGTCGAATTATAGTTAATATATTAAATAACTACACTATTACCTACATACCATAAAATACCCTTTATAACTTACTTTAGAACGAATATATTTTTCCTTATCATGTCTTTTTAAAATACTTAATCTTTTCTTTATTTTGTTTCTGTTTTTGCTAGTTGGTTTAATTCTTAATCTTTTTTTATCCAATTTAAAATGGTAGCCTATAAAAGGCATACCATGTCTTAAATTATAAATTTCGGTTTTATCATTTAATTCCAGTTTTATTTTTTTTAATTCATTTTCTATACATACTTTTGCATACTCTAAGTATTTTTTATCATAATGAAAAAGGATATAATCATCTTGATATCTGATTACTCTTTTTATATGCAATTTTTCTTTTATATAGTGATCTAGTCCATTTAAATAGTATAGAGCTAATATTTGATTTGACATGGAACCAATAGCAAGGCCTTTGTTATTCTCATATTTGGGTATACTCTGTAATTGTTTTCTAATTCTTTTATCTTTTGTTTTACTTATCTCATTATCTAATACTCTTGTAATCTCTTCATTTACAAAGGACTCTTCGGTACTACAAACTATTTCACTAACAATTTGAAATAATCTATCATCCTTGATTAACTTTTTTAATTTTTGATTTAAAATCTCATGGTCTATGTTGTAAAAGTATTTTTTTATATCAAGTTTTAATACATAAACACTTTGATACCCACTCATTTCTCTAGCAAAAATTTTAAAATATTCAATTGCGGCCTTTCCCCCTTTCCCTATTCTTGTTGCTACATTAGTAGATATTAACTTAGGCGTTATTAAAGGTTGTAAAACATATTTACTAATTAAATGATTAATTACTTTATCTCTTAGTTCTTCTATTATAGAAGATAGATTGGTATGTAGAAACATCTCATATCTTACAATCTTCTTTTTATGTTCTGTATTTTTTTTAATAATTTGATAAGCAATCATTAAGTTATCAAATGTTAATACATTATCAAAATTAATTCTTTTCATTTCTTGTAACTCCATAACTAATCTTTCTGATTTCTTCCAAAAATCTACCAATCACTTCTCTTTTATGTTTACTGATATATTTCTTTTGATATGAAACTAAGGTATAGTAGTCTAACATTGATAATTTTACTACAAAGTCTTTTAAATACTTTTCTTTTATTCTTCCTGTATTGATGTTGATATAATGAATCAGCTCAATTAAATCATACATTGTGCTTTCCATATTATCTTTGAGTATATATTCTTTCTTTGGATAACTTATTAATAGATTACTTATATATTCATTTGTTTTCATAGTTTTATTTAATAATTGAAAATCATAATTGTTCATATTTTCCCTTCTTTCCATTATAAAAAGGTGATTTACATCACCATTCTATATGAACATAGTTTCTAGTTAACACGACTCATAAAGTCAAAATTTATGTAGTCCATAACATCTATATTCCTATTTAGGTTTTCTTTAACCAAGGTTCGCATCTTGTTCCAATCTATCAATTAGATTATTACATACATATATTAAGTATGTAACTACTTCCTCTCGTATACAGCCTTAACCATATACCCTCGGTGCATTAGTACTTTACTAATCTTAGTAGGAAATGGCCGAACGCCGTTATTATTATTCACATTATTAGCATTATTAATCTGGCCCGCCTCGTTGACTTCCCTGACATTCGCATTGTTATTATAGTTATTCGGCGACAGGGAAAACAAACGTCATTTTTTGCAGATGCTACCTATAACTCATCTATGTATGAAATAGATTGTTACTATATTTAAGGCTCGCGGCCTCACAAAATGAAGAGTCATTTTGGGAGGAAATGTTGCCGCCTTCAAGTCTTACTTTGAGTAAGTTTTCAACTTACTCTGTATGGGTCTGTTACCACGCCTGAGCCTAGCATCAGACTATCAGACTTCAGATTGAGAACTGGCCGAACGCCGCCAATATGATCCACACTATAAGCAGAATTAATCTGCCCCGCCTCGAGGACTTCCCCGGCAGTCGCATCGAAATTACAGTCAAGCGGCGACAGGGTCCAATACCAATTTCCGGTTGTTAAATAATAATTATAATTTTCACCATAGGCACCTCCAGCGATGTTTGCTTCATCTTGAGTAATAAGACCTATTGGGTAAGTAAGAGCACCATTTCCTTTTGCTGTATCACTTACGGTGAACGCATCATTCTTATTTGGACAAGTAAAGATTGCTTTATTTCCTTGTCCTCTTTGAAACTGTTCTATTTGTCTTCCATAAGTTCCATAAATTGTCTGGTTTGTTCCAAATGCATTTGTTGTGTAACTTACTCCCATGCTTGTATTTTCGTAATTTATGGTATCAGCACTTGCTACACTTCTGTCATT
>OCTW013369076.1_pt1 | contig 19079 bp, 9 predicted proteins | sample 1539671 | NCBI WGS metagenome assembly OCTW01 (sample SAMN02144230, study PRJEB22623) | gut metagenome | biome: sheep rumen | host: Ovis aries | place: New Zealand
TGGGATATGTGACTCTGGACTTGGTGGAGGGTGAAGACTCGACAGGGGTGTCAGGACTGTATGCCGAGGGGTCGATAATAGAGTTTACGGCACATGCACTGTCAGCCCACATCCGTTTCGCCCGCTGGGCCGATGGGATGACCGATAATCCCCGTCGCATCGTGCTGACACAGGATACGCTGCTGCGAGCTATCTTCGAGGAGCAAGAGGGTATCGACCCGGTGGTTTCGACAGGTGTGATGTTGATTCCGAATCCTGCAAGTGAGAGGGTAACAGTGGAGGCAGGAGTGGCGATGGACGAGTTGGAATGTCGCGATATGCAGGGACGACTGGTGGCCCAGCACACGGACTGCGGAGAACGGTTTGTCTTGGACGTGAGCAGGTGGCCTTCGGGTATGTATTACGTGAGGGTGAGGACTGCGGATGGCTGCGTTGTGGTAAGGCTTGTTGTGAGGTAGTGCTGGGTCAGCCGCGAGGATATTGCAAGCGGGCGGAGCCGTATGGCTCCGCCCGCTTCTTTGTGTTTTTAGGTTGTTAGTGGATAAGGATTTCGTGTGTCTGGCCGTCGTCGACAAGGTTGATGGTGGTGGGTTGCGGCTGGTCGTCGGAGGTGCGTTGGTAGCGGATGAGGTAGAGTGCGGTGCCGTAGCGATAGCGGATGGAGAAAGTGTCCCAGCCGCTGGGAACGCGTGGCGTGAGGGTGAGGGTGGAGCCGTGTTTGTGGAGGCCGAGGATGTTTTCGATGCCGGTTTTGTAGGCCCAAGAGGCGGAACCGGTATACCAGGTCCAGCCACCACGACCCGGATGCTGGGGATTGCTGTAGATGTCAGCGGCTATGCAGTAGGGCTCAACTTTGTATTTGAGAACGTCGGCAAGGGTCTGGGTGCGGTGGATTGGGTTGATGAGGGAGTAGAGGAAGTAGGCCATGTCGTGGCGTCCTTCTTTGAGTTGGGCCATGATGTACCACATGGCTCCGTGGGTGTATTGTCCGCCGTTTTCGCGCACGCCGACGGGGTAGTTCATAATGTAGCCCGGTGAGGGTTGCGAGTTTTGGAAGGCGGGAGTGAGGAGTTGGATGATTTCGTGTTCGCGGTTGACGAGACGGTTGTCGGTCTCGCGGAAGACGGTCTGCTTTTGTTCCGGCGTGGCGACATCGGTGAGGATGCTCCAGGCTTGTGTGATGAGGTCAATTTGGCATTCGGTGTTGTTGCGGCTGCCCATGGGGTCGCCGTTGTCGAAGTAGGCGCGGAGGAACCAGGCACCGTCCCAAGCGTTGTCCTGTATGGACTGTATGAGACGGAGGCGGAAGGAGGCAAGTTCTTCGCAGTAGGTGAGGTCGGCCCCAGGCATACGCTGTGTGATTTCTTGCATTTTGGGCAGGAGGTCGACAAGGAAGAAGGCGACCCATACGCTTTCGCCACGGCCTTCGACACCGACACGGCTCATGCCGTCGTTCCAGTCGCCGCAGCCCATGAGGGGCAGTCCGTGGGAACCGATGCGGTTCATGGCGCGGCCGATGGCGCGGCGCAGGTGTTCGTAGAGGGTGGCGTATTCAAAGTTGGAGTCGTCGGGTTGGGCGGGGGTGGCGTAGGTTACGCAGCGCTCGGCTTCGCCCGGTCCGAGCTGGTCGGACTGGCAGAAGGGGACGCGCTCGGTGAGGATGGCGTCGTCAGCCGTGACGCTGATATAGCGGTAGGTGACGAAGGGGAGCCATAGGTAGTCGTCGCTGAAGGTGGTGCGGGCGCCGAGGTGCATGCTTTCGTGCCACCAGTGGAGGACATCGCCTTCGGCAAACTGGTGGGCGGCGTGGTCGAGGATTTGGCGGCGTGCATAGGCGGGGTCGCTGTAGAGGATGCTCATGACGTCTTGCAACTGGTCGCGGAAGCCGGTGGCCCCGCCCACTTGGTAGAATCCGGCGCGGGCAAAGAGGCGTGCGGCATAGACTTGGTAGAGGTACCAGTGGTTGAGCATGTGGTTGAAGGAACGGTCGGGGGTTTCGACTTGGATGTGGCTCAGGCGGTCGTCCCAGGCAGCGGTGACGAGGCGGAATTCGCGGTTGATGGCCTCGATGGTGAAGCCTGTGGTGGGCGCCTCGCCGAGGGTGTGCAGGGAGATGATGAAGGCTGCTTCGGTCTCGCCGTTAGCGGGGATGGTGAGTTGGATGCCGAGGCGTTTGCGATTGGGGTAGTCAAGGCTGTAGTCGATGTCGGCGGGGTTCTGTCCGTCGGCTATGACGTTGAGTTGCAGCACTTGGTTGTGGTAGATGGGGTGATAGACGTTGCGCGTGAGGATGCTGGCGGACTCTTCGTCCCAGACGGAGTGAAGGTAGCGGGCGGTCTGCTCCTCGCAGGTGCCGAGGACGAGTTTGTAGACCATGTCAAGCTGCAGGGGCCGGGGCTGGTCGGTCTTGTTATGGATTTTTATCTGGTAGTAGCGCTCCATGCGCTCGTGGGCCACGAAGGTACGGATTTTGACTTCGAGGTCGGGGTAGTCGGCGTCGAAGGCCGAGTAGCCTTGGCTGTGGCGTGCGGTGGCGGGGATGAATTGCCGCTTGTCAATGAGGAGCATTTCGCTGGCGTTGTCGCGGACGATGTCGTTGCTCCAGCCGGTGAGTTTGAATTGCTGGGCGTTGTGGGCAAAGGTAAATCCAGCCATGGTGGAACTGACGACACACCCGAAATGGGGGTTGGCGATAACGTTGACCCAAGGCATGGGGGTGTTGGTGTTGGTGACGACGTAGTCGCGTCCGTCGTTGTCAAATCCGCCGTACTGATTGTAATATTCGAGGCTGCTCCATACGCGGAACTGGTTGCCGGTGGGGAGTGTGGGGTACTCGATTTTGTCCTGGTAGTGGAGGTTGGCGGCTTCGAGGGTGCGGAGCTGCTGCTCGATGGTGAGACCGTCGGAAGTGTTGAAGTTGAGTCGTGCCACAGTGCGGAGGAGGGTGCGCTCGGCGGGGGTGATTTCGTCACCATTCAGGACGTAGACGTGGCCCGCCTCAGAGTGGGAGGCCCAGAGGTGTTCGGTGTTGGCCATGTTGCGGATGAAGTGGGTGAGACCGTCGCGGTCTTTGCCCGCTTCGTTGGCTCCGGCGTTGGGGTTGCTCTTGACATCGTTGATGATGACAAGGTCGAGGAGAAGACCGTGGACCTTGAAGTATTCGAAGGCGCGAAGCATTTCTTTGGCAAAGCCGGAACGGTCGGCACGGTCGATTTCGAGCAGGAGGATGGCGAGGTCGCCACTGATGCCGAAGCGCCACAGGCCACTTTGCGAGAGGGTGTTCTCGGCAAGGATGGCCTGCCGGTTGTTGCCGAGTGTGGCGGTTTGGGCCATGTACTTGGAGATGTTGTTGTAGAGACGCATCTGCGCACCTTTGAGGAGGGACATGCTGTTGCGCATGTTGTTAAAGACGGAGGAAGTCTTGAAGGCGTGTTCGATGTCGACGGGGCTTTGGTACTGTTCGGTAAGTTGGAGGAGTTGTTCGCGGGCTTTGGCGAAGCCGGTGATGATGAAGGAGTAGGCTTGCCCGCCGGCGGGGATGTGGAGGCGGCGGCGCATACTCATGACGGGGTCGAGTGTGGTGCCGACGGTGCCGGTAAGGGTGCGGCGGTTCTCGATGATGTCGGCGTGGCGCAGACTGCCTCCGCGACCCAGGAATTTCAAGCGCGAGGTTTCGTATTCAACAAGCGAGGACCAGTCGGTCTGGCTGTCAGGATCGTCGGTGTCGACAGCCCAGAGCTTGTGGAGCATGAAATGGCGGCTGTCGCTTGCGGCGGGACGGCTGAAGAGGAGTGCCTGGTGGTCGGAGTCATACTCGCTGTGGATTTTCATCCCGTTGAAGACCCGGTGGTTCTCGTCCTCGATGCCGGGAGCGAGGACTACTTCGCCGTAAGAGGTGATTTCGAGGTCGAGGTCGAGGTCGGTATTGTTGGTGAAGGTAAACCGGCGTATCTCGGCCGAGCGGTCTTTGAGTACGGTGACTTCGGTCTTGGTCTCGATGCCGTCGTCGAGACGCTGGTAAGTGATTTTGTCGCTGGCAAAGCTGACGTGATATTTTTCGGGCATCACGTCAAGGGGTGAGTAGGTGGCGGTCCAAAGCCGGTCGTTGCGCAGGTTGCGGATATAGAGGTAGATGCCGTAGTGGTCGGCGCTGATTTTGCGGTAGCGGTTGAGCATGATATCGCGGAAGCGCGAAAAGCCGGAGCCGCGGTCATTGAGCAATACAGTGTACTGCCCGTTGCTGATGACGCCAATCTCGGGCACATTGGCTATAGTGTCGAAGTCGCGGGCGTCGCTCTCGGTCTGCACTTTGGAGTATTGGTAGCGCTTGTACTGCGTCACTTTCAAATCGATGTAGGGCTTTACTTGCGCTTTCTCTTTCAGGAGGGTTTCCATGGAGCGCATGGTGGGCTGCTGCATAAAGTAGTTTTGCAGACAGTGTCCGGCCAAGTAGTTGGCCAGGCTGGCCAGAATCATGCCTTGGTGGTGGGCGTAGTGGGCTTGCACGGGCACATGGTCCTCCTCGTCGTAGCTCTCGAAGAGACCGAAACTGGCGTGAGCGCCTTCAACGCGCGGGGGTGTGGTATACATGCCCAGGGCGCGGAAACGCTGCAGGTTGTCGTAAACATCGCGGTCGTTGACCCCGATGGTCATGAGCGAGCTGTAGGGCGAGACCACAATGCGGTCCGGTGTGGTGTTCTGGAATTTCAGGTAGGGTACGCCAAAGGCATGGTACTTGTAGTTTTGGGCATCGTCCAGCTCGTTGTAGGCAGTCTCGGATATACCCCAGGGCATGATTTCCTTGCCCCGGCGCACTTGGTTGGCGAAAGCTTGCTGGGCGCGGATGGCGAAACTGTAGGTCTCGTCCATGAGGGTGTGCTTGTAGGTGGGGAGGAAGATGAGGGGCATGAAGTATTCGAAGAGGGTGCCATACCACGAGGCCACACCCTTATAGCCCTTGTATTGCACCAGCGTTTTGTCGAGGCAGAACCAGTGTTTGTACGGCGCGTCGCCTTGGGCGATGGTGAGGAAACTGGTGAGGCGTGCCTCGGAGGCAAAGTTGTTATAGTGGTAGGGCAGCAAGGTGAGTGTGCTGCGGTCGTAACCGATGCTGAACACATCGAGTTCGTGATTGTAGAGTTTGGAAAAGTCAGTCTGCTCAATAAGATTATACACTTTGTGCTGCAGACTCTCGATGGTTTCGGGCAGGTCGGGATCGGCGCTGGAGAGGGTGGCGGCCAGATGGTCGAGATAGCCTTTCACCACATAGAGGCATGCCACGAAGTTGCCGCTGTCGCAAGTGGATATAAAATAGTTGGGCAGGGCTATCAGTTTGCGGACATGATACCAGTTGAAAAGGTGCCCGTTCCATTTCTCCAACCGCATAACCGTATCCACCACCCGTGCGATACGGGAAACGGCATCGGGGTGGGTGATAAAGCCCAGTTCGGCCGCGCTCACGATGGCCGTGAGCGAGAATCCGATATTGGTGGGCGAGGTCTTGTAGTCCGTCTTCTCCTCGCGGTTCAGTTGGTAGTTGTCCGGCATCAGCCAGTTATTCTCCTCGGTCATGAGGGTGTCGAAGAAGTTCCAAGTGTCTTGGGCCAGCTGGCGCATCTCGGCGGTTTCGCTGGCGGAGAGGGTGTGCCGGTCCTGGGGGAATTTTTTGCCCAGCCAGTACATCAGGAAAGGAGCCTGGCACCACACCACCACGCAAAACAGCACAGCGATGAGGTCGATGGTGGCGCCGCCAGACAGCAGGAAGAACAGCAACAGGACTGCCGAGGCAACATAGTTGAACCAGAATTTCTGTACATAGTCGCCCAACGTGCCTTTGGTGCTTTTGGCGGCCTCGTCGCTGGTCACCCAGTTGAGCAGGTTCTTATGCGAATGCCACATGCGGTAGCAGGCTCGCACGGCGGCGTCGGTATACATCCATGCCTCCTTGGGCAGCAGTGCAAACTGCACCAGCGAGCGGTACACCATGACGTTAAAGCCCCGCATCAAGGTGGCATAATAATGATAGCGCTTGCCGAAACGCGGCAGTTTGGTCACCTGTCCCAGGATGAAGTATACAATGGGGCTTGCCACTGTGATGAGTGCCACCAGCACATACCACCACGAGTCGATGGGCGATGCTCCGCTGAAACCGAAAAACAGCAGCACCATCAAGGCCAGGCTCAACATCGAGCGGCGCAAATTGTCGAATATCTTCCAGCGGCCTATAGTGTTGACTTGGTTTTTCACCATCTCGCCGTGTTCGTTGGGCACCCTGTTGCGCAGCCAGCCCATAATCTGCCAGTCGCCGCGGGTCCAGCGGTGGTGGCGTTTGGCGTCGTCTATATAGTTGGAGGGGTTGTCGTCGAAAAGTTCCAGATCGTTGATCAGGCCGCAGCGGATGTGGCAGCCTTCTATCAGGTCGTGGCTCAGGATAAGGTTTTCGGGGAACGTGCCTTTCAGCACTTGCTGGAACACCTTGAGGTCGTAGATACCCTTGCCGCAGAACGAACCCTCGTTAAAGATGTCCTGATACAGCTCAAACGAAGCGGAAGTGTAGACATCCAGCCCGCCCAGTCCGGCAAAGAGCTGTGCATAGCGGCTCTTGTTGGTCACCTCCACATCCACGTTGACGCGGGGCTGCATAATGCCGTAGCCCCCGTTCACCCGCCGGCCGTCGTCGCTCAGGCGGGCGCGGTTGAGCGGGTGCGCCATCGCCCCAATTAACTTCTGCGCCGAGTAGAGCACCAGCTCAGTGTCCGTGTCGAGGGTGATGATAAACTGAATGGGTGGCACGGGCCCTTTCATCCACTCGCTGATAGTCTCGCAGCGGAACCGGCGCGCCTTCTCCGCTTCCGGAGTCTGCCCCAGCACCAAGTCGTTGAAATGGAGGATAGCGCCGCGTTTGCGTTCATGGCCCAGCCAGCAGTTTTCGCCGTCGCTCCAGGCACGGCGGCGGTAGACGAAGTTGAATATGTGAGCCCCGTATTTCTCGTTCAGTTCCTTCACCTTCTGCAGTCCGGCCTCCACCACCTCGTCGTCCCACGGCATATCGGCCTCCGGGCCGGCGGCGGCATCGCCGATGAGGGTATAGTAAAGGTTCTGCGGACGGCTCTCCAGCCGTTGCCCTTCGCTGGCGCGGTTGATGTTGGAAAGGTAGTACACCTCCAGTTGCTCCAGCAGCTCCACCGTGCGGGCCTTGTTCTTCAATATGGTGGGCATGATCACCATCGTGGCGAACTCCTCGGGAATGAGGCCGTCCTTAAACTTGATTTTAAAAGTATTCTGGGGCTTGTGCAGCCGGTAGAGCAGCCGGTTGAAGAGGTCTATCACCACCTGGCTTGTCGGCACCCACATCAGCAGCGTAATCAGCACCGTGAGCCACGAGAAGGTCTGCCCATAGGTGGCCCAACAGGCAAAAAGATAGCTGATGCCTAACGGCAGCAGCGCCACGATGGCCACATACCAGCGGGCGCGGGCCTCCCACCGTTTGGGCGGGAAGAGTTGCCACCCCACATGCTCGTTCCGCTCGTTGGCACGGCCCACCAGCTCCTTCACCAAGTCATATTCCTTCACCCTGCGGCGGCGGCACAGCCGCACAATGCGGGCGCGGTAGTCGTCCTTCGTGCGGTCATACATCTGGTCGTACATCCCCGCCTTCTCGCTTTTGAGCATCTTTTCTGAAAAACTCACGCTGTCAATCAACTCCTCGATGGGCAGTTTGGTCATCTTCTTCAGCGTGTTGAAAATATTCATCATCAGCAGGTTCTCCTGCGCGGCCTCTTCCAGCCGCTCCATGTCGGCCTGCGACTTGTCCGTCAGCGAATAGTGATAGGCATGCTTCTCCTCCAGTCTGCGGCACAGGTCGGCCAGCTCTTTCACCAGCAGAGTCTTCACCAGTGGCAGCAAGGCGCATACTTCGGGATAGGTCAGATAGTCCTTCTGTTTCGACTGCATCTGGGTCATGAAGCGGAACAGCAACCCCTTGTCTACCTGGAAGTGGCACCGCTGCAGATAGCCGTACATCACATCCGACAACTGCAACAGCCTTTTCCCCTCCAGCCGTCTGAAATCGCGGCTCCGCAAGTCAACCTTCAGCACCTTCTCCTGCTCGCTGATCATATAGAAGTTGTCCAGCACCCACTCGTTGGTGCTGCCCACAAGCCGTTGCGACTTGGTTTCCTCCACCAGTAGCAGATAGTAGTGCGTAATCTCCTTCACGCTCTCTCTGAAAATCTTATACATATTTTTCATGCCTGCAAACGTTATTGGTTCATTCTACAAAAATACAAAATAAAATCAAAACTGCAAACTTTTCTTTAAGATTCATTAGGAAAACATCACCTCTCCCATCGTCCTCCATAGTGTCAGCCCCCTCGCCGTCCAATCGGGGCAGCGAGGGGGCTGGCATTATGAAAGGGTGCGCCGGCGGGCTACCGCGCAATGGTCAGTTTCTTCACCGCCGGGCCGCCCCCGGTGTTCACCACCATCATGTAGTTTCCCTCGGCCAGTGCGCTCACGTCGACCGCCATGGCCACCCCCTGGGCCGGAGTTCTGAGCACCTCGCGGCCGCCCAGGTCAAATATCGTGATGCTCCGCAAGCCATACGACGACATCACCTGCACCCATTCGCGTGCCGGGTTGGGCAGGAGGTAGGTGTAATGCTCGGCGGCGGAGGCGATGCTCTGCGGCTGGCTTAGCGCAAAGTGGATAGTGTCGCTCCATTCGCCATAATTGCCCTTGGGGGTACACTCGGCCCTGATGCGGGCGGCATAGAGCGTGGTGCTGTCCAGATAGTCAATAATCTTGTTTGTGGCCGAAGTGTGGTAAGTGATGTACATTCCCGGATCCCATTCAGCCTTGCCCACCGCCAGCTCGTAGCGGTTGTGGTACTCGTCGCCCTCCCAAGTGAAGAGGGCGCTCCTGCCCCACGTCGACGATACCCTCAGCCCCGCCACCTTGCGGCAGGGGGTGCCGGCGTGCAGCCCCATGCCCGTGGTGTCGATGATGGGGAACAGGAATGGCCGCACGATTTCTACAATTTTCAAATCAACTTCATCCCACTCTCTATCCCACGAGTTTATATTTGGGTAAAAGGCCCATCCGGGAATTATATAATGATAAGGATAAAGTACGGCCATGTCTATTCTATGCAGGCTGTCATATTCTGCGTAAGTCATGTGTGAGAGACTGGTATCATAGTACGACAAGTTATAAAGGCAGTATGGTGGTTGCTCATATATAAACTGGTTGTGTCCCAGCTCTGGGTTGTAGACAGAGTCTCCGAGATAGCTCGACCTACGGGTCAGAGCCAGATAAAAGGAGTCGTAGACTTCCAAGGGATTGTTGTAATACACTTCGTAAGTGGGGAAATAGCGTGTTCTGTCCTGCCCGGGCATAGCATGAGGTGTCGTTTCGCCCCAATAAGAATACATCCAACGGGAGGTGTCCAGCACATTGAATGCCTTTTCCCTCATCATGACCATTGAGTCATTGACGTGGAGATAAATCTTCAGGTATTCAATCCAGTTTGCCACATTGGTGTCGGACCATACCCAACCTATTCCCCATCTAGTAGGGTCCAATATGAGGGACACCGCGGCGCCGATGATTTTCCGTGTGGTGTCAACATCGTATTTCATGGCTTCTTCTAAACCCATATTGTCTATCCACGCGAAAGAACCAAAACGAACTGTCGGTGTTTCCGTAAGAAAAGGAGGCGGCTGCACAGAGTCGAAGGGGTCCGCCCACCCTCTCGTATACAGATATGTAGGGTTTCGGGCAAAGATGGTGTCCATTCCGCTTGCCGGTGTCTGGGCCGTCAGTATCCCTTGGCAAAGCAGCGCCGCTGCCATTAAAAATAACTTTTTCATATCGATGAGATTGATTATAAATTGTTAATAGTATATTATTCGCAGAATACAACCGTTTCAACATTTGCGATTGTTCTTTTCAGATCGTCTTCCGTGGATTGAAGTTTAGGGGTTCAGATGCCATGGACCGAGGCTTTCAGGCCAGGCAAATTAAAAAAATCAAGGTTTTTTTGTCTTTTGGGTGTTTCATGATGGTAAGTTTTAGTTGTTAATATGTTGATTGAGTCTTAATTCTGTCTGCAATGAACAATTCCCACACCATGCAAATATAACATATTTTTTGGTATTTTAGTTTTTTTCGATTTTTTTGTGAATGATGCATATCCGTCAGGCGTTCATGGCAGTGGTCTTTAACCCAATTTTGCGAATGGCCGGTTAGCACTTGGTTGGATATTGATTCTTTGAACTCGGCCGGGCCGCGCCGGCGAAGTGGCAGGGCGCGGCACAGCCGTTCCTCCGCTCGTTGCGCCATCCGTCCGCAGTACGGGTGCGGCAGTTTGTCACGGCGGGGAGGGAGGAATGCCGTTGAAGAGGGGAGGAGGAGCCGTCGGCTGGGCGAAGCCAGAGCGAACCCTCAGCGGGTCCGGTGCGCGGGCTGCGCGGGCGCGGGCCGGGGCGGGGGAGTGGGGCGGGGGCGCCGGCTTAGGCTCGACTCAAAAATGAAAAAAACGGAGCGATTGAAAAAAAAAGCGTATCTTTGCACGGAATTATTGACGCTCAGAAAATGGAAAACTTCATAGTATCAGCACGTAAATACCGTCCGGCCACTTTCGGCAGCGTGGTGGGGCAGCAGCACATCACCACCACACTGAAGAATGCCATCCGCACCGGCCAGCTGGCCCAGGCATTCCTGTTCTGCGGCCCCCGCGGGGTGGGCAAGACCACTTGCGCCCGCATCTTGGCCAAGACTATCAACTGCACCCACCTGACCCCGGACACGGAGGCTTGCGGCGAGTGCGAGAGCTGCCGCAGTTTTGCCGACGGGGGCTCGATGAATATTTTCGAGCTGGACGCGGCTTCGCACAACAGTGTCGAGGACATCCGCGAGCTGGTGCGCCAGGTGGGCATCCCGCCCCAGACGGGACGCTATAAGGTGTATATCATCGACGAGGTGCACATGCTTTCGCAAGCGGCATTCAACGCTTTCCTCAAAACCCTGGAGGAACCCCCGGCATACGCCAAGTTCATCCTCGCCACAACCGAGAAACACAAAATCCTGCCCACCATCCTGTCGCGCTGCCAGGTGTTCGATTTCAAGCGCATCCAGGCCGACGACATCGTGGCCCACCTGAAGGGCATTGCCGAGAAGGAGGGGGTGAACTATGAGGAGGAGTCGCTGCACATCATTGCCCGCAAGGCCGAGGGCGGTCTGCGCGACGCCCTGTCCACCTTCGACCAGCTGGTGAGCTTCACGCAGGGCAACCTGACGAGACGTCTGTGCAACGAGAATCTGAACCTGCTCGATGCGGACTATTATTTCCGGCTGGTGGACTATTTCCGCGCGGGCGACCTGTCGAACACACTGCTCCTCTACCAGGAGGTGATTGACAAGGGCTACGAGGGGCAGCACTTCATCACGGGGCTGAGCGAGCATCTGCGCAACCTGATGGTGAGCCTCGACCCCGCCACACACAAGCTCATGGAGGCCAGCGAGGCCCTGCGGACGCGCTTTGGCGAGCAGGCGTCGGCTTGCGGGCTGGCGTTGCTGCTGCGATGGCTCGACATTTCGAGCGACTATGAATACCGCTATAAGGATGCGGGCAACAAGCGCCTGTTTGTCGAGGTGGCCCTGATGAAGCTGGCCACCGCCACGGCCGCCACATAGATTGCAAGGTCGCCCCAGGCGGAGCACGGCACCCCACCAGTCTCTGCGGCCCCTACGGTGGCCGCGGAGGCGGAGCCGTCGTCCCCCGCCGGGAGCGACATGCCCCCCGCCCAGCAGCCGCCCGCCGCCCCGGCGGCAGCACCGGCACAGCCGCCTGTGGTGGGCCGGGCGCACCGCGTGGGCGGCATCAGCATCAAGCCCGCGGCCCCGGTGCGGCCCGCCGACTTGGCCCAGCTGAACGCCGCTGAGGGAAATCCGGACCAGCCCCCGCTGGACCTCGATATGCTTACCCCCTGGTGGAGCACCGCCCTGCAGCGGCTGGAGTCCGAGCAGCCCAAGCTGGCCGCCACGCTGGCCAGCCGCAAACTGAAGGTGGACGGCGACGACCACTTTGTGATTGTGGTCAACAACTCGTATGTCGAGGCCGAAATCAGGACCCACTTGGTGAAGCTGCTGGAGATGCTGAGGGAACTGAGCGGGAGGCGGATGCTGAACTGCGGCATTGAGATTGAGTATGAGGAGAAGAAGGCCGTCATCTATTCGCCGCGCGACAAGTATGATGCCATGTCGGCCAAGAACCCTTCGCTGGGGACGTTCAAGGTGCTGTTCCCCGAAGTGGACTATTGAGGGATGTGAACCGTTGAAACAGATTATAACACAGCATATAGCCACCACGTATTGATTGACCCTTAACACCCAAAGACCATGACCTTTATATTCCTCGGAGTTTTGATATTCTGCGCGCACCTGTTCAACGCCTGGTTCAGCAGCCGGCGTATTCCCGATGTGTTGCTGCTGATGTTGATTGGCATACTGGTGGGGCCGGTGGCGGGATGGGTGACCCCCGCCCATCTGGACGATGTGGGGCCGGTGCTGGCATCGCTGACGCTGCTTTTCATTCTTTTCGACAGCGGCATCGACATGCGTATCGACATGATACGCCGCTTTTGGAGCGGGGTAGTGCAGGTGACGCTGCTGTCGTTTATCGTGTCGATGGCGGCGGTGACGCTGATAGGCTATTTTGTGGTGGGGCTGGAGCTGCAGGCCAGCATGATGCTGGGCTCGATGGTGGCGGGCACGGCGGCCGCCATCGTCATTCCGTTGGTGAAGCAGATGCGCGTCAGCGACAAGACGCGGGTGACGCTGACGCTGGAGTCGGCCATTTCGGGGGTGCTGTGCATCGTGATTGCCATCGCCTTTATCGAGGGTTATAAGTTGGGCAATATCAGCATCGGGTCGATGCTGGGGCGTGTGCTGGCGTCGATTCTGATGGCTCTGATTATCGGCACGGTGGGCGGCATTGTGTGGTCGTCGTTCATGGACCGGGTGAGGAAGCTGCAAAACTCCATGTTCCTGACCCCGGCGTTTGTGTTTGTGATTTACGGTGTGGCGGAGCTGCTGGGCTATAGCGGCGCCATCGCCACCCTGTCGTTTGGACTGGTGCTGGGCAACCCGGAGTATTTCGAGATGTCGTTCTTGAAAAAGCTGCACCTCAACGACATGACTCCCCTCGAGGAGGGCGAGAAGAGTTTCTTTAAAGAGTTCGTCTTTATTCTGAAGACTTACTTTTTTGTCTATATCGGCATTTGTATTCCTTTCTCCAACATGATGGCCCTGGCCTATGGCCTGGCGATAGCGGCATCGCTGTTTGTGGTGCGTTTTGTGCTGGTGGCGTTGGTGGGGCGGAAGAATACGCCTGACGACAGGCTGACGGTGTCGATGATGATTCCGAAGGGGTTGGTGTCGGCGGTGCTGGCCTCGATGCCAGAGCAGGTGAATATCGCGGCGGGCTACACGGTGGTGCCGGGCGCGGAAACGATAAAGCATATAACTTATTCCGTCATTTTCTGTTCCATCATTATCTGCTCGCTGCTGGTGCTGTTGAGCAGCCGGCGGCTGGTGAAGCCGGCGGCCGAGGTGGCGCAGAACACGGCGGAGGCAACTATAATACAGAATGAGAATAGCGTTCAGTAAATACGACGGGGCCGGGAACGATTTTGTGTTGATTGACAACCGTGAGGGAAAGGTGTCGCTTACGGCGGAAGAGATAGCCCGCATCTGCCACCGCCGCCGAGGGGTGGGGGCAGACGGTCTGCTGCTGCTGAATGAGGGCGGCGGGGACTGCGATTTCGCAATGGAGTATTACAATTCGGACGGCCACGCCGCCGACATGTGCGGCAACGGGGCCCGCTGCATAGCCGCTTTCGGCTCGAGTTTGGGCTTGGGACGGACGGATAAGGGGCAGCCGACGCTGCGTTTCCGCGCCGCCGACGGTCTGCACGAGGCCGCCATAGTGAGTTGGGACACGGCGGGAAAGGCGGGCATTGTGACGGTGGGGATGAAGGAGGTGGAGAAAGCGGGGGTGAGACGGTGTATGGACGGATGGCTGCTGGACACGGGCGTGCCGCACTATGTGGTGAAGGTCAAAGGGCTGCGGGACTATGATGTGGCGGGCGAGGGTCGCCGTCTGCGCCATCAGCCTCAGTTGGGCCCTGCCGGTGCCAACGTGAATTTTGTGGAGCAGGGAGAAGACGGCCTCCTGCATGTGCGCACCTATGAGCGAGGTGTGGAGGACGAGACTTGGGCCTGCGGCACGGGGGTGACGGCTTGCGCCATAGTGACGGGTTGTGGGCACCTGCGCACCCGGGGCGGTGATTTTGAGGTGGACTACCGCACTACAGCCAGCGCCTATACGGATGTGAGGCTGACTGGGCCGGTGGAGCTGAATTTCACCGGCGTGTGGGAGATTTGAATGGCGGAGCGCCGCGGGTTGCGGCCGGCCTGATTGGGTAATAACTAATAGCAATATAGAGCAATGGATCTTTTTTCTGCCCCGGCACCCGAGAGCGCAAGGCAACGGGTGGCCGAACTGACAAGGCTGATAGACCAGTATAACTATGAGTATTATATGAACGACCGGTCGCTGGTGAGCGACTATGAGTTCGACGCCCTGCTGCGCGAGCTGGTGGAACTGGAGCGGCAGTATCCGGAGTTGTCGCTGCCCACATCGCCCGCCCGCCGGGTGGGAGGCGAGGTGAACAAGCAGTTCAGACAGGTGACGCACCGTTTCCCGATGCTGTCGCTGGGCAATACTTACAGCATTGAGGAGATTGAGGATTTCGAGTCGCGCACCAGGAAACTGCTGGACGGGGTGCCGTTCAGCTATACCTGCGAGTTGAAGTACGACGGGGTGGCCATCGGGCTGACCTACCGCCACGGGCAGCTGGTGCAGGCCGTGACGCGCGGCAACGGGGCAGTGGGCGACGACATCACATCCAACGCCCGCACGGTGGGTACGATTCCGTTGCGGCTGCAGGGGACCTATCCCGACGATTTCGAGGCGCGGGGCGAGGTGGTGTATCCCTTTGAGGCTTTCGATGCCATGAACCGCCAGCGCGAGGCCGAGGGGGACCCCCCGTTTGCCAACCCGCGCAATGCCGCCAGCGGGTCGCTGAAGTTGCAGGACTCGGCGGAGTGCGCAAAGCGGAAGTTGATGTTCTGCATGTATTTCCTGATGCTGCCACCCGATTCGCCACAGCAGGGTGACCCGGCCTACGCCTCGCATTCGGGCCGACTGGCCGCTGCGCGCAACATGGGTTTCAAGGTGCAGCCTTACATCAGGGAATGCCGCAATATAGAGGAAATAAGGGCTTTTATCGACTATTGGGACCAAGAGCGGTGGAATCTGCCTTTCGGCATTGACGGGGTGGTAATCAAGGTGAACCAGACGGACCTGTGGGAACGGCTGGGCACTACGGCCAAGTCGCCCCGTTGGGCAATTGCCTATAAGTTCAAGGCCGAGCGGGTGAGTACGCCGCTGGAGGAGGTGACTTACCAGGTGGGACGCACAGGGATCGTCACCCCTGTGGCCAACCTGCAACCGGTGTGGCTGGGCGGCACGACGGTGCGCCGCGCCACGCTCAACAACGCCGATTTCATGGCCAAGCTGGACATCCGCGAGGGCGACAGTCTGCTGGTGGAGAAGGGGGGTGAGATTATCCCCAAGATTGTGGGGGTGGACATGGAGAAACGCAGGCCGGACGCCAGGCCTGTGGGGTATGCGACGGTGTGCCCGGTGTGCGGAACACCACTGGTGAGACCCGAAGGCGAGGCCGGACACTATTGCCCCAACCGCGACGGGTGTCTGCCTCAGATTCTGGGGCAGCTGGAGCATTTCGTGAGCCGCCGCGCGATGGATATTGACAGTCTCGGGACGGAACGGCTCAGACTGCTGTATGACGCAGGGGTGGTGCGCAATGTGGCGGACCTCTATGACCTTACGGCCCAGAAACTGGTGGGGCTGGGGGAGGGGACGGCCTCGACAATACAGGAGAAAGGGGCCGAAAACATACTGAAGGCCATCGAGGAGTCGAAACGGGTGCCTTTTGAGAGGGTGCTGTTTGCCTTGGGTATCCGATATGTGGGCGAGGTGGGGGCCAAGAAGCTGGCCCGCCATTTCGGCAACATTGATGCCTTGATGCAGGCCAATGTGATGGAACTGGCCATGGTGGAGGATGTGGGCGAAGTGACGGCAGTGGCGGTGAACGACTTCTTCAACCAAGAGGCGCACCGCGCCATCGTTGAGCGGCTGAGGGCAGCCGGCTTGCAGATGGAGGCGGTGGACACCCGCGTGGGCAGCCTGTTGCAGGGTATGACTTTCGTGGTGAGTGGCGTGTTCCAGCACTTCACACGCGACGAAATCAAGGCCTCGATTGAGCAGCACGGGGGCAAGGCCGCCAGCAGCATCAGCGGAAAAACAACCTATCTGCTTGCGGGCGAGAATATGGGGCCGGAAAAACTGAAAAAGGCCGAGAAATTGGGTGTCGCAATTATCAGTGAATCAGATTATGAGAAGATGATTGGAGAGGATGCCGCAAAATAATTGTGGAAGCTATCCTACCCAAATGAAAAAAAAGATGTATCTTTGCAAAAAAATATTCATGACAGGCGGGGTATGCCCGCAGCAATAAAATACTTTTAAACGATGAACATTAAGAATACCCGTTCAAGTTGGTTTGCCGCCGCTCTCTTTTTGTTGACGGCTCTCCCCTTTGTGGCTTCGGCCCAGACTACCGCACCGCTGGGAATCCTGGTGTCGCAGGACCAGAACACTGTCGACTGGCCTACGGTAAACGAAAGCAACGACCTTGATTTTGTGTATGTCATGGCCACTACTGGCGCCGCTGTGACCGACAGCCGCTGTGCGTTCAACCTGACGCAGGCCCATAAGGTTGGGATGCCCGTGGGGGCTGTGCTCCGCTACGACCGCCATTATTCGGCTCAGGGGCAGTTCGACAATTTCCAGGCCGCAGTGAATGGGCATCATCTGGATCTTCCGCCGGTGGTGTATGTGGTGCCGGACAGCCCATACGACATTAATGTGAAGCGGCTCGACATGCTGCTCCAGCTGCTGGAGCAGGCCTATGGCGTGAAGCCTATCATCATGGCCGGACAACAGGCTTACCTGAAGTATTTCAGCCTGGAGCGTTACGCCTCCTATCATGTCCTCATTGTGAGCAACGGTCTTAAATTCCCCGATACCCGCTATACCATCTGGCAGTATACCGACAAGGAGAAGGTGGCCGGCATTATGGAGTATGTGCCGGGGCTGAAGTTGCATCCCACCTATCCGCTCACTATGCTCAAGATGACCCGCTGAGGCAGAGGCTGGCAGAATGTGTTAGTCGTTTGTATCGCAGTCTGCCACTCAAGAGTTGGCGCATTCAGGATTTATAGTTATATTTCAAATCATGATTATCCGCAAATGCCATCAGTATGATTTGGAGAGGCATAGCCTTGACAATCCCAGACCAATGGAATGTAGTTGGGGGATTAGGAACCAGGCTGCTACTTGCCTTCCGGAGGGACTTGGCTGGAAGGTTGGGCTGATTGCGGACAATCAAATCACAAATCACTTTTCATGAAGAAGTTGTTGGCAGCGGTTGCATTCCTGTTGTTTGCCCTACAGGTTCCGGCGCAGGTGTTTGTGGCAGGGAGCGTGGGGTTCGATATGTCAAGCTATACCAAGACGGCCGGTTTTGACCCCACTAAACCCCAAGGCATGGCCCTGCAGCTGTCGCCGCAGGTGGGATTCAACGTTTCGCCCGCTGTCAAGTTGGGTGCGATGTTGAGCATTGCCAACCAGAAGTATACCTATACTAATGGTTATTATGACCGTACCTACAATCGGTGGCAGGAGACCGAGCAGACCGTCAAGACGCTTATGACTGCCGGAGGCGGTGTGTTCGTCAGGGTGCGCTGCTTCGAAGCAAGGGATTTCTCCGTCGGGCTGGAGCTTTCCGCCGTGCTCAGCTATGGGTTGGGAGCCACTCGCGACACGCAATACTACAGTCAGGACCTTTTCCCTGTGCGGTATGAAACGAAATACAATACCCGCCAGTTCGATGTCAGGCTGGTACCCATGGCCACCTACCGCCTGTCGGAACGGCTGGGAGTGGATGTGTATGTGGATATGCTTTCGATTGTCTTTACCCACAGCATCGTCGACCAATACAAGAAGGTGGAGGTGATGCCGTGGCAGACCGAAGCGGAATCCGAATTGGACTACAGTACCGCCACCAGCGACTTTCATGCCGGCTTCAACTCCCTCACGTCCCGTTTGGTGTCAATAGGCCTTAGTTACACTTTTTGAAAAGGAATGGAGGATTGACAGTCGGCTATTCACAAATTATTACTCACGAATCACAAATCACAATATAACACATTCAAAAACTCATGGCAAAAGATTTTGTAAAACGCTCAGAGAACTATTCAGAATGGTATAATGAACTGGTTGTACGGGCTGACCTGGCCGAGAATTCGGCTGTCCGTGGCTGCATGGTTATCAAACCTTATGGCTACGCCATTTGGGAGAAGATGCAACGCGCCCTCGACGACATGTTTAAGGCCACTGGACACCAGAACGCTTATTTCCCCCTGTTTATCCCCAAATCGTTCCTCAGCCGCGAGGCCGAGCATGTGGAGGGTTTCGCCAAGGAGTGTGCCGTGGTGACCCACCACCGCCTTATGAACAACCCCGATGGTTCGGGCGTGGTGGTTGATCCCGCCGCCCGCTTAGAGGAGGAACTGATTGTCCGCCCCACCTCCGAGACCATCATCTGGAGTACCTATAAAAACTGGATTAAGTCCTACCGCGACCTCCCCATCCTCTGCAACCAGTGGGCCAACGTCGTCCGCTGGGAGATGCGCACCCGCATGTTCCTCCGCACGGCCGAGTTCTTGTGGCAGGAAGGCCATACCGCCCACGCCACCCGCGAGGAGGCCGAAGAGGAAGCCCGCCGCATGCTTGATGTTTATGCCGACTTTGCCGAGAATTGGATGGCCGTCCCGGTGGTCCGTGGCGTGAAATCGCCCAACGAGCGCTT
>OCTW011534748.1_pt1 | contig 19064 bp, 25 predicted proteins | sample 1539671 | NCBI WGS metagenome assembly OCTW01 (sample SAMN02144230, study PRJEB22623) | gut metagenome | biome: sheep rumen | host: Ovis aries | place: New Zealand
TACAGAAAATACAACAAGAATAGAAGGAGTGCTTAACGATGGAAAAACTGACCGCAGTTTGCAAGGGATTCAAGGATATCAAGATCCCGAAGATCTACGAAGCAGAAGAACGTAACAGCAATTATCCCTGCCCGACTTTGGAGCTGGAAATTGATGGCAAGAATGTTGAGGTGATCCTTCAGTTCCCTGCGTACCAAAAAATCTACGAATATGTAGAACGGCAGAGTGATCTGGAAGACCTGAATGAGGTACTGAGATCGGAGGTCGATGATCCGGAAGCAATTGAGATTGCGAAACGGTATACCGATCTAGTCCTGGCTGAATATAACTACCTGAAGTCATCTGACGGACTCTGGAATAACAAAATGATGGCGGCAATTGACCATACAGTAAAGGCAGTCAAGGAAAAACAAGTTGACCTGTGGCGATGGGATAGATTGTACAACGATGTCCCGCAGAAATAGTTTAGCATTACCAAACTTTGGAATTTTATCAACGAAAACGCACCGAAATGTCCCCTTATTTATATTGAAGGGTATCGAAGGAAAGGAGCTTCACAATGAGCGAAACTTTGAACATGAACGCGAAAGAGAACAACACTGCTACGACAAAGATGGACTATCTTGATGCACTGTGCATCCTCGGTACAAGCAAATGGATAATCCAAAAAAATAATTCGCGCAAGTCCGTCGTTGAGCGTTCGGGCATTACGATTGATCCGGTTGAGTATGTGCAGACACTGTATGAGGATGCAAAAGTAATTGCGGAATTCATCAGGAAGTACGGTGTGAATCTTACACCGGATGATGAATGGATATCGGTGTTGTGTGATCTGGCATTGACACAGTGCTACTCAGACGAAAAGTTGGATGGATACAATCTTACTCCAGTGCAACAGTTGTTCTGTGAGTACATTGCACTGCGGTTCTATTACGGGAACCGTTGCCTCGAACTGATGGACACTCGTCTTACTCTGAACGAAAAAAGAGCAACAGAAATTGCGCTAGAAGTTCTGGCGCTGAACGGTGAGGATGCGGACTACTTTGTTGTTGAAGATTGGTTAAAAGTGGAAGACAAGGTCGGTCATGAAATCACTTACAAGGAATTTGACTTCATCTATTGTCAAGCTACTCCACGGAATTTGGACGAGGAAAGTGCGAAGGCACTTGATGAAATCTATGCCGGTAAGAGACCTGCACCGATGACGGTTGCACAGTTAATTGCGGCAGTCGGAGCAGACGCAAAGATATATCAGCAGGATCACGGACTGATTAATAAATCGCTCTTCTGGGATGACGTGTATGTGAAGAAACTTTACGTAAGTCCTCTTGATGGAGAGGTTATCTTCTCGACCTATTCGTTGTGAGAAAGGGGAATTCTGATGCGGTTAATTGATCTGAATTATGACACGGTTGAGTGTCTTGATCATCCGATAACGGTACTCGATATCTGGATCGAGTGGGATACCGGAAGAAGAGTAGACCCACTGAATTATGATCAGAGTTTTCTGGTCTACATGTCCGAGATCATGATGGACACGATTAATGGACGCAATGATCTGGAATTCCTGAATATGACGGTTCGAGAAATCAATGACCTGACACTGAAACTGTTAAAGATAGCACGAGAAATCGTAGATAGGAGAGAAGAAAATGTTTGATGTGAGAACTAAGGACAATGCGGAACTTGCCTACATGATCATTCGTCACCTTGACAACAACCGACCTGATCTCAAACAGAAAATTGCAGACTTGAAACGAAATCTGCGGGAGTACCTGAACAAGAAACCGGATACAGATTGTGTTCTGGTTCGTGGCGACTGGGATTGGTACATTACGAAAGAGACGTTACCTGAATTCCTGAAGACTAGGCAGGAAGCGGTTGATTGGTTTGAAGCATTCCGAGTAATCGAACAGCGACCGTGTGCCTATGATTGCACAGGTAGACCGAGCACATGCTGGTACAAAATCTATGGCGAACCCGGTAAGTATAAAGCCTATCACTACGTAACACTCGATGTGTAATAAAGAGAGGAGAACAATTATGGAACTGAATACATTGCAGAAAATCGAAGCGATCATTACCGAAGCAGAAAATATGAAGGGTGCATACTTCTGGAACTCTCCGAGCCATGCAAAAGGAAGACGGGCTTATGAAAAAGAACACTCTCATCCGGAAGTAGCATGGACGGACGGCAAGGATACGTACACCGCTGAGTATGTTGTGTCCTGTTCATGCAGAAACATCTATGCGCAGGGAATTTACACGAGGAACGGTAAAAAAACGACCTTACGAGCGATTAAAAACAGCTTCAACCGACTGACAACTGTGGCGTAACCAGTAAAAGAAATAAAAACCAGTAAAAGAAAGCGAGGAAAATAAAATGAGGAAAATTGTTACTGATAACGGCAGAATTATTCGTGGCAATGTGTTCGAAAACGACCCAACACATCTCCGTCGGTGTGATCTGACTGATGTTGCAACATGGGTGAAAAATGTGACTCCCGACATGAGCATCGTTGAGGTCTGTGTGCATGAAGACGAGGAAGGCAATGCAACTTATCGGTACATCATCATGGAAGACAGAACGGTTCAGGATGAAGGACTTACCTTGGAAGAACTTAACAAAGTTCTGGAATCCTATATTGCGGACGATGACTTCTTTGAGGACGTGGAATGGAAGCTGAATTATGAGCCTGACGATCCGAGGCTGAAATGCCTTGAGGTAGCTAGAGATGAGTTGAATAACATTATGCGGAAGTCACCGTGGAAAGATGCAATGGAGGTGCTCGACAACTATTGGGAAGAGCATTGGAAAGAGATCGTTCCGACCTTACCGGAAGATGAAGAAAAGAAAATCTGTGAGGATGAAACCTACATTCCGATCTGTGTGTATAAAGACTCGCTCCGTGGTTTGTTTACAGAAGCCGAGATGGATGAGGACAATATCGCTTATGTTCTGATTGATCGGAAGTACGCTGAAGAGTGGTATAAAACTGGATTAACCGAGGAACAAATCGAGCAGATGGATTTCGATACATGGTATACCGAGGAATATACGGCAGATGACACTATTTGCTTTGTTGATTGTCTTAATGATAAAGGTTTTGAATTCTACCGTGTCGACTTTGAAACCGTGATCGCAAAGAAACAGTAATAAGTAGCAAATAAATAGAGAGGAGAATGAATATGTGCGTCAGGACTTATAAGGGCAGGTTTAAGGTAGTACAGATCGATAAGGGTGTGTACACAATAACAGATCAGGAGTATCCGTACATCGGATATCCTCTGTTTACCTCACGAGGAGAAGCAGAGCAGTACAGAGCAGGAATACATGGACTGACCCGCAACGAATACAGACAGTGGAACGGCAGAAGTGCCAAGAAAGGAGCTTAATTATGACTAGGTTCAATCTCTACTACCGTAAAGGTATTGTTTCTACTTTCCCGTTCGATTCATGGAAGTTCTCCAAGATCCATGAGCCGGTTGAGAAACTGACTGTGGAAATTCCGGACGGCTTTGAAGTCAAGAAGGACGGTTTGGGTATCACCGGCATCTACAAAGACGGTGTGGAGTGCGATGTGTACCGGAAAGCAACCTGTGTATTCATGCTGCTCTGGAAAAAGAACTACAGAGATACCGCAGGACAATTCCAAGAAATGTTTGTCCAATCTCAGAGCTGGGAGAAGATCAGTTAGGGTGAAATAACGGTCACGAAAACCTGTAGTACAATATAAGCGAGGAGAAAAGATCATGGCACATATCATTCAGACTTTTACGACGGAATTTCCGCAGACAACAAACAAAATCCGGTTCAACCTGTGGCAGAAGGAAGACGGAGGACAGTGGGTTGATGTATTTCTAAACGGTCAGATTTACAAGTCCTGCCAGCTCCCAAATATCAGGATGTTTCACCCAAAGACGCTGGAAAATTGGGCGAAAGGATTCGTCTATGCGGAATGTCTGCTCCAAGGCATCGAACCGCCTGAGTTAACAGCCAGTGCATAGACTGACTTTGATGTTGCGTAGCATAAATAAAAAATTTAGTCAACACTCTGTGGCTGTTGAGAGCTACGGTCGGAAGTGATAGCATGGATGCAGAAAGGAACACATATGAGACGGTCTAGACAGGAAAAATACCCCGAAAGAAAATGGTTTACCTATAAAAATATGAACCCAAAGAACAGAATCACAGGTGACTGTGTGATCAGGGCAATAGCCTTGGCACTCGAACAGGATTACAACAAAACTCTGAAGGAAATTGTAGAGGTACAACTCAAAACCGGATACATGATCGATACCAAGGAATGCTATGGCAGATATTTGGAGTCCAAAGGCTGGATCAAATGTAAACAGCCAAGATGGTACGACAATACCAAGTGGACGGGCCGAGAGTTTTGCGATAAGTTGCAACAATATCTTGGTGACCACGAAGTCGAAGGTGCCGAATGGGATTGCGGTGTGATCATCGAACCGAGAATCATAGCAAACATCGGTGGACATCACCTGACAGCTATTATCGACGGAAAAATTACTGACCATTGGGATTGCAGTCGAGGAACAATTGGAAACTATTGGATAAAGAAAAGGTGAGAGCATGAGCAGCATTGCAGAATATATGATGAATGATTATCACGGTCACCCTGAGTTCAATCCGAATCAGGATTTCCGACATCCGACAACGTTTGATCCTCGATACTTTTACATCGCAACCTTTACACCGGATGATCCGCAGAGAGATGCGATTGTGTACTCGATGATGTATCCGGAAGTGTTTAAATGGGCAGAGGTTGCCGAGGAACAAGAACCGGAATACATCGTGTCTATTCTACGGTTCGATGTACCGTCTGGCATGGCACTGGATATGCTGGATGACTACGTAGAAATGGCAGACCTCAAAGGGAAAGGCACTCTAGTGTATGACACATCGCGTGGTGATATTGATCCATGAATATAGAGAACGGAAGATACGAAGTTTACTATCAGTTCTGGCCTGAGTGGTTCGGAACAGACAGACCAAGACAGTTGAGTGGCAAGGAAATCATTGAGTTATCACATCAATGGCACTTGCCACTCGACCTGCTTTTGGATCAGGTTTTCATTATTTCCTACGGTGTGATCGACAACAGCAACTATACGCCGGGGCTTCAAGGCGGGTGGATTAAGAAGCCGAAGCACTTTAATAACTACGTCCCGAAGTACTGTCAGACAATGTTAGAGAAACGAACCGAGGAATATAAAGGGAACATCAGACTGTACGATATAGATCAGGCAAAAGGTGTGTACGGTTCGGTGTACAGAGTGTATGCAAGGCCCGTACAAGGATATAGAACCGCATTCGTCAAGCGAATTAACCGATGGATCGACTTCATCAACTTCAAGACAGGTGATGGACAAGCCGATGGCTATCCTGCCAAGCTGATCCTGCTCCAACAGAAACAGTACTCAAAGAAAGACAACCTGAATCACGTTGAAGATCATGCTCTTGTCCAAGTGCCGAAATTGTTTGCGGAAATTATGGTTGAGGACGGTTACTTCCCGGATGAGATGGAGAAATTTAACTCGCAGATGACCACGGTCTTCCCAAGAACATGGTATAAGGATGTCAAGAAGAAAACACGGACGGATACCTACGAGAGAATCAAACGTGAAGAGGAAGCTGACCGAAAGAGGGAGCAGAAATACCAAGAGCTGAAGAAACAAGGGAAAACAACTCGCCACTGGTTGAGTGACGAAGCAAAGAAATTTGAACCGAGATCGATCAATGTGATCTATTAAGAGAGGAGAATAACAATGAGGAATACTGTATTGCAGAATGAAGAGATCATGAACCTGCTTGCGAAATATCGTCTGAACACTATCGGCAATGGTGTTATGGAATCCACCGGAGATGAGAAGGTATACAAGATCGTGACCTGTCTCGGCAGACTGATGGATGAATTCGGAGTCACCTTTAAGGACGGAAAATTCTACGGATTGACCGGTGCAACATTGCAGGATTGGAACGCTACGATGGTGTCCGAAGGCAAGGCAGTAACGACACGGAACAATTACACGATTATCTTCAACGACTTCCTGCGCTGGGGATGCGGACGTGGCCTGTTTGTCGACCCGCAGACAGATATTCCTCTGTATAAAATACTTAAGTGTGGACGGATGCCACGGCAGAACGACGAGTTCCCCGATGATGTTAACGAGAAGTTTTTTACCGAGGAACAGATCGAAAACCTGATCGAGAATATGCCTGGACGCGAGAAATTCCACGTTCGCGACCGTGCTATCGTAGCAATGTTCATCGGTTCTGGAATCCGTGCTTCTGGTCTCTGCAACATGAACATCGGTGACTACAAGAAGCAGGAACACGGACGAATCCGCATCAAAAATAAGGGTGGAGCGTGGAAGCTGGCACATCTTGCGGACTTTGCGTACAGATTCGTCGATGCGTATCTGGAAACCCGTGCAGATAAGGATGATATGAATGCTCCGCTGTTCGTAACCAAGTATGGTAAGCGTTTCGACCGTACTGCTCTGTATCATACGATGGAATACCGTCAGGAACAGCTCGGTATGAAGTCTGGACTGCACATCTTCCGTCACACATTTACCTCTGCGGCAGAACGAGCAGGTGGCATGGCAGTTGCTCGTGACCTTGCGATTCACCGCAGTATTACAACAACTAACATCTACGCACACACCACCGAGAAAGACCTGCATCAGGCGATCAACTCCATGCCGTGGTGCAAACTGGCATAACTTCCTCGGTTGCAGATACTGATTCTTGTACCCTGATCGATCAGGTTAGGGTACATATTCTATTTTTGGAGAAAAAAGTGCTGAAGTTTTTCTGCTTGATGTGCTACTTCTAATATCGGTAGGGCTTTAAAAAATACCAATTAATTGAGAGTTGAAACACGGTTTTAAAACAACACGGTTCACACTCTCTTTTAATTTTTGGAATTTTTAAGAAAAAGTTTACGTTTGCGCAAACAATTTCAAGAAAAATGTCCATTTATTTCTTATAGGGAAACATTATTTCTCAAATCATTTTAGGAGGAAACACACATGGCAATTCAGTTAAAAAAGGCCAGTCGCTCACAGGTCAAACTCAAGATCGCAGTGGCTGGCGCGAGTGGTTCTGGCAAGACAATGGGTTCTCTGCTTGTCGCATATGGCCTGATCAAAGCCGAGCATCCGGATTGGAACGATGCTCAGATCTGGGAAAGCATCTGCGTAATCGATACCGAAAACGGATCAGGCTCTCTGTATGTCGGCACTACGGTAGACCGCACCGTGATCGGTGAGTATCAGACAATCGATCTTGATCCACCGTTCGAAGCAAAGCGGTACGTCGAAGCGATCCATGTCGCGGAGGACGCTGGAATGCAGGTCATCATCATCGACAGTCTGACGCATGCATGGACTGGTGTCGGCGGTGCTCTCGATACACAGGGAAAGATCGCAGCACGAACCGGAAACAGTTGGACAGCATGGCGCGACGTAACTCCGGAACATAACAAGCTGGTCGATGCGATGCTCCAGTCCAAGGCACACGTGATCGCTTGCATGAGGGCAAAGCAGGAATACGTGCAGGAGAAGAACGACCGTGGCAAGTCTGTTGTCAAGGCAGTCGGCATGGGAGTTCAGATGCGAGAAGGTGTCGAGTACGAGTTCACGACCTGTTTCATGCTGGACTACAGCCACATCGCGAATGCCACCAAGGATCGTACCGGCATGTTCGATGGTCAGTACATCACGCTGAGTCCTGAAGTAGGTAAGAAGTTCTACGAGTGGTTGAACACGAATAAGGCTGAAGCTCCGAGGACAACTACGGAAACTCCGAAACCGCAGGTTCAGCCAGCGTCCGAGGTCAAAGCAACTGCTGACTCTCCGGAACGGATAGCGAAGGCACACGAAGCAATTAAGGCACTGGTTGCCAAGCAGATCGAGAACGTAGGCGAAGGACAGACGACGGCAGACCGACAGAAAGAGATCGGAGAGCTGATCTTCGAAATTGCTGGCACGAGAAATTACCTGAAGGTCAATGACCTTGCGGTACTTACCAAGATCTATGAAGCGTTGAAGTAATTGAACTAGCGTTGAAGTAACACTGAATTAAAGGAGAAAACAGCATGGTAAAAGCTATGGTTTATGGTCGCCTGACTCAAGATCCGGTCAGACGTGAAGTTGGTGGAAGCAACTTTGTTACGGAGCTGAATATCGCAGTCGATACCAGCTTCAAGAAGGATGAAAAACTCACGAACTACTATCGAGCATCCGTGTGGAACAAGCGGGGGGAAACTTGTGCCACATATCTCCATAAGGGAGATGCGGTGCTGGTCGTTGGCGATCTGACTGCCCGTGAGTACACGAAGAAGGACGGCACGATGGGCTACTCGCTCGAACTTGGGAACTGTGATGTCCAGTTCGGTCAGCGCAGTAAGAATTCCGAAGCAGCATACAGTTCAGCACCTGCTCCTGCACCGGAACCGAATGCTCCGACTACGGTAATGGAAGATCCAGAAGATAGCCTTCCGTTCTAAGTAAGTAATACAAAATACATAACTGTTGTCTACGAACTGCTTCCAATAAAGAGAGGGCTAGGGAATGTATACATCTGAACAAATCGAAGAGTTCATCATGAACTGGATGCCTAAGATCGAGTTTGAACTACGTAAGTGGACGACAAGAATGCACAACAGGACGGATGTCGAGGATGTCCGTCAGGAAATCTACACAGCGATGGTAGAGTTCGCTAATAAGCAAGGAAAAACCGGTGGAGACCTGTTCTATCCTTCGGCTACCATCTGCCATCGTCTGTGCGAGTTTATGCTCCGACAGAAACCGCTTTCCATGTCAAAAAGGACGAGCGATTTCAATAAGAAAATCAACAAGGCAGACTACGTTATTTCCCTCGAAGGGATAGAACGAGAAATGTCTGCGATGGAAGCGGACTTCGATTGGGATGACGTGAACGAGATCATCGACTTCAAAACGATGATCTCCCGTCTCCCTGAGAAGGATCAGATCGCAATCCAGCACATCCACGACGGGTATCCTGAATGTACCGCATGTGAGATGGCTGGAGTCGGTCGGACACACTTCAGAGGGCAGATCAAGGCAAGCTGTCATGTCAATCGAACCGGAGAAGACAAGAAAAAGAGGAAGAGAAAGGCCGGTTAATACCGAATGGATAATACCAATGCATCTCGGCAAAAATTAATCGATTTTGCCGATAAGTATCTCTTTCCTTACAAGATTCGGTCAAAGATTCAAGGGTCAGAGGAAATCGTTCCGGAACTCTGTCCCTTCTGTGGTGGTGGAAGCCACGGAGATCGAGAAACCTTCGCTCTTTCCATCGACAAAGGTGTGTATGTGTGTAAGAGAGGCTCCTGTGGTGTCACAGGAGTCTTCTCGCAACTCGCAGAGCACTTTGGAGACGGAACTGCGGTAGATTTCGGTCACCGTAGAGGTGGAATCAATCAAGAAAAGACCTATTCGCTGCCGAACGTCGAATTAAAACCTGCAACTGAGGAAATTTACAAGTATTTTGAATCCAGAAAGATACCGAGAGACGTAGTCGATGCTTTCAAGGTCGGGTCGGATGAACATGGCAACATAGTGTTCCCATTCTATGACGAAAAGAATGTCTTGACATATGTCAAGTATCGCAAACCGAGGAAACCACAGCCGGGTGAACCAAAGGAGTGGGCAGCACCGAATACGAAGTCGATTCTGTTTAACCTGCAGAATATCTCCTTCAAACAGCCGGTATATCTCACAGAAGGCCCGGTGGACTGTATGTCTCTCTATACTGCTGGCCTACATAACGTCGTTTCAGTACCGAGTGGGTGTTCGAACCTAGATTGGATAGAAAACAACTGGTCATGGCTTGAGAAAGTTCAGCAGTTTGTTCTCTTCGGTGACAACGATACTCCGGGCAAGGAAATGGTAGCGAGAGTTGTGCGCAGACTAGGTGAGGATCGATGCAAGGTCGTAACGGACTATCCGATGCGTCCAGATGGCGTTACGCCGACAAAAGACGCTAACGAAATCCTATATTTCCACGGTGAAATGGAACTGCTGAACATGGCACTCAATGCGCAGGAAATTCCAGTGCATGGAGCCGTGGATATGGGTGATGTTGTTCCGGTAGATCCAACTTTGATCCCAAGAATCAAAACAGGTATCCCGATGCTCGACAGAATGACTGGGGGACTGCCTGAAGGCTCTGTGTTTTGTCTCTACGGCAAATCTGGAAGCGGAAAGTCCATCGTTTCGAATCTGATTGCGGTAAATGCTCTTCAACAAGGCTATTCGGTGTTCATTTACTCCGGAGAATTCAAAATTGAGCAGTTGCAGGAGTGGATGCACCAACAAATCGCTGGATCTGAGTACATCTCCTTGAAATACGACCCAATCCGTGATGAAGAAGTACCTTTTATCCCGTATCAGACGAACGAACGCATCCGACAGTGGTATAAGGGCAGACTTTTTGCCTATAGTGATGATGCGGTAGACCTGACGCAGCGACAGTCAGATGATTTGCTCCGAGTTGCTGTCTCGATGATCCGGAGACACGGTGTCAAGCTCATTGTGATCGATAACCTGATGACAGTCGTGTCCGACCGTGAAGATGAGACATCAGCGCAAAGAGAATTCGCAAACCAGCTTAAAAAACTGGCCAAGAAACACGGTGTTGCGATCCTGCTCGTCTGCCATGCCCGAAAAACGATAGGAAACGGAAAATTAGGCAAGGATGATGTGTCTGGATCGTCTGCGGTAATGAATTTAGCCAGTGTTGCAGTCGCTGTTCAGCCCGGAGAGATGGATATCACAAAAAATAGAGAGACTGGCATCTGTAAAACGATCCAGTTCTGCTATTGCCCTGACAGCAGACGAATTTATCAAGCTGATCAGGGTGACAAGCTCCATTTTGACTGGGATCGGACAGGAATACCGCTTGCAAACCCAAGAGCGGACTCCAGAAAGGAATATCAGGTCGTTCCACCGAAGGTTTATGACTCACCGTTCTAAAAAAGCGAGGGAGAGAGTGTTAGAAGGCTATAAATATCCAAAAATATGGAGCTTCAGTAACTTGCAGATGTGGAATAACTGTCCGCTCTGCTGGAAGCTGAAGTATTTAGATCAAAAAGCAAGCAAAGATGGCAATGCATTCAGCCAGTACGGTAGTTTTGTCCACGGTTTGCTTGAACAGTACGAAAAAGGTGAATTGCCATTGATCGCACTCGCTGAAGAGTACGATGACGGGTTTGATGACAACGTTACCAAGCCTTGGCCTATGTTTCCGATAGGTTTGGGCGAACGGTACTACCAAGATGGCAAGCAATACCTCGAAAACTTCACCGGATTCGGTGATCAGTATGAAATTATCGGTGTTGAGGATGAATTTGTCACCGAAATAGCAGGATACAAGCTGATCGGATACGTTGACTTGATCCTGCGTGACAAAAACACTGGTGAGATTACTATCGTAGACCACAAATCCAAGTCCGTTAAGCGTTTACAACAGGACTGGGACGAACTTGTGCTCCAGCTCTACATTTACGCTCATTACGTGCATGAAAAGTACGGTGAGTGGCCTAAATTTCTCGTGTTTAACTGCTTTCGAGAGGCTCAAATGGTCGGTGAGGAGTTTAATCCTGAAGAATATGAGCGCATGGTCAAGTGGGTCGAGACAACGATCACCGAAATCCTAAACGCAACTGAATTCCCGGACAAAATTGCCAAGGATGCGAACGAACGGATCGCAAAAGGTAAGAGACCGCTGAAAGATAACACTTATTTTTGTAAAACACTCTGTGACTGCTGGGATGCATGCCCGATTTGGCAGACAGAGGATCTAAGGATGTGATTACGACGGCAAAGAGACAGACAATGGATTACGAAAAGCCCCCGAAAACACTGAAGGGACATATGTTTTACGGTTTGAAGCTGGATGAGGAGCAGGAAGCATTCCGAGATGCTATTTGGAATCCTGAAAAGCTGATTGTTTTCTGTGACGCAAAGGCTGGAACAGGTAAAACACTGCTTGCGGTAGCTACTGCTGACTTGATGTGTAAGTACCATCTCTATGACGGTATCGTGTACGTCGTTGCTCCTGTTCAGGAAGGCAGACTGGGGTATCTTCCGGGTGATGCATCACAAAAAATCAGTTCATATTGCCAGCCCTTCTATGATGCGTGTGACCGATTGGGTATTGATACAGATAGAGCGATCACTTCCGACATTATGAACTTAAAGGAAGGCACTGCGTATATCGATCTCGTCTCCCATAACTATCTGCGTGGCACAAATTTCTCCCGCAAGGTAGTCATCGTAGACGAAAGCCAGAACCTTTATACGGATGAACTGAAGAAGGTGCTGACTCGTGTGCATGATGACTCTTGTTGTATCGTCATCGGTCACTCCGGTCAGTGTGATCTGCTCCATAATCCTGAACGTTCCGGTTTCTCAGCGTATATCGAGCACTTCCGTGGTCAACCGTATGCCGAGATCTGCAAGTTGTCCCATAACTATCGTGGCAAGGTCAGTTCCTATGCCGATGAACTTGAAATTAAGAGGTAAAAATGAGCGAAGAAAACGATGTTATTTCCATGATTACCGCAAACGTAGTCGAGGGTGTTATCAATAACCTGCCTGATGGTGTACTTCCCGAACCGGACATGGTCAACTTCTATAAACTGGCCGATAAGCGAATCCTCTGGCTGGATACAACGGTTGACCTGTCGATGGTTGCCCATGAGAGGATGATCCTTCTGTGGAATCTCGAAGACATCGGTCTGCCGGTAGAGAAGCGCAAGCCGATTCGTCTGATGATCTTCAATTACGGTGGAGATGCCGACATGGCGTACTCCATGATCGATATTATCAAGGCATCGAAGACTCCGGTATATACCTACAACATGGGTATGTCTGCCAGTGCAGCAGGTTTAATCCTGATGGCTGGACATAAACGGTTTGGTCTTCCGAATTCACAGGTTCTTATCCATCAGGGATCAGCTTCCGTTGAAGGTGATATCGGTAAAGTACTCGATGCCAATGACGTGATCAAGAAGTCCGTTAAGAAGATGCAGGATTTCATTCTTGAAAACACTCACATCCCGTCTCAGGTACTGAAGAGGAAGAAGTCGAACGACTGGACACTGAATGCACAGGAGGCTCTGGATTATGGTGTCATCGATCATCTCATTACTGATCTCGACGTTGCATTTGATGGGGTGCAAAGATCGTACGATGACAATAACAAGACCTGATGAAGGTCTCTGCGAATCCTGTCGCAGGTACAACGAATGCCGTGGTTACCTGATTGCATGGAAGGCAGTTGATCGGTGTCCGAATTACCGTCAAGGCAGGAAGAGAGCATATTAAAAATAGACCTGTCGGACAGTACTGAATTGGTAGTGTCCGACGATCTGTTTTTTCGGTAAGGGAAACTATCTACCCAATATCTAGAGGTCGACGAAGTCCCCGACGTGTGGGACGAAATGAGGTAAAAATGTGGTCTAGAGAAGAATTAGAAACCGTGGTCGTAATTGAACCGCCTGAGAAGAGGGCAAGTGTATATACAAACTACAATGCAGAGATCAACAAGCTTAGAAAGTTAGCCGAAGAGAATCCCGATATCAAAGTTATTCGAGATGAAGGTGATGCAATCGAGGTTGAGTTGCCATCTAACTGGATCGCAATTAGAAAACCGCGACAGATTTCCGAAGAAACAAAACAAAAAAATAGAGAGAGACTTAAAGAGTGGCAATATAAAAAACAAGCTGAAAAAGAATAGGAGACTGCTATGTGGCAAAATTACCATAAGCATTCCGATATTTCAAATACCAGAATCACAGACTCCGTAGTTAAGAACGAAGCATATGCCAAACGTGCTGTCGAGCTGGGGCAACAGATCATCTCGTCTTGTGAACACGGCAGTGCAGGTGACTACCGTGGATGTTATGAACTTGCCAAGAAATACGATCTGAAGTGGAGATATGTTGCAGAGGTGTACTTCGTCATTGACCGACATGAAAAAGATCAGACGAATGCACATATGATCCTAGCTGCACGAACCGAAAAAGGTATTGGTGACCTGAATGAAGTGATCTCCGAAGCGAACCTGACTGGCTTCTATAGCAGACCGAGAGTCGACATGGAGCTGTTGATGACACTAAATCCGAAGGATGTGTTTGTCACGACAGCTTGTCTCGCAGGTATCTGGTCGTACGGTAAATACGTAACCGATGATGGACAGGTACGATATGACTTTACTCTCCCTGATCGGCTAGTGGGACAGCTAAAGGGACACTTCGGGGACAGCTTTATGCTCGAAGTCCAATACCATAATACCCCGGTTCAGAAGATCATCAACCAGCATATTCTACAACTGTACCGTAATCAAGGTATTCCAGTTATCTTCGGTTGCGATAGTCACTATATTTATCCTGAAGAGAAAGCCGCTCGTGATGCTAGATTAGCGGCGAACAAAATCCAGTACGATGACGAAGACGGATGGTACATGGATTACCCTGATGAAGATACTGTTATTCAACGGTTCACAGATCAAGGGGTGCTACCGTTACCGATCGTCAAGGAAGCTCTCGATAATACGAATGTGTTCCTGCAATTCGAGGATGTTGAGTTCGAATTCAGTAAAAAAGTACCGACTATCTATCCTCAGTTAACACAAGAGGAACGGAATCAAAAATTCACTGAATTGATACGGTCTCTCTGGCTCGAACGAAGACCGTCAATACCGAGAGATAGATGGGGTGAGTATCAGGAAGGGATCAAATATGAACTCGACACGATAGTCGAGACGAATATGTCAGACTACTTCCTGCTAAACTACAAGATCATCAAGCGGTTTAAAGAACTAGGTGGGCATCTGACGTACACCTCAAGAGGTAGTTCTGCATCGTTCTTCTTGAATAACCTGCTGGGATTCACATCAATTGACAGATTTAGTTCTCCAATAACAATGTACCCGGATAGATTTATTAGCAAAGATAGGTTGTTAGCTGGCAACTTACCGGATTAACAATATAGTCCCTTTATGTTGGCAACACATATCGAATAACCTTCGAATATCAGGGGAGTTCCTTAGAGCTACATTTACCAAACTCATTGAGTGGCGTTGCTAATCACAACGGTATGGTAACAAGAATGTAGATTGGATAATCCTGAGACACAGGCCGAAAGGCAAGGTCGCAACGACTACCAAGAAGGCGTCCCTCTGGGATGGTGGTATAGTCTACTCCGCTAAAAAGTATCGGGAAACCGACGGTAGCTAGGATTGATTTCAATGTTGCCGAACAAGATATCTTTGCTAAAGCTCAAGCTGAAGTGATGGGCGAGTGGCACTCAGCTCCGATGTGTGCATTCGGTACGATGAAAGTTCTGTCTGCATTCAAGATGTATTGTCGCGCTGAGAATGTTCCGTTTGATATTGCGAATACCATCACCGATCAGCTTAAGAAATATGAACTGGATTTGAAACATGCTGATGAAGATGACGAAGAAGAGATCTCCCCATACAACTATGTGTCCGAGGAGTACCATGACGTACTTCGTCAGTCTGAAAAGTACCAAGGTGTAATTGATAGTATCTCTCCTCATCCATGTGGATTCGTATTATCCAATAAAGATCTCAGAAGAGAGATTGGTATCATCCGGTTGAAACCGAAGCAAGGATCGGATGAACCGACTTACGCCGCATTCATTGATGGTGCTACCGCTGAACGGTTTGGATATCTGAAGAATGATAATCTCGGCGTTACCGTAGTTAAGTTGATCGCTAAGATCTACGAACGAATTGGTATCCCACAACCAACGGTTCCCGAATTAGTCAAGTTGTGCGAGAACAATAAACCGACGTGGTCAATGTATGCCAAGGGATTTACACTCGGATTGAATCAAGCCGAGAAAGAAAAGTCTACCAAGAAAGTCATGAAGTATAAGCCGCACAACTTGTCAGAGATGTCAGCGTTTGTAGCGGCGATCAGGCCGGGTTTCGTATCTATGTTAGATAAATTCCTGAACAGAGAACACTTCGACTATGGTATTCCTGAATTAGATAAGTTGTTACAAACCCCGGAGATGCCTAATAGCTTTATCCTTTATCAAGAGTTAATGATGAAGGTTTTGCAGTACGCTGGATTCTCTGCACCGGATTCGTATAGTGCAATTAAGGCCATTGCTAAGAAACATCCTGAAAAAGTTTTACCGTTGAAAGAAAAGTTCCTTGCTGGATTCACAGACAAACTCAAACAGACTGGAACTCCACAAACAGAAGCAGAAGATGCGGCTCAGAAGGTCTGGCAGATATGTTCTGATGCTTGCGGGTACTCCTTCAACAGTAGTCATTCCGTAGCAACTGCCCTAGATTCCATGTATTGTGCCTATGCCAAAGGCAATTATCCACTCGAAACCTACGCCGCTATGCTCGATATCTATAGCGAACGTGGCGACAAGGATAAGATCGACCGATGCAAGGCAGAGATGAAGCAGGGCTTTGGTATCTCGATAGCTCCTTGTAAATTCGGACAGGATAACCGAAGTACATTTATCGACCGAGAACACAATGCAATCTCTGACCGGTTGGTTTCCATGAAAGGTATCGGTCATCAGATCGCTGACATCCTATACGAACTCGGTAAAGAGAAATGGAAGTATTCACACTTCATTGACCTTGTGTTCCGTGTAACAATTGGATGGAACATCGCGGATGATCCCCGGCTGCGAGGTATTGACGATGAACTTCCGGTTACCGGTATGAAAATACAGAGCAACGTCATGGAAGCATTGATCAAAGCTGATTACTTCGAAGAATACGGTGGATCTAAAAAGCTATTGACACTCTACGATGAATTCAAGAACGGTAAAAACAAACTCACTACGTCTCTGAAAGCGAAGAATTTCGGTACACGGTATAAAGCCCTTATTAATATAGAAGAAACTCTCCCAAATGAATCCATTTCACCGTATGAAAAAGTTAAGTTTGAAGGTGATGTATTCGGTTCGCCAAAGGCTGTGTATCCTGAATTGAAAGGTGAGTACTACGTTCTGGATGTCACGAATGAACGTGGTGTCCGAGTTAACATGTACAGTATGTCGACAGGTAAGCTCGGTGTCATGCGTGTTAAAGCATCCGACTTTAAGAAGTATCCCATCGAGAAAGGTGAAGCAATTCGAATCCTGAAATGGAAGAAGGACTATGCCAACAGGAAGGATGCTAACGGAGACTGGGTCAAAGACTACAACCGTCCTGAATTATGGTTACAGATACCTGAAAAAATTCCTTTAGAACAAATTTCGCTTAAAACATAAACATTTAAATAAAAAAGTCCCCTTATATATAGTAGAGGGGTTTGTAAAACCTCTACGAAAGGGGGCTTTTCTATTACTAAAAATGATATGAGGTTTATCAACATCGGTCACAACAACGTAATCAATGTTGATAAGGTCGTTGCCGTCATCAAACCCGGTACAAACATTGCCAAACGGTTCGTTGCTGCTGCCAAGAAAACTCAAACCTACATCGACTGTTGCAGTGGTCGTGTTCTCAGAGCGGTCATTCTTCTCGATGATGGACGGGTAGCAGGGAGCACACTGAACACAAGAGTCATCCAGCGCAGATTCAACTACCTTGACCTGAAGCAAACACCGTATCTTCTGTACGAAGAGCAGGAGAAGAACGCTCGTGCGTATACAGACGATCATGGTCGGATGATGGTGTCATTGAATGTTCCGGACGATGAAGAAGACGACGAGGAAGAGATCGAGGCCGAGAACGAAGCATTGGCTGAAGAAGATGATCCCGATGAAGACGTAGAAGTTGAAGAAGGTGACGAAAATGGGGAAGAGGATTATTTGAAATGAGAAAGCTTGCTAGTATCCAGCGCGTCTGGAAGCTCGAACCAATTGAGGGTGCCGACCGGATCGAATGTGCTTCTGTCCTCGGTTGGAAATGTGTCGTGAACAAAGGGGTATTTCACGAAGGTGACCTTGGTGTCTACTTTGAGATCGACAGTTTCCTACCGATCAGACCGGAGTTCGAATTCCTGAGAGCATCCTCTTACAAGGTCAATGAGGTTCTCGGTGAAGGGTTCAAGCTCAGAACGCAAAAATTCCGTGGACAGATTTCACAGGGTCTCTTCCTTCCGATCTCCACGTTCCCTGAACTTAATCCCGATATCGAGTTAGGAACAAATGTAACGAATATACTCCATGTCCGTAAGTGGGAAGAGGAAGAGAGAGCAACAACAGGCGGTACTGTCGTAGGCGGTTTGCCATATGACGTACCGCATACCGATGAAACGAGAGTACAAGCCAGCCCTGAGTTGATTCAAGAATTCGGTTACGCTCCGTATTACATCAGTACAAAGATGGATGGATCTTCCCATTCGCTCTGTGTTGATGAAAACGGATTCCATGTTACCGGACACAACTTCGAATACAAGGACGATGGCAAGTCAAGTTTCTATGAGTATGTCAAGAAACACGGTATCGAAGAGAGAATGGTTGAATACTACAAATATATCGGTGCAAATTCTCTGACGATCCAAGGTGAGTTCTGCGCTCCGGGTATTCAGCAGAACCGACTGAAGTTAAAAACACCTGAGTGGTACGTGTTCACGATCCTGATCGATGGCAAGCGACTTGGACTTGACGGACTGATCAACATCACAACGGTACTCGGTTTGAGAACAGTTCCTATTGAAGAAGTCAGCGATAATTTCCCGACACGATATCCTACGGTGGATGCCGTCCTCGCAAGAGCAGATGGCGAATTCCCGAATGGATGTCGTAAGGAAGGCATCGTGATCAGACCGTGTGAACCTGTGATCTCCAAGATTACAAACGATTACCTGTCTATGAAGGCTGTGTCCAACAAGTACCTTTTGAAAACGGAAGGGAAGTAGACGTGAATCTATTTGAAGGCACAATCGAAAATCCTGATTCCGCAATGGTGAAAAGGATTAAGAAACGTATCAAACAACATAACGGGTTCTGTCCGAATAAAAACGTCAAAGACGTAGATACACGGTGTCCAT
>OCTW011600686.1_pt1 | contig 19062 bp, 13 predicted proteins | sample 1539671 | NCBI WGS metagenome assembly OCTW01 (sample SAMN02144230, study PRJEB22623) | gut metagenome | biome: sheep rumen | host: Ovis aries | place: New Zealand
ACAAATACATTTAGTGCAACTAACCATGCTCTAGAAAAGTTTGAAAAACCTATTGTTAAGAAATCAAAAGTATTTACTTCTTCATCTCTTTTTAATTTTATGAAAGAAACAAGTAATCCATAAGAAAGAGGTATAGAGATGATAGATGCTAATATTGATAAAATAATTTGTAAGGTATTATTGTTATTATTTTGACCAATATTTTGTATCATACTTATTGCAACTTCTACTATAGAATAGCATAGAGTTATAAGTGCTCCTTTTCCCCATTTTCCTGTTAAAGATTTTCTTGCTTCTGCTCTTGTTCCTGTAGCTGTCATCATTAGTATCCCCCCCTTTATAATTTAATTTTTTATAAATAAGAAAAACATATAGTTTTTCAATATTTAACTGATTTTTAGCTTATAAATTTTTCTTGTATTTCTTTTATAGTACTATAATTATTCTTTAATATATCTAAAAATGTCTCTGCAATTTGTGGGTCAAACTGTGTTCCTTTATTCTTTTCTATTTCAGTAATAACTGTATCTATTGGTAAAGAATCTCTATATACACGCCTAGATGTCATAGCATCAAATGCATCTGCGACAGCTGCAATTCTTGCTAAATATGGTATTTCTTCTCCTTTAAGCTGACTAGGATAACCTCTTCCATCATATCTTTCGTGGTGATGCTTAACTATTGGAAGTATATCTTGAAACATAGTAGCATTTGAAAGAATATGTACACCAATTGTAGGGTGATTTTTTATTTCAGAATATTCATCATCAGAAAGTTTTCCATTTTTTTGTAAAATATTATCTGGAACACCAATTTTTCCAATATCGTGGAAAAGACCCCCTATACGTAATCTTCTAATATCTTCTTCAGGTAGTCCTAATTTTTGACCAATTAAAACAGAATATTCTGAAACTCTATCTGAATGACCTCTTGTATAAGTATCTTTGGCTTCAACTGTATATCTAACAGTTTGAATACTTTCCATATATGCTTGTTCTAGTTTTTCGTATGTATCTGAAAGTTTATCATTTATTCTCTTTATTTCGTTCATTTGAGCAACAGATTTAATACCAGATTCAATTAAAAGTAATAATTGATCAAATTTATCACTTTTTTCACAATAACCTTGAATATCTAGTCTTCTTATTGTTTCTAATGGAGGAGCTAAATCTTTGTGACCAGTTAGTAAGATAATATATAAATCTTTATTAAATTTTCTAATTTCCTCAACAACTTGATCTCCATGTAATGGTGTCATTATAAAGTCTAGAAGTAGTAAATCGAAATGTTCTGTTTTTAATCTTTCTAAAGCTTTTATAGGATCTGTTTCTCCAGCAAATGAATAACCAGAACGTTTTAAAAATATAGATAAAGAATCAACAATTCCTATTTCGTCGTCAACAGCAAGAATTTTATATGATGAATTATTATTTTGCAGAGCTTCACTATTTTCTTGCTCTTTTAACATATTTCCAATCCTCATAAATAATTTTATTCCTTTCCTGTTTTATACGAAGGTACATTTAAAAATGAAATTTAATTTTTAAATTTGTGCCTTCATTTAAACACATTATAATTGTTATTTCGACAAAAATCAAGTATTTTGTATTTTTTAAATAAAAAAATGTTACTATTCAGATTAATTAAAAATCTTAATAGTAACAAATTTATTATGGTAAAATTATATTAAATGTAGTACCATTTCCTTCTTCACTTTCTACTGTAATATCGCCATTAAAGTGAGCTCTAATTGTAGAATAAGACATATATAGTCCTAGACCTGTTCCATTTTTTCCTTTTGTAGTAATCATTTCTTTAAATAGTTTATTTTTGACTTTATCTGGAAGACCTGGTCCATAATCTTTAACAGTAATAACTATTTTGTTATTATCATTTTTCCAAGCAATAAGATCAATTTGTTGTTCGGGTTTTCCGTCATATGCTTGAATAGAATTTGAAATCATATTATTAATAACCTGAACCATGCTATTAACATCACCATTAATAATAATATCTTCGTCAATTTTCATTGACATATTTAGATAAACAACAGCTTGTTTTAATTCGTGTTTCATAAGAATATTTACTCTTTTAAATAATTCTCCAATAGTAAAATCAAGTTGTGTTTGTTCCGAAAGATTTACAGCTTGACCTTTTACGGCAGTTAAAATATCTGACATATATTCTGTATATGAATTTATTTTATCAAGCCATTCTCTCATATCACCAGCTATAGCGTGGAAGTCATCATCATTAACAATAGGATTGCCTATTGATGCATCAAATTCATTTACTAAATCTTTGATTCCTTCAGAAGCTCCAGCAATAGACATGATAGGAGTTTTTAAATTGTGTGCAATTCCTCCAATTAATTGACCAAGTGATGCAAGACGTTCACTTTCTATAAGTAAATTCTGCTTATCTTTTATTGTTTGCATATCTTGCTTATGTTGAGTAATATCTTTAAAAAGTAAAAGTGTTCCTAAAGAATTTCCATTTGAATTTATTGGAGTAATTTCAATTTCAAATGTTTTTTTAATATTCTTAAAAGTTTGCTCAAAATGAATAATTTTATCTGTCTCATCAACTTTTTTTATAGATTGCGTAATTTTTTGTATGTCAGATGCTGTATTTTCAGTTTCTTCTAAAAGGGCTTTGTAATCCATATTTTTTATTTTCTTAGATTTTAAATTAAATGTTTTTACAAAAGTTTCGTTAAAATCAACAATATTATTATACATACCTAAAACAACATAACTATCTGAAATTTTGTTTACAACTATTTGCAAAGCGATTGGTGCAACTCCTAAAAATTGAAATTTAAAAATTGAAATTGTACACATAATAATAGTTATTGTAAAAGTGATAGGTGTCATATAAATTGACATAGGTGTTATTTTTAACATTCCTAAAATATTTGTTATTAATGGAATGCTAATACCTAATACAATAAGTAGAGATTGTTTAGATAATATTCCAGAACTTTTAATGGTTGATTTTAGTAAGTAAAAAACTCCTATACCAAGCATTATGTATGAGTATGCTGAATGTACATTTATATATGGACCATATACATTTGTTTTAAAATCTATAGAATATGATTGGTAAAACAAATGATGAAAGTCATTTGTCCATAATACCAATAAAGATATTATTGGTATTATGAATAATAATAAATACTTTATTTTGAATTTTATTTTTGTTTTTGCATATATCAATCCTATAAAAAATACAGTAACAGGAACAAAACATGCGCCAATATATACAACATAATCAAAATATATAGGTTCAATGTTTAATGGCTTTGATAAAGTTATTTGACAGATTAATCCTAATAGCCATAAAACTAATAAACTTAATGTGCAAATAAACATTTTACTTAATTGATTTTTGTTTGTTCCTTTTGCTAGATAAACAATAAGTGAAATATCAACGACTGCTGTAATAATTAAAATGATTAAAGTATTAACACTTGCTAACATAATTACTCTCCTTCAATTAACTTTAGTATATTATTTATATAACTTTTGTCTATTTTTGGCCATTCGAAGCCAAATAATTGTAAAATTTTTATTGTATGTGTTGAATTTAGTTTTATTTTACTATCATAATTTAAGTTTAAATTTTTGTCAAGGTCATTTATTAATGTATTTAAATCATCAGAGTTAGTATTTTTTATGATTTCTTTTATTTTTTTCTTAAAATCATCATTACTTATAACATTAATATTAAAATTAGAGCCATTTAACATTTTTAATAAATCTTTTAAATAAACATGATTATGATTAAAAATATGATAAATGCAATTTTCTTTATTTGTGTATTTCATAATTTTAAGTATTGCTTTAGCAGTGCTGTCTATTGGTGTGAATTCAAGATAATTATTCAACAAATAATCTGGTAAGCATTTTAATTTAATAAATGTACGAATTCGATTTATATAAGCATTTTCTGAAATATTTTCTTGAAATTTACCATCAGAAAGTCTAGGCATTAAATTCCCAATTCTTAAAATATATGCTTCTGTACCATTAAAAATATTATCTAAAATAATACGTTCTGCTTCAAATTTGCTCTTTATATATACATTTTCAAGATTTTGTCCAATATAAAAGTTATTTTCACAATATTCAAAATTTTCTTTAAAATGTTGTTCCATATAATACTGGTCTACAAATGCATTTCCTGAAACACTTAATGTTGAAATATGAAAAAGCTTTATATTAAAGGCATTTGTGAAAGTAATAATGTTTTCTACACTTTTTACATTAGCTTTATAAAAATCTTTATAACTTCCGTAATGAGAAACTTTTGCGGCAGAATTTATAATACAGTTAATATTTTTTCCTAAGTTTGTTATATCTTCTTGATTTAAACCAAAGTTATCTTTTGTAATATCTCCTTCCACTAGAATAATTCTATTATTTATTTCTTTATCATATATATTTCCAAAATAATAATGCAATTTGTCCAATAGTTTTTCTTGAATTGTAGAGCCAGGGTCTTTTCTTATGAGTACATAAATTTTGCCTTTTTCTGTTTCTAAAAATTCTGCAAGAATATGAATACCTAAAAATCCTGTTGCACCAGTTAATAAAACATTGTTTATAGATTTAGGGCTTATATCTTTTGGAATACTCATATTTGTATTTAAAATTTTAGAGTATTTTTTAGTTAAGCTACTCAAGTCTTGATTAGATAATTCTTCTTTGTTAGAATCAATTTTTTCTGCAAGTTCTGATATTGTAGGATATGTAAAAATATCAGAGTATTTTATTTTATTTGTAAATTTTAGTAATCTAATATTTAAATTCATAGCTAAGATGGAGTCTCCGCCTAATTCAAAAAAGTTGTCTTTTATTCCAATAGGCTTAGTGTTTAATATATCTTCCCAAATAGTAACTAATTTATTTTGTAAATCTGTTTGCGGTTTAACATATTCTGAAATTTCTGCTTTTTGCATATTATCTGGAATAGGCAGAGCATTTTTATCTATTTTACCATTTGGAGTATAAGGAAATTCGTCTAGTGCTGTAAAATATGAAGGTATCATATATTTAGGCAAAACTTCATATAAATATTTTCTAAGTTCTGCAACTTTAATACGTTTTGATGAGATATAATATGCTGAAATTATTTCTCTATTTCCTATAAGTTGTTTCACTACTTTAGCTTTTTTTACATAAGGAAAATCTAATATTTTGTTTTCAATTTCATCAAGTTCAATTCTAAGACCTCTAATTTTTACTTGGTTATCTAATCTTCCTAAACAAAAAATTTCTCCATTACAATCAAATTTGCATAAATCTCCAGTTTTGTACATTATACTATTTTGTTTAAATGGATTTTTTAGATATCTTTCTTTTGTAATATCTTCTCTATTTAAATATCCTTTTCCAACTCCATCTCCTGCAATATATAGCTCACCTGCTACACCTATAGGTACAGGGTTTAAATTTGTATCTAAGATATACATTTGAGTGTTTCCAAGAGGTTTTCCTATATTTATTTCTTTTTGATTTGTAACATCTGTAAATGAAGAAAATACAGTTGTTTCGCTAGGACCATATCCATTGTATACTTTTTCTACACCTATGTTTAATAATTGATCTCTTAATGATAGTGGCAATGGCTCACCTGCAAGAGTAACATATTTTAAATTAGATAAATGAGGTATGTCTTCAATATTATCTAAAAATAGTTGCATACGAGATGGTGTCATTTGAATTAATTGAACATCATTCTTTTTTATTAAAATATCTAATAATGCAGGAATTCGTTGCTCATCTTCATTTGCTATAATTATTTTTAATCCTTTTTGAAGACAAATTAGTGTTTCAAATATAAAAATATCAAAACTTGCAGTTGTAACAGATGCCATATTTTTATATTTGCAATTATCCTTTAAGAAATCTACAGTTTTATTTAGATATATACTTAAGTTTGTTAAAGAATTTTGTTTTAACATAACTCCTTTAGGAAGACCGGTTGAACCTGAAGTATATATAATGTATGATAAATCTTCTGGATTATTTATATTATCTAAATTTTTAGTATTTTGAATTTCTATTTCTTTATCAGTGATACATAATTTATTTTCAAAATTTATATTATTATATAGTTCGTTTGTTGTAATTAGTAGTTTTGCATTGCTATTTTCTAACATATAGTCAATTCTTTTTTGAGGATATGTTGGATCTATTGGAATATAGCAAGCACCTGATTTTAGCACACCTATAATTGATATTAAGAGCTCTAAAGACCTAGGAAGCATAATTCCTATAATGTCATTAGGCTTTATATTTTTATTTCTAATGTAATTTGCGACTTGATTTGATTTTTCATTTAATTCTTTATATGTTAATTTAGTATTTTCAAATACAAGAGCAATTCTATTTGGTGTTTTTTCTACTTGAGTTTCAAACAATTGAGATATAGTTTTATTTTTAGGATATTTTAAATTAGTGTTATTAAATTCATTTAGTATTTTGTTTTTTTCATTTTTTGATAATACAGATATATTTGATATTTTAATATTAATATTTTCTGTAACACATTTTAAAATATTTATATAATGTGAGTATATTTGCTCAACTGTTTGCTTTTTAAATAAATCGGTTCTGTATTCTAAATTTATTTTATTAGTTGTAGGTTTTATTTCTAAAGATAAATTAAATTTTGAAATATTATTATCTATTTCAATGATTTCCCAATTTCTATTTCCTACAAAAGTTTCTTCATTATTTTGATAAATAAACATAACATCAAATAATGGATTCCTAGAAGCTCCTGTAATCCCTAGTTTTTTTACTAACATATCGAAAGGATAAGAACCATTTGATAAATCATTTAATTCTTGATTTTTGATTTCATCTAGGAAATCTTTAAAAGAAACATCTTGGTCAATTTTTTTCCTTGCTACTATATTATTTACAAACATACCAATCATTCTTTTAGTTTCGTTTATTTCTCTATTTGCAAAAGGAATTCCAATTGTAATGTCATCTTGATTTGTATATTTGTATAATAATATAAAAAATGCAGATAAGAAAAGCATGTATGATGAAACACCATTAATTCTTGCAACTTCAGAGATTTTTTTGAAATATTTTTCATTAAGTATCTTTGTTATTTTATTACCTTTAAAAGATCTGTTAACAGATTGTTTGAAATCATAGGGTAAATTTAACTCTGAAAAATCTGAATCTTTAAATTTTTCAAGCCAATAATTTTCAACAGGTAAAATTGCAGGTGAATTGTTGTAGTTGTTTTCCCATACAGAATAATCTTTATATTCTATAGGTATGGTTTTTAAGTTTTCACCATTATATAACCTGCTAAATTCTATAATAAGGTTATTTAATGAAGTTCCATCCATAATAATATGATGAGTTTCAAATAATAGCAAGGTCTTTTTATTGTCTATGTAATGAATTTCTATTCTAAATAAAGGACAATTTTCTAAATTGAAAGGTTTAGAAAAACTATGTATTATACTATTTATTTCATTTGAAGAATTATAGAAAACAGGAATATCAAATGAAATTTTATTTGAAACCTTTTGCATAACTTCATTTTCATTAATTACAAAAGAAGTTCTTAAAATTGAATGTCTTTCTATAATTTGTTCAAAAATAGATTTTATTTTATCTTTATCTAATTTTTTATCAGCTAAAATTCCACCAGGTAAATTATAAACTGTATTTTGTTCATTAATCATTTTTGTGTTGTAATATATTCTTCTTTGTGCTGAAGAAAGTGGATAAAAATCTTTTTCTTCTGCTTTTTCTATTTTTATTATTTCACTTGTATCAAGGTTATTTTTAATATAGTCTGATAAATCCTTTATTGTGAATTCTAAAAGATTTTTTATATTTATATGTACATTAAAAGTAGTAGATATTTTAGTAGATAAAGATATTGCACTTAAAGAATCCCCACCTAAACTCATTAATGTATCTAACATACTAACATTTGATATATTTAGAATTTTTTCTATTATTTTTATTAGCTTGTTATCTAAGTCGTTTCGTGGTTTAATTAGTTCTTTTTTTAGATGAGATACATCAGGAAGCGGTAATGACTTTCTATCGATTTTTCCATTTTGTGTATAAGGCATTTTATTAAGTTTAACAAAGAAATTTGGCATCATATAATTCGGCAATGAATCTGATATAGAAGCTTTTAAACTATTTTCTATACTATTAGAATCTACTTGAGATTTCGTTGTATAATAAGCTACAAGAATTTCATGTCCATTTTCTTCTTTTTTTAGACTTACACAAGTATTTATAATATTAGGATTTTTTTGGATTATTTCTTCAATTTCTCCAAGCTCAACTCTGTATCCACGTACTTTAACTTGAAAGTCTGTTCTTCCAAGATGCACAATTTCCCCTGAATCTGTAAAGTATGCTAAATCATTCGTATTATAGATTTTATTACCTTTGATAAATGGTGAATCTATAAAATTTTTGCTTGTTAAATCTGGTCTATTCATATAACCTGCAGAAACCCCATCTCCACCTATATAAAGTTCACCAGGAACATTAATAGGAAGTAGCTTTTTGTTGGAATTTAATATATATATTTGAGTATTTGCTATAGGCTTTCCGACAGAAATAATATTTTCATTTGTCATGTCTTTAGATGTAGACCAAATTGTTGTCTCAGTAGGACCATATACATTGTATATTTTAGCTTTAGATTCATTTTTCATAGTAGTTAATAATTTATCATTTAGAGGTTCACCACCAACAAGTATTTCTGTAATATTTTTCATAAAATCTAAATTTGATTTTTCTTCAAAAATAGTAGAAAATCTTGAAGGAGTTGTTTGAATTATATTTACACCATTTTCTAAACAAAGTTTGTTTAATAGCTCTGGAGAATTTTGTTCTTCTTCATTTGCTATTACAAGTTTTAACCCAAAGCATAGTGAACACCATAGTTCTAAACCAAAAATATCAAAGCAAATAGTTGTAACAGATACCATGGTTTTATGCTTGTTAAATTTGATTATTTTATTCATACCTTTTACAAAATTATATAGGTTTTTGTGACTAATTTTTACACCTTTAGGTTTTCCAGTAGAGCCAGAAGTATATATTAAATAAGCTAAGGAATATGGAAAAATTTGAGGTTTATCATAACTATTTTCAAAATTGTATATTTCTGTATTTGATAAATCTATAATTATTTTGCAATATGTATTTGGAAGCAGGCAATATGTTTTAGAATTAACTAAAACAAAACTTGCTCCACTATTTTCCATCATATAATTAATTCTGTCTATAGGGTATTCCGGATCAATAGGAAGATATGTAGCACCACATTTTAAAATTGCAAGAAGCCCAACAGCTGTTTCAAGTGACCTATGTAGCATTAAACCAACAATATCTTTAGAATGAATACCATTTTGCATCATATATTTTGCAAGCATATTTGATTTATCGTCAAGTTCCTTATATGTAAGAGCTCTACTGTTAGCAACAACAGCAATTTTTGAAGGATTGTTTTTAACTTGTATATCAAATAGCTCTAAAATATTGTTTTCTTTAAAAATCATTTTAGTTTTATTAAATTTATTTAACAATATTTTTTTCTCTTTAGGAGTTATAACTTCTATATCTGATAACAATACATTTCCTTTTGAGATTATTTGATTAATAATATTTACAATTCTATTGTGCATAGAATTAATATCTTGCTCTGTATAAATCGAAGTTTTATAGTCATAACATATATTTAAGTTTCCGGTATCATTTATATCTAGTATTTGAATGTCTAAATTTTCGGCACAATTTCCGTTAAAAGTCCAGTCTGTTTGATGCTTGATTTGAATATTTTCAAGCTTAGCAGAGGTTATTTGATAAGAAAAAAGTATGTTATATAAATTTGGTGTGTTTTTATTATGTTCTCTTAAATCTTCTAATAAACTTTGATAAGAGTATTTTTGATGTTTAAACATTTTTAAAGTTTTAAGCGAAACTGCTTTAATAAAATCTTTAAACTCTATAATATTATCAAAATTTATTCTTAAAGGAGCTACGTTTATAAACATACCTGCAGTATGTTTTTCTCTATAATTTGTTCTATTAAGAATTGGTGTACCAATTACAAAGTCAGAAAGACCAGAAATCTCATGTATATATATGGCATATATTGCCAAAAAGAAATTGTATAAAGAAATGTTATTTTCTTTGCAATATACACTAATTTTTTCAACAAATGATTTATTTAAAGTATGCCTTATTCTTTTGGCTTTAATATCATTTAAATCTAAAGCTGATTTTATACTTCCTGGCAAGAAAGGCAATTCTGGTATAGTCATGAACTCTTCGTTCCAGTATTTTTTGTCTTTTTCATAACGTAGAGATTTTTTGTACTCATTTTCCGAAGAAATATAGTCTATATATGAATATGTTTCACATTTATAATTTATTTCATTTTTTATTAGGGCTGAATATGTTTTCAAGATTTCCTTAGAAATAAAACCTAAAGTCCAAGAATCTGCTAGTATATGATGTATATTTAGCAAAAAGGCACCATGTCTGTTAGGCAATTTAAAAATATAAAATTTATATGGATGTGATTCAAATAAATTGAATGGTTTTGAAACGATTTCTTTTTTTTGATTTTCAAAGTCAGAATAATTTTTTGCACGCAATAATTCTATATCAGAATTTACATAATCTGACATATATTGCGTAACTATATCATTTTTTAATGAAAACTTTATCTTAAAAATATCATTATTTTCTAATACTATATTTATTGCTTTTTTTAATAATTCAAAATTAACTTTTTGTCTAATTAGGGCTGTTCCACAGATATTATTAATTGCAGAACCCTTAAAATATTCTTCCGTATACCATATGCTCTTTTGTGGATTTGTTAAATTGTAAAAATTTTTTTCGTGCATATTTTTTAACCCACCCTTAATTTTTTTTTCTTCATTATATTACTTATTGTTTTATTTTGCAACACTTTTTTTAAGGTTTAAAAAGTAAATTTTTGTACACAATATATACAGGTGAGAAATTTGAAAAATAAGAAAAAGAGAAGAATAATAAAAACATTTATAACAATGATTATTTTAGGTTTTTTTTTAAGTGTATTATACAAGATATATCAAGTATATAATAACATAGAAATTAATGAAAACTATACGGCTAAAAGAAGTAATTATTCCACACAATATGAACAAAATGTGGAAACTGTAGAAAAAAATAGTAAAAAAGTTGCGGATGTTATTGAAGATATGACAAAAAGTGTATGTGGGATTTCAAAACTTTCAAATGCAGGAGGTTCAATTTTAACTACGGCAACTGAAACAGAGTTGGGATTAGGCACAGGCATAGTAGTATCAAGTAATGGATATATATTAAGCAATAATCATGTAACAGGAGATAAATATAGTACATGTTATGTTACAATAGAAGAAAAAGGTACATATAATGGTACGGTTGTATGGGCAGATAAAAGTTTGGACTTATCAATAACCAAGATAGATGTAGATAATCTTACAGTAGCAAATCTTGGAGACTCTAAAAATGTAAGAATTGGAGAAACAGTATATGCAATTGGAAATCCTATAGGTTATCAGTTTAGAAGAACAGTAACCTCTGGAATTATAAGTGCGTTAGATAGAACTGTAAAATTGCAAGAAGATGGAAAAGATGTATATATGTCAGATTTAATTCAAACAGATGCAACTATAAATCCAGGAAATAGTGGTGGACCTTTAATTTGTGCAAATGGAGAAGTAATAGGAATAAATTCTGTAAAGATAACTACGGCAGAAGGAATAGGATTTGCAGTTCCAATAGATGTTGTAAAACCAGTTATTGAAAGCTTTATTGAAAATGGAAAATTTGATGAAGCAACTTTAGGACTATATGTATATGATCAATCTGTTTCTCAGTATTTGAACTTAAAAAATAGGTTCACTTCAGGTATATATATTCAACAAATTTCAAAAAACGGACAGGCATTTGGCAAAGGATTAAAAGAAGGAGACATAATAAATAAAATAGATGGTAAAATTTTAAATACTGTAAATGATTTAAGGCAATATGTATATACAAAAAAGCCCGGAGATAAGGTTACATTAAGTATAAATAACGGAAGAACAACCAAGGAGATAGAAGTGATTTTAGGAAAAAAATAAAAAATGCAGTTATGTGAAAAAACTGCATTTTAAAATTTCTATTTTAAATCTTTTAACATTTTAGCCATTTGTAAAACAACTTCTAATTTGTCTGTTGATAGTTCTGAAAGAGTCTCAGAAACTTCAATTTCTTTTTTTACCTTAGGATTTGTTACAAATTCTTTATAAAATAGGTTAGGAGTAATTCCTAAAATATTTACATATTTTGCAAGAGTTTCTTTACTAATTCCACCAATACCTGTTTCAACCCTAGAAACATATTTTTCTGATATTCCTAATTTTTCTGCTATATCTGCTTGTGTATAATCCATTTTATTTCTATATTGTTTTAAAATAGAACCAAATACTTTGTCCATTTCAGATTTAACTTCTGCGTTCATATTTACCTCCCAATAATTCTTTCTAAATTTTTTATAGTATATCAGTAATTTACATAATAATAAACGAACTAATAGTTAGAAAAGTTAATTAAAAGTTGGAAAAGGAGGAGAAAAAAATGGATTTAAGTGTTGTTTTAAATAAAAAATACCTTGGACATGGAATAAATGATGAGAGAAAATAGAAAAAGCCAATGAATTATTCATTGGCTTTCTGAGTGTCGGTAAAAAATTGAATTAGAAATACTTCAATCGTATTACTCCATCAGAATCCATTTTGCGTTTAGTGAGAATATCTTCTTCGGAGTACTTTACACCAAGGAAGTCAAGGATGGACAAAAGATCATGAGGCCCTGTACCAGGATATCCTGCTGTCAGAGAATAAATCTTTACACGGATTTCTTCGCCTGACATATCAAAATATGCCTCGAAAGGCCATCTACCAGGAATAACCTTATTAGGAAGGCCTAATGAAGGGCTATAGATGAAAGAAACTCTTTTCAGTTTCCATTTCCGATCCTGGAGAATCATTTTAAGTACAGGTAAATTCTCATAACTAGCATCTTTATCGATTTCAATCGTTACCATAACAACTCCTTTCATGTTGCTTATTAACAGTTATATATATTATATCATAATTTTTGCTTTTTTTCAAATATTTAAAAGATTATGACTAATTTTATACTTGAAAAAACATAAAAATTATTATATATTTAATATAATAATTTGAGGGAGGAAAGCTACTTGGAAGATAAAATTGAATTATTTAAAAATCTAATTGAAAAAAGTGACAACATAGTATTTTTTGGCGGAGCTGGAGTATCAACGGAAAGCGGGATTCCAGACTTTAGGAGTAAAGATGGATTATATAACCAAAAATATAAATTTCCACCTGAAGAAATATTAAGCCACACATTTTTTATGAATAATACCGAAGAATTTTACAAATTTTATAGAGATAAAATGAATTCATTAAAATATGAACCAAATATTACACATTATAAATTAGCAGAGCTTGAAAAACAAGGAAAACTAAAAGCTATAATAACACAGAACATAGATGGATTGCACCAAAAAGCTGGATCGAAAAATGTTTATGAATTACATGGAAGTGTTTTAAGAAATTACTGTATGAAATGTAATAAATTTTATGATGGAGAATTTGTATTTAATTCTAAAGGAATTCCTAAATGTGAATGCGGGGGAATTATAAAACCTGATGTAGTTTTATATGAAGAGGGATTAGATAACGAGGTTTTAACATCTTCTATAAGAGCAATTGGTGAAGCAGACTTGATGATTGTTGCAGGAACATCACTTACTGTATATCCTGCAAGTGGACTAATAAATTATTTTAGAGGTGAAAATTTAGTATTAATAAATAGAGATTCAACACCTTTTGATAGTATGGCTAATTTGGTTATAAATGAGTCACTAGGGAAAGTGTTTGAAAATATTTAGAGGAGAAAGATAATTGAAAAAATTAGGTAATAAAATTAAAATATTAATATTAGCATTAATTTTTTTTATAATTTCGACATTAGTTATTATAATAAATGGCAAAACATATATAGTAAAAATAGAAAATTATAGTTTAAATGAAATTAGCAGTATTGATGAAATAAAAGTAAAATTAGATAAATATAATGTTGTAAAATGTGTAGATAAAAAAATAGAAAATGGTGTTATAAAATTAAAATTTGAATCAATATCAAAAGGAAAAACATATGTAGATATTTATGACGATGATGGAAAAATAAGCTTTACGTTTGACTTGCATGTACATGATTTTGGGATTATAACATTTAATGAATACATGGGAGATTGTAATGGTAGCATATCAATAATTATTTCAATTACAATAGTATTAATTTATATTTTATATTTATTAATAAGGTCATACAAGAAAAGCATTAAAGAAAATATCTATAAATATAAAAATATATCTTATTTAGGATTGATTATTTTTGTAGTATTTTCAATTATAGTACAATTAATGAGTATTCCTAATTATAGAGGTCTATCTGCATCAATAGATACAATATTAAACACATCATCATTAGCAGTATTCTTACTTCCAATAGCTTTTGTAGTATCAATACTTGTAATATTAAGTAATATTTCATTAATAAGAAAAGAAGGCTTTAGATTAAAAAATTTATTAGGGATATTATTAGGAGTTATTTTGTGTTTTACAACTATATTACCTGAAATACTAAATAGAGTATTTTATATGTCATCGTGGATTGATATACATAATCAAAATGGAATAGGTTTATATGTTTTTGAAATTATAGAAAAACTTATATATATTGTTGCTACATATATTGAATGTATTTTACTTGGAACAATAATATTGGGAATAAAATCAGCAAAGTATATACCAAAATTTGATAAAGACTTTATTTTGATATTAGGATGTCAGATAAAAAAGGATGGAAGTTTAAGAAATTTACTAAAAGGTAGAGTTGATAGAGCAATAGAATTTAGTAAAATGCAAAAAGAAAAAACGGGAAAAGATATAATTTTTGTGCCATCAGGAGGAAAAGGAGATGACGAAATAATTTCAGAAGCACAAGCAATGAAAAATTACTTGATAGAACAGGGGATTAAAGAAGAAAATATTATAATGGAAGACAAATCAAAGAATACATTTGAAAACATTAAATTTTCAAACAATATTATAAAAGAGATAAAAGAAAATGCAAAAATAGCTTTTTCTACAACAAATTATCATGTTTTTAGAGCTGGATGTATAGCAACTAGTCAAAGCATTTTAATGGAAGGAATTGGGGCAAAAACAAAATCTTATTTTGGGATTAATGCTTTTATTAGGGAATTTATAGCTACACTATATTCTGAAAAGAAAAAACATATTGCAGTGATTTTCTGTATAACGATTTTTGTTGCTTTAATGTTGTTGTTATTATATTTGAATAATAATATTTAAATATGAGCCGAAATGAAAGTAGGATAGGTTATGAAAAAAATAATAGAATTAGAAAACAAAACTATAACTATATTTTATAATGAAAATTGCAATGTAAAAAAAATACCTGTTGTTGTATTAAATACATTTGATGAAGATGGACAAGAAGTCTGGAATAAGACAAAAGAGTTAGCAAATAAAGAATATATTTTAGTTACAATATCTAATATTGATTGGAATAAAGAAAGTAGGACCAAAAATCTACTTATGGCAAAGGTTGAAGAAAACACTAGATTTGCTGAAAAATATTATAATAATAAAAATATAAAAACAATATATGAAGAAAATGAAGGAAATCATTTTCAAGATGTAGCATATAGAATAGCAAAAGGTATAAAATGGATTTTGAATTAAGTAAAACAGCTAAATTTCATTTTGAAATCTAGCTGTTTTTTCAAAGAATAAAATTATTATTTTGTTCCAAAAATTCTATCTCCAGCATCACCCAATCCTGGGACAATATATGCATTTTCATTTAATTTCTCATCAATACATGCTGTAAAGATTTTTACATCTGGATGTAATTCTTCTATTTTTTTAATACCTTCTGGAGCTGAAATTATAGATAAAAATTTTATTTTCTTAACTCCATCTTCTTTTAACATAGAAATTGTATCACATGCAGAGCCACCTGTTGCAAGCATAGGATCTAAAACTATAACTTCTCTATTTGCAATATCTTGTGGCATTTTATAATAATATTTTACTGGTTTATGTGTTGTTTCATCTCTATATAATCCAACATGACCAATTTTAGCATTTGGAATGGCATTGATTAAGCCATCTAGCATTCCAGTTCCTGCACGTAAAATTGGAACAAATGCATATTTATTTTCATCTAATTTTTGTGCCTTTGTTTTACAAATTGGAGTTTCTATTTCAACTTCTTCTAGAACAGCATCAGACATTGCTTCATAGCAAAGAAAAGTTGCAATTTCTCCAATTATTTCTCTAAATTCTTTTGTACCTGTTTTTTTATCTCTAATTATTGCAAGTTTATGCTTAATTAAAGAATTATTCAAAACGACTGTATTCATTTTAAAACTCATTCCTTTCTTGATTATCATCGATATTAATTTTCTTTTTCAGCAGGTAGGAATAGATTTAATAAAATTCCAACTATAGCTGCTAAACTCATTCCAGAAATTGTAATAGATAAATCTCCAGAGACTATAGATATTGCGGCTCCACCAAGCCCTAAAACAAGCATTGAAGAAGCGACAACTACATTTTTAGATTTACCAAAATCTATTTGATTTTGAATAAGAACTTTAAGTCCATTTACTGCGATAAATCCATATAATAAAAGAGAAACTCCTCCAAGTACAGGATTTGGTATAGTAGAAACTAAAGCTGTAAATTTTCCTAAAAATCCTAAACATATTGCAAAGATTGCAGCTAAGCCTATAACCCAAACTGAAGCAACTTTAGTCATTCCTACAACAGATGTGTTTTCTCCATATGTAGTATTTGCAGGACCTCCAAACAATCCAGCAACAAAAGTTGCGATTCCATCTCCTAAAAGAGTTCTATCCAATCCAGGATTTTTTAGTAAGTCTTTTCCAATAATTGTTCCAAGAGCTGTATGATCACCAATATGTTCTGCCATTGTAACTAAAGCTATAGGAGCTATTGTAAGTAAAGCAGAGAAATTTGGCATATAACTTACAAAAGGTATTACAAAACTTGGCATATTGAAGAATGATGCTTCTAATACAGGTGTAAAGTTAACCATGCCTAGGATTATAGCTAAAATATAACCTGTTACTATACCAATTAAAAATGGTATGATTTTTATAAATCCTTTTGCTCTAACCATAACGATGGCAGTTGTTAAAAATGTAACAACAGCGACAGCTACGCCTCTCCAATCAATATCTACACCAGTTCCAAGACCTATTTGAGATATTGCACTTGGAGCTAATCCTAAACCAATTATCATAATCATTGGTCCAATTACAACAGGTGGTAAAATTTTATCTAACCAGTTTTTGCCTGCAAATTTAATAATTATTGCAAAAATTACATAGATTAATCCAACTGCCATAACACCTGTCATTGCTCCAGAGATTCCACCCTTAACAAAAGCTGCTGCAAGTGGGGCAATAAAGGCAAAAGAGCTTCCTAAGTACACTGGAGATTTTCCTTTAGTACAAAGAATGTAAATTAAAGTACCAATACCAGATGTTACAAGTGCAACAGGGATTGTAAGTACAACTTCTCCTGCTGCAGAGTTTACTAAAATAGGTACTAAAATTGTAGCACCAAACATTGCAAAAACATGTTGCAAGGCAAGTATGATCCACTTTGCCATAGGTGGTTTTTCGTTTACATCATAAAGCATTTTTTGTTCTTCCATTAGAACATTCCTCCTTTTTATTTTTTTCGGCATATACAAAAAAAATACTAGTAACTAGTATTTTTAAAAAGGGAAAAATAGAAAAAGAAATAGAACTTGTAGAAATACAAGCAAGAGTATTATTTATTAATAATGCATCTTTTATAAAATTTCCCATTTTTTACACCTCGACAAAATAATATAATAAATGATAAAAAAATGCAAGTGATTTTAAAAATATTTTTGTCAATTGGTGTCGTTTTTTGTAAATATGTTATAGACAAAATTATATATAAAATATATTTGACAAAAGCAAAGCTAATATTATAAAATTATAAAAAACTATGAAAGGAAAAATATGGAACTAACTTTTGGAAACTTTATTAAACAATTAAGTCAAAATCCTCCACTATGTGTAATAACTATATTAATATTAGGAGTTATCCTAGTAAATGGGTGGACAGATGCTCCAAATGCAATAGCAACATGTATATCTACAAGATCTATTCATCCTAAAAAAGCAATTATAATGGCGACAATTTTTAACTTTTTGGGTGTTTTTGTAATGACATTACTTAGTTCAACTGTAGCTGAAACAATATACAATATCGCAAACTTTGGAAATAATCCTTCAAATGCACTATTAGCCTTATGTGCAGGAATGGTAGCTATAGTTTTATGGGCAGTTATTGCATGGTTCTTTGGAATACCAACAAGTGAAAGTCATGCACTTATTGCAGGTATATCAGGAGCAGCAATAGCAATTCAGCATGGGATTTCAGGAATAAACATAAATGAATGGAAAAAAGTGTTACTTGGGTTAATATTATCAGCAATATTAGGATTTGCATTTGGTTATATAATTACAAAAATAATAGAAAAGATTTGCAAGCATTTAGATAGAAGAAAAACTAACAAATTTTTTAAAAAAACTCAAGTTTTAGGTGGCGGAGCAATGGCTTTTATGCATGGTGCACAAGATGGACAAAAATTTATAGGTATTTTTCTACTTGGAATTTCATTAGCAAATGGAATAAGTAATACCCGGAACATTTGAAGTACCTATTTGGCTTATGCTATTATGTTCAGCTACAATGACACTTGGAACATCAATTGGTGGATATAAAATAATTAAAACTGTTGGACTAAAAATGGTAAAACTAGAACCATATCAAGGAACAGCAGC
>OCTW011525036.1_pt1 | contig 19059 bp, 22 predicted proteins | sample 1539671 | NCBI WGS metagenome assembly OCTW01 (sample SAMN02144230, study PRJEB22623) | gut metagenome | biome: sheep rumen | host: Ovis aries | place: New Zealand
TATATAGTCTTTAAGGCTTAACGTATAAAGAATACCTATTATTATAGCCATTATTATGAGAATACGTAACACTTTTGTTTTACTATGCCTTTTATTTAAATTTAATATGCTTCGCTGGGAAGACACTACTGGACTCCATATCAGGAGTGAAATAACCGCAAAGACTGCGTTGACTGATAAAAGTGTGACTGACATATTATATTCAGATAATAGAATAAATGTCAACTCTATGATTGTGCTAATGACGAAACAGAGATACTTTGAATTGAAGTGAAAACCGCCGGCATATTTTTTCAGGATAATAAAACTCAAAGAAAATATCAAGCATTTAACGGGAGAAATGTGAAGAATAAAGCCAATCAAGAGCACTACAAGAATAGGCGTCGATGTATAAATGACCAGAAATGACGCATACTCATATAGTGCTCTTTCGTTTGTATTAATGGCTCCTTTACGGATTAACCATTGAGTAAGCTTTTTAGATAAAAATGTAGACATATTACCTAGTGCTCTGAATATTCTTCATCTCGGCAGGTACAGGTGGTTCATACATATGACTGCTGGAAACCGTGTCCATATTCAGATTGACATCTTTACGTAACCAGCTTGCAACAACCTTCGCTACACTATTAGATATTCTACTTTCTTTCATAATGAATTGTCTCCTTTCCTTTATTATGGAGACCGGTCTTCTGATTCGGAGAATAGCAAACTATTGAGTGATTGTAAATAGTTTGAGATTAAGCGTTTAAATATATGTTACAAACGTTGAAATAGGATGTAAATTACCTTTTAGGATATCTCGTAGGATTATTTTTTATAAAAAAGAATTAGAATAATGATTCTAAGAGATTAAAAATCATCCTACAGGATATTCATAAAATAGAATCTTTGATTTATTGTTAGATTATGGATAACGATTTACTGACTATGTTAGTTATGACGTAGGAGATACATATGATAAATCACGGCGATATTTCAAGTGAGATTGATAATATGACAAAGACAAGGCTTAAAAGGGTTATAGGGAAGGCGATTCAGAATGCTCGAAAAGAAAATAGAATGACGCAGGAAGAATTGGCGGAGAAGGTTAATTCCAGTGGTGAGCATATAAGTAAGATTGAAAGAGGACTGGTTGAACCAAAGATTTTTATACTGTTTAATACTTGCTATGTTTTGAATCTAACGCTCAATGATTTGGTACAAGGCCAGAGGTTGTCAAACAGGATACCTATGAGTTTGAATGAGGATTTGTCAATGCTGAGCGATAATCAAATGAGCCTTGTGAATGTAATGATCAAGGAAATGGTGAGGCAGAACAATTTAGAGGATGCAGAAATAAAAAAGAAGAGATAGTTTATAGTGTAATGGGCTATGATTGAAAAAAGTCCGTAACATAACCGTGCGTTTTGATAATAACAAGATACACTATGATTTATAAAAACAACGCTTGTGCACGAAAAGGCAACGCTCGCGCATGAGGCGTTGTTTTTTTTGTTGGTAATGCTATGATGAAATTGTCCGGACATTGTGACAAACCGATTTTGTAAGAATAACGACCCAAAACGTCAAGAGAATTGATTGGTGAATGTATATAGTGTATTTTCAAAATGAAGCTGATCAGTTTTAAACAAGGATTATTATTCACAAGGAGAGGTATCGATAATTCATACATATATGTTGTATGGGTTATGCGATGAAACAGGTTAGGTCTAACAGGTTGTTGGGCATCTAACAGGAACGATTATAAGAGGGAGGTATATGTACATGGGAAAAACAAAAGATAGGAAAAAGATTACAGTGTATATAATGCTTGGAGTTATGCTGGCATCAGCGATGTTTGGCACGGTGAAGAAGGCTGAGGCCGGATCAATGGGAGGGTTTCCGGCGCAGAACACAAGTGATTATATCACGAGATATACAAGGGCATTACAGGTAATGCTAGTTAGTTATAATGCAACAACAAGAGCACATATTATAGGTAGTGGAGGTGCAGATGGAAGCTTTGGTCCTGCTACAAAAAATGCAGTTGAGAACTTTCAACAGCATGAGGGATTAAGCGTTGATGGCAGCTGTGGTCCTTTAACATGGAGTAAGTTTTATACTAAACTCAATTCTTTAGGATCAGATGGAAGCTTTGTATATTTTAAGGGTCCTTATCCATATACAGGTATATATTGTATGAGGCATACACCAAATTACTCGATGACATGGTATACATTCTGGGAGGATGATTGGTATTATGTTGATTAGACTGGCTAGGAGGCGGATTTGTGACTAAGAGAATAATAAGAGTTATCTCGTTTGCTATAATTGTCTTCGCGGTAGGAGGGATGACATCATGCAGGAAAACTCCGTCAAAGGATAATATAGTCAATAAAAATGACTCGTCGTTATCTGAAATGATTGATGATACGGAAGATGGTACAGATATAGAAACAAAAGATGGATCCCATAGAGAAGAATGGGTAAATGAAGCAGGTGATGTTACCGTAACAGTAAGTATAGATTACAGTGAAGGTAATGAACAGATGCCGATTATAAGAGCTGCCTCACGCGAAATTTCCATGGATGAGATCAGAAAATGGGCAGATGTTCTCTTTGAAGGAAAGACTGTATATGAACCGCAGACAAGGGAATCAAAATCAGAGATACTCGAGAGGATTGCTGAGATTAAAGGGCTGATGGATGAAGATGAACTGCTGGAAATATATGGGACAAAAGAAGCTGCAGCAGGAATGATGAAATATTACCAGGAAATGCTTGATGAATATGAAGCCAAATACTCTGATGCACCGGATAATATAGAGGAAAAGGAGACAGATTGGGCTTTTCATACAGAGGCGTACTATAATGATATATATTCGGGTGAAGACTCTGATGGTATACAATACTTTGAATGTATGGCGCATAATGTTAATGGACATACTGCAACCATTAGTGTAATGAATCGTGATAGGGATGATTTTAAGATTAATATGTTATTTTTTTATTATCAGAATTCGGAGGAATTGTTGGTTGACCATCCATTAAAGGTTTTGCCCGAAGAAGAAGTAAAAAGAATTGCTGATGAGACAATTGAAGAGCTGGGTTTAGAAAAAGAATGGGTTATATATGATATTAATACCAATGAATTTTCTGATAGATGTATTTCCATGGTCAGATATGTTCCTTGTTACAATGGCATAAATCTGATCCCAGTCAGACTAATGTTTATTTCCGGTGATGCCTATGCAAGAAAGATGTATTATAGTGAACTTACAGTAACTATCACAAATGGCTTGGTTGAGGGAATAGAGCTCCAGACACCTCTCGAACAAAAGGAAGTAATAAACGATAATGTTAAAATAATTCATTTTGAGGAAGCGTATAGGATTTTTAAGGAGCAGGCATTTCTGCAATTCACAAAAGAGTCCTTACTTGATAAGGAGGATCCGGGTTATTCGCAGCAACATGCATATGTATGTGTTAACAAAGTCCAAAAAGGACTCTTCCGTATAAAAGAGAAGGATAAAGAAGACAGCTATCTGCTTGTCCCTGCATGGCTGTTTTGTGGATGGCGAGATTATGGTTATGGAGACTCTACACCGTCTGCTGACATGCATGGGGAGTCTACGCCGGTTATGATCATCAATGCCATCGATGGAAGTATCATCGATCCGAATCAGGGGTATTAAGGTTATTGTTCAAAAAATGAAAAGAATAGGGTTGATAACGAAAAATGATAAGATCATCACACAGGGTAGTTCAATGAGAATTGTGCTATCCTGTGTGATAGTGCTTTATATGTTTCTGCTTGGAATGCCTGTGATTTCCGAAATAATACGGAATGAAAAGAGTGTACAGAGGACCTTCTATCTTGAGTTTGTATTTAGGTATTTTGAAGACTCAAGAATGTTATATATTCTACCGGTTGTCGCGACGCTTCCGTATTCAGCGCAGCTGATCGATGAAATTAAAGGGGGATATATAAGGATATGTCTGTCCAGGACAAACAGGAAGGAATATATCCGGTCCAAGCTTTTAACGACGTTTATATGTGGCGGTGAGGTACTCATGATCGGCGCGGTTTTGTCGGTTGGAGCGGCGTTTATTATCTTTTCCGGTATTTCTGAAAAAGGGGTTTCGGAAGACGGCGACTTGATCAGACTTATAAAACTGATGATTCTGTTATTCCTTCTGGGAGGGCTTTATTCACTGATAGGGTTATTTTCATCTGTGATCGTGAATAACAGATATCTGGCCTGGACAGGAGCTTTTATTATCGAGTTTATTCTTCTGATATTGACGAAAAGATATCTGAGGGATTGTATCATTATCAATCCTGAAAACTGGCTGACAGGCATAAATAAGTGGCCTCTTTCAGGGTGGTCGGTGCATCTTTGGATAGGTATTTTAACGATATTTGTAGCAGGCGTTTCTTATAAAACGGTTTGGAACAGGATTAAACAGATATGATTAAGAGAGCATGGCGAACAGCGTTATATCAATTCAGACAGTGGCGCGGAAATACAAGAATAATAACGGCATTTGTTCTGACATTTATTCTTTGCTTTATTCTGTCTGATTCATATATTACATACGCTGAAAAATACGGATACAGTATCCAGTTTATGGAGGCGTTTATCTGGAGCTTTGGCGATGCAAATAATATTTTGCTACTATCACTGTTTGCATATGTTATCTTTTCGGACATGCCGATGATCAATACTTATACACCATATATTCTTGTCAGAGAAAACCGACGCGAGTGGCTGTGGGGACAGGTTATATATATAGTGGTTACTATAATCATATTTATGTCCTTTGTGCTGGCTTCAACGGGTATTCTAACTGCAAGGATTTCTTACCCGGGAAATGTTTGGAGCAAAGCTTCTGTTGCGCTTGCGTATGCAGGTAAGAAAAATGAAATGTCTGTACCGGTTTCAATCAGAACGCTGCAGATGAGCAGACCATTTCAGACGGCATTAAGCGTGTACATGCTTGTCATTCTCTACCTAGTGACAATAATATTTATAATGATGCTATTTAATATTATTAAGGGTCATAGGGCGGGAATGGCGGCGTCGCTCACATTTGCCGTATTTGGACTTTTACTTAATCCGGCAAATATAAGTAAACTTTTTAATTTACCGGAAGAACTTTATTATAAGGCAAATGTTATTGTCGGATGGATATCTCCGCTTAATCATGCAACATTTCACATGCATAGCTTCGGGTATGATGATCTTCCTAAAATGTATCAGAGCGTTTTGATATTTATGGTATTGATCATTATTCTGAGCGTTTTTATCGACAGGGCTTTTAGGAAATACAGCTTCAGCTTTGTTGGAACAGAAAGGTAAGATATGGAAGAGCGTATAACAGGAGAATTGAACGAGTATACAGATGAGCACCGTAATGAGGATATATTCATAAAAGTCAAGAATATAATGGTCAGGTTCAAGGAAAATACGGTCCTTGACGATATTTCCTATGATTTCCTGAAGGGAAGAACGTATGGGATCACCGGAAATAACGGAAGCGGCAAAACAGTTCTTATGAAGGTTATCTGTGGGTTTATCATACCTGATAAAGGCTATGTTGTGGTGAATAATAAGGTGATAGGACAGGACATAGACTTCCCGGAGGATACAGGAATAATCATAGAAACTCCGGGTTTTCTTCCGTATATGTCGGGGTTCATGAACCTTTATACGCTTGCCTCCATCAGAGGGAAAATAGGAAAGCAGGAAATATACGAAGCTATGCGAATGGTTGACCTGGATCCGATGTCACGAAAGAAGGTTATAAATTATTCACTTGGAATGAGACAGAGACTCGGAATGGCTCAGGCGCTTATGGAGGATCCGAAGCTTCTTGTTTTGGATGAACCACTGAATGGCTTTGATAAAAGTGGAAGGCTGATGATGCTTGAAATCCTTAAAGGGTTAAAAAAACAAGGGAAAACTATACTGATATCGAGTCACAATCCAAATGATATTGAGGCATTGTGTGATGAAGTGTGCGAGATAGAAGGGGGGAAGATCCAGTGAATGATAATACATTTAGAAAGACTAAAAGACTCAATCTGGTCATTTCTATTTTGAGCTTTCTCTTTATTGCGTTTTTACTGCCTTTAAATAAAGGAATAAGGACTTTTGCAGATGGGATTAATAATGATAATCAAACTGCAACAGCCGGTGATGCTGAAAAGAATAGTGAGGTATACCTGTCGGTTGATGTACATAATAAATATGATGGAATGACTACAAGCTATGAGCAGGGATATCTTCCGCTTATTAACAGTGGCGTGATGACAGTGATTGTGCCGCTTTATACAGAAAAGGCTTTGACAGGAGATGAAATAACGGCATCGGTAAAGCTTCAGAATGATGACCTGTACCCTGTTGTCGGAAAGAACTATATGAGGAGCTTCAGACGAGATGAAAAGCTCTCGGAGACGGGAAGGAATCTGTATTTGATACGGTTTGATCTGGAGCTCAAGGATGAAAGGTATAATGGATCTTATATAGCAACGGTGGAATGCTCTTATCGATACGGCGGCAGAAAAATGACGGAAGGCTTTCCGATAAGCTTTGTTATAACTGACGGGAAGGATAAGAATGCTATGGATAAGGAGCGGATCGAAGAACCGGAGGACTCCGGTCCAACATCTGAGCCAAAGCTTATTCTGAAAAAAGGGGATGGTTTTCCGGAGAGGCTTGATGCCGGAAAAACATATGAACTGGAAACCATTCTGCAGAACCTCAGCAGTATTAAGTCGGTTCAAAATATAACCATAACGCTGTCGTGTGATACCAAGGGAATAATACTTGATGAGGATAGTAGTTTAGTATATATAGACTGGCTTGGTGCGGCAGATTCAAAGAGCATTATGCTAAAATATCGGATCAAAGATAATGTGCCGGAGGGCAGCTATAGTTTAAGGTATAGTATTTCATATGATAATCCTGATGCGCTTTCTCTAAACTCCTCGGGCGAAATAGCCATTGAAGTTGCTCAGACACCGGAGGTTATTATGGAGGTAGGTGATTATCCGACTGAGGTTGAAGCGGGAGATAAAGTGATAATCCCTGTTCAGATAATAAATAAGGGGCGATGCAGAGTATGTAACGTGGAGTGTTTCTATGATGTGCCGGGTCTGAAGCAAAAAAACAGTCTGTATCTGGCCGATATAGAGATGAACAGTTCTGCGGCTGGAGAAATAAAAACCTATGCAACTGCGATTGTTGATGAGGACTCCGGCGTCAGTAAATACGGTGTTACCGAAGGCATAATCAGAATGACCTATGAGGATGAGAGCGGAATGGTATATGAATTAAGTGATACGATAAGACTAAAGATCAACGAACTGAAGGTTGAAGTTAAGACAAAGGAGAAGGATGAAAAAGGGAAGATAACCAAGCAACTGATTTGGGGAATAATAATTGTGATTGTGGTTATGACCTTATTAATCACAATGTCACACTTTTGGGATATAAACAGAACAAAATAGTTATTATGATGGAAAAACAACGCTTGTGCACGAAAAGGCAACGCTTGCGCATGAGGCGTTGTTTTTATTATGTGTAATGATAAGATGAAGATGTCTAGACAAGTCACTATATCAAAGAGGGAGTATTGATGCTTTATAAGGGGATGAAATGAATAAAAAAAGGTTTTACAGAAGAATGCTGGTTTTAGGGATAAGCTTTGTTTTGATTCTTGGGGTTTCGATACTTGTGATTATAAGAAATGAGAGGAACAAGAAGCATCCGGCAGTTAGATATGCCGAAAACAATAAGTGCTTCAGGATATGTTAGAGGTAAGTAAAATCAATGAGAAATGGAAATGAGAGAATCCTGACATTAGAAATTTAGATCGGTTTATTCGAGATATCGAGGATATAAAGGTGTTCTCGAATAAAGCGTCTAGAATTGACAAAACTGAAACAAATATCGCTTAAGCTTTATAATTCAAACAGTTTTTTTTGTGAAAGGATACAATGATTATGGATACTAACGATATGGAAACAAGTATGATTATAGGTCAATGGCAAACATGTGTAGAAATGGCTAATTCGGTTAGCCAGCGTAGGGATACTATGAACAATACTTTTATTACAGTAAATCTTGCGTTAATAGCGACTGTAACGATTACTTGGAATATCAAATCTGTGTTTGTCCTTTTGGCAGGAATAGTATTATGCCTCATATGGAAGCGGTTTATTATTAATTATAAAATATTGAATGAGGTGAAGTTTGAAGTGATTCATGAAATAGAGAAAAAACTTCCGGTAGCTCCTTTTTGTAGCGAGTGGAATCGATTATGCTCCACTCGAAAATATACAGATGGAACTAAACTGGAAGGGCTGATTCCGTTATTCTTTTTAATATTATATTTCGCTGCGTTAGTTACAATTGGATTAATTAAAATATTAACATGAGGAGGAAGAAAAATGGTTTATAACTTATTTATCAGTCATTCTTGGGCATATTCAGATGCTTATGAGAAACTTGTGAAACTGCTTGATGCTAAGAAAGGATTCGAGTATAAAAACTATTCTGTCCCAAAGGATGATCCTATCCATAATGCAGGATCAGAATCACAACTCAGAGCTGCGATAAAAGCGCAAATGCAGCCTTCAAGTTGTGTGCTTATATTGGCCGGGGTATACGCTACATATAGTAAATGGATTAATATTGAGATTGACTTGGCGCAGTCTATGGAGAAAAAGATAATTGCCATAGAACCTTTTGGGGCAGAAAGAACATCAATGGTAGTGAAAAATGCTGCTGATAAGATAGTTAAATGGAATACCGATTCGATTGTTGAAGCAATTCGAGAATGAGTATGGTATATGAACTATTTTATTGTTTCGCTGATATTTGTCAGTGCCTTGGAAAGAATACAAGGGGGACATTTATGAAAAAAAAACATGAGATAGATGAGAATTTACAAGGCAAAGATTTAATGATTTCAAAGAACAGGGAAGTAGATGATAATAACAATGAAAAACTAAACCTGATATGGAAACGTTATGTTGATAGTAATAATGAATCAACTAATATGACGTTATTATTAGATTTGATGAGCAAAGAAGTAGATACTCAATATAAAAGAAAAGACAATATAGAAAACCGTTCCGGCTTTGTCATTGCACTTTTGGGGGTTATAACATGTTCTCTTATTCCCCGTATAAGTTTCGGAGTATCCTTTATGTGTTCGGCAATTTGTTGCATTTCACTGGCCTTGGGGTGTGGGGCAATGGTCTTAGCATTGTTAAGTATATGGTCTAGAATTTCGGAAAGGGTTTCCTTTGAGGATATTGAGGTTCTTGATGCGTCCGTAAATAATAAGAAAAAGTCTATGATAATGCTGTGGCAAAGCTATACAGTTGTATTGAAACTGAATGATTCAGTAATAAATAGGAAGAACAGATTATTTAATAAAGCTATTGTGTTATCTATGTTATATATAGTTAGTTATAGCATTTTGTTAATTGTATGGTAATTGTGAGGTGATATGACGTGAATAGGATTTCAATCTCAGAGATTAAGAAAGAAAATGCAGAACTCAAAAAAGGAAAAAAACCGGTTAAAAAAGTTCCGGGCAAGAAAGTTAAACCTGATCCAAAAGTTCCGGGCAAGAAAGATGAACCGCCTATTGAAGTGCCGGGGCCTCATACAACGACAATATACAATATTAAAATAGGTAAGATATGTAATCTAATTAAGCATAATAGTATTGATGAGATAATACTATGTCCTAATCGCTTTAGTAATAATTGGGACTGGACAATTGATAAGGAAAGATTAAATAGATTTATCATTAGTTACCCCAATAAGTACATGGACAGAGTTGAGAAAGATATAAAGAAAAAACTGTCTGATGAAAGAATTAGTATAGAAGTTTATAGTAGGAATTCCAAAACGATGAGCTTAAGAAAAAAGGCAATTTATAATAAGGTGTTTTGTGGAAAGAAAAGAATGAAAGGCTAACTAGTTATATTGTAATGACTAAAGAGCAATATTGTATTTATTTAAAAAGAGAGAGTGGGATGTGAGGTTGAAAATGAAAAAACGGATATTGAGCGTACTGTGTGTGATTGTGATGCTTGTTGCTTCATTTAGTGGTGTGGTCTGTGCTTCAGACGGGAGTGAAAACACTAAAATGACGGAACGTGAGGAGGAAGCGAAAGAGGAGGCATATAAACAGCTAAGTATTTATAGAGAAACACTTAGTCCTGACAATGATTTCTATTATCCAGATTTTGATAATCTTGAAATAGCGGATCCATTTATCATATATATAGCTGATCAGGATACACAAGATGAAATATATTATTTTCCGGTTTACGATCAGAAGACAAATAAGGTTATATATGTTATTAATGCATTTTCCGTTGATCAGAGAACGGATTTTATATGCGAATTCTCTCTTGCATATAATAGTGTGCTGGATAAGTGTGCTTATATTAATGATCCGGATGATGTAATAGCTTATCGCTTGGGATATTCTGTCTTTTTTGAAACGAGTAATGCAATATATGATGATGCAGGTAAAAATACAGCGCTGAGTAGTTCTTGTTCGGATAAAGAGTCACTATTCATTAATATGTCATTTGATGAAAAAAAGACAGCCGTTCAAGATAGAATTAATAATATGGCGCCATTCTCAACACCGGAGTTATCTGCTGAAGAGATGCTTTATGCCAAAATGCAAGGGTATTTAACCCTTTACAATCCCCAATACCAGTATGGCTATGGGATGTGCTGGGCTTGTGCCGTTGCTACAACTTGTAATTACATTAATTCGACATCAATAACAGGGTTTAATGTATGTAATGCAATGGGTATAGGCTATAACTCGGGTGGAACAATATTAGACGAAAAAGACGCACTTAGTTATTATGGCGTGGTTTACAACTGCATGAGATATACCAATACATCAGGTGGGATATCGCCGATTACATATAGCTGCATTAAGAATAATATTGATAATTATTGTCCGGTTATACTGAATGGTTCATCTAGCGGTAGTAATCATGCGGTTACTCTTAGAGGTTATAACGGTAATAGCAACGCTTCCTATAATCTAATGTATTTTGATTCTTCTTATAGCAACATTCTGGCGGCACAAAAGAATTGTACATATAACAATTTCTATTTTGAATCTCAGGGGAGTATATATTATTTCATGTCAACCTTGTCTAAATATTGGTAGAGGATTAAGAAGACTCGCTTGATCTGATGATCGATTTTAATCGCAGTAGCTGTATATAGTTTTTGATATTGGTTGGAATCGTTTATGCATTCAGAGGAAAGAATATATGGCGGTTATAATATGTGAGGATTAAAAATGGTGGAAGAATGGCAGAAATGTAAAAAATTGGACTATTTAATCATGCAAAGAAATCAATTGGTGGATGCATTGTCGGTTGTTAACGATACATATAGAAGAACCGTCTTGGGTTTTATAGCTAGTTTGGCATCAATAGCGGCGACGTATTTTCTGCAACAATCAAAAGGACAATCAAATTATAAAATGGTTCTTTTGATACTGATGCAAGTTATTATACTTCTTGTAATATTCATTGAAGTGCTTTTAATAACCGGAAATACCAAAAGATATTATATATGTGCGATAGACGATTATATACACAAAGCGTATGGTATTTCAGGACTCTTTTATCAAGGTAATTTAAGTAGGAAACATACTATTGGATTTGGAAGTATGTATTCTGTGACATCCACAGTATTTGGTGTATTATTCGTTGGGATAATATCATGGATTATTGTAAAAACGAAGGTACATATTCTTGGATTTCATGATATTCATTACATGGTAGTGTTAGTTGCCGAAACGATTATAGTTATGGCAGGGATTATTATCAATATGGCAAATAAGGTTATTCAGAAAACTAAAGGGATGAATTCTATTAAAGCATATAAAGACTGCTATGATAGCATTAAAGGATAGCGTATCATTATTTAAAATGAGTCTTATTTCGTATGAGCAGGAGATGGTTCAGTGTACAATGTATGGTTTCAAAGCGTATTGACTATTATAGGCTTTCTAATATCAATATATTTGTCAAAAAACAGTATTCATAAGGTTATACGATATTATATTGCAAAAGGTAAGGACGATTATATTGTTGTGTTATGGAATGCCTCTAAAGCAACAATTATGAAAGATGATATAAAAGAGTTATATTTAGTGACGCCAGCTGGAGCAAGCGTAAAAACAGCTTATTCGAGTGATGATATCAAGCTAAATGTGGATAGTGTGTGTTTGTACCATGATTCGAAGGATTTAAAAAAGACGAACCTGTCCTTCGATTTTCTCTGCCCAAATACAGGGTTTATTGTTCATGTTGATGGAAAAGATGTGACAAATAATAAAATAAATTTTTCCGGTCGTTTATTTGGTGAGGATAGATTCTCGGTTAGGTATTCGGAATCGTTATATACAGATACAAAAGGAAAAATTATGACATTTTTAAATAAACCGGTGAATTGGCTCGTTGGGTTTTATTCTGTATTTTTGATTATTATGGGGCTAGGGCTACTTATAATTGGCAAGAATGCGAGAAATCTTGTGTTGGGAACGGTTTTTATTGCTTTTGGTGTATATAGTTTATTTGATATCTATAAACAGGTTCATGTTCCGTTCTGGTTGAAGCATGAACGTAAGAAGAGGTTTAAGAAACATAGGATTATTAAAGATAAAAATCAATTGCAGGATTAGGCTATTATTATGTTAATTAATATTATACAATTGCAGAAAGAATTGATTTGGGGTACACGAGAGGGGCACATGGAAATGTATATTTTGTGAAGGAATGAAATTCATGTAGTAAATATACTGTAATGAAGGGAAATATTTATAAAAAACAGTATATATGAAAAGGATGATAACTATAGCCATAAAGAAAAATATGGATAGGATATTAGAATATGTTCAATAGGTAAATGATAGTGGATATACTCTAGTGAAATATCAATTTGAAAAGAATGGTTGTATCTATTAAAGATGGAGAGGGTGCAAAAGATGAACAAACAAAACATTTTCATTTCTTATTGTTGGAAAGATGGTAGTTCATATGCAGATGAACTGGAAGCGCAATTAAAAGATAAATTCGATGTGAAAAGGGATAAAACACAACTAATTGCTAATGATGATTTGTTTGATTTTATGGCAGAGATAGCAAATTGTGATAATGTTGTTATTGTGTTGACTGAAGGTTATTTCTTTTCTCAGAATTTTATGGTAGAAATGTCGTTTCTCTTACAACAAGAAGATTGGGATCAGAAGTCAATGGTGTTAGTTGTAGATGATTCATTGTATTCTGTAGAAAAAAAGATGGAAATAATTGATTATTGGATAGATGAACAGAAAAGATTAAAGATTGAGTTGCTTAATTCTGATGTTGGAAAGGGTATTCTAGAAGAGCAAAAAAACTATATAGATGAAATATGTAATCAGATTGAAAAAATTCTTATGGGAGTGTCTAGGAGAAAGAACCCAAGTCAGATTGCGGTAGTTAATGAAATTATAAAAAAATCTGAACGAAATAAACAAAAAGAAATAGCAACTATTAATAAGGGAGAAGAATATATAAGAACATTCCTTGCTGAAAATGGTGGCAAAACACTTGGAGAAATAAGCGAATTTACTGGTATGTCTAATGCTTCTATACGTAGATATATTGCATTATTGGTAGAAAAAGGATATATAGAGAGAATAGGACCGCCGAAAGGAAGTAGGTATTTCATAAAAGAAAGATAGTATTACATGAATACTGGTTTTGGGTGTTTTTGTCCAAATATTTCCAAATAGAAATCCGTGGTTGACTTTTAAAAAAATATATTATAATTCTTATAAGTGATTGCGTCACATGTCTCTGAGGGAGCTGTGACCCAGAGAGGTTCTGCGGAACCTCTCTGTTTGTTATATGACAAATAAGGAAAAAGTATGAATCATACAGATAAACCATTTCTAACATATGAGGAACAAATTCAAAAATTATTATCAAAACATATGTCCGGCAACTGTGGAATACGAATAGCAGATTAGTCTTGAGGCAACATATAGCAGTAATAGTGGGAGGGGCTAATATGTGGATTGGCAATTTATAACGCATCATCTAACAAGCGGATATCCTCCTGTCGCTGCGGCATTGGTGCTGTACTTTATTCTTTTGCATGTGATGGGGAAGAGGCAGACCATAGGTCATATAATTGTTTCATTTGTAGTCTGCTTTTATCTCGTGGGAATACTGACAATGATAGGTGTCTGCATTGGTGGGTCTTTCTCCCCGAGAATTGTTTATGTTCCGTTTGTGGATATGATAAGAGGACCTATAGACACTGCTCTGAACATTATTTTGTTTGTTCCACTGGGCTTTTTTCTTCCGATTCTTTATCGAAAATACGACAGAATCGGTAAGATCGCTTTAGTAGGATTCCTTGTATCCTTGTCTGTAGAAATAGCGCAAATGTTTGGAACTGGAGCTACAGATGTTAATGACTTGATAACCAATACGGTTGGGGCATGTTTAGGATTTATGCTTTATAAATTGGTAAACAAGGCGATCCTTAAATCCTGGGTTAAACAGATTCAGGTTGACGGAGTTCAGTGCTATTATGAATTGCTGTTCTTTTGGTTTGGAGCATTATTGATAATGCTGACTATTCAAATTCATATTATCCATGCATTATTTGCGGGAAATGCACCAGCCGGTGATATGCAGGAGTGGAAATAGTCCAGCAGTAACAGCTTTATCGGAGCCATTATAAATGGACAGACCAATTACATTATTATTCACGCTAATGTCGGTGGATGGCAAGATCAGTATCAGATCCGCAGACGAGTCGGAAGTGGATCTGGACTTTCCAAAGATTCTTGGCGAAAAGGAAGGTCTGCATCAATACAATAAGTCAACAAGGAGGCAAAAACGTGTACAGAGAGAGAATAAAACTATACTCAGAACTGGAAAGAATGCTCAACAGCAAACTTCTTGCCTATATTACAAGTGACCGCCCAGGTTTTGAAGCGGCCATCGGACAAGATACTATCGACTTATTCATCAATCAATTGGATAAAATAGGTGTAGTCAAGAAGATCTCTTTGTTCCTTTATACACGCGGTGGAGATACTGCCGCAGCATGGAATATAGTTAATCTTTTACGTCAATACTGCGATGATCTGCAGGTTGTTATCCCGCACAAGGCACATAGCGCAGAAACGCTGATAAGTATTGGAGCTAATTCGATCATAATGACAAAGCAAGCAACCCTTGGCCCTATTGACCCCAGCATAAATACACCATTAAACCCACCTATTCCTAATGCTCCTCCCCAAAACAACTATCCAGTCAGTGTAGAAGCTGTTAAAGGTTATCTTGCTTTTGCAAAGGAAGAGTTATCGATCAAGGACGATATAGCTTTATCCAACATAATGATCAAGCTCTCAGAATACGTGCATCCGTTAGTTTTGGGACAGGTCTATCGAGCACGCGCACAGATAAAGATGCTAGCCGAAAAATTGCTGGCAAATCAAGTTACAGATAATGCCAAGATAAAGGATATTATAGCATTTCTTTGTAGCGATTCTGGAAGCCATGACTATACGATAAACCGTCGAGAGGCAAAGAATGTTCTTGGTTTAAATATTGAAAAGCCTAATGATGAAATGTATGATGTCATCAAATCAATTTATGATGACATCAGCCTTGAGCTTGGGTTTGGAGTTCACTTTGATCCTGTCGCTGTATCACAGATTAACGATGGAACGTATAATGTGACAAGAGCTTTGATTGAAAGTATCGAAGGCGGTAGCGACGCATTTGTGACTGAAGGAAACGTCAAAAGAGTAACTGTTCCAGGAATGCCAGGGCAACCGGAACAACAAGGGATACAAACTACAAAAACTTTTGAGGGGTGGAAGCATGGATCAAGTATTGCTGACGGAACAAACGATTCTCCCAACAACTGATATCAACTGCATCATTTCTACAAAATCAAATTACGCCAATTATCATACCATCTCCACTACGAACGGTTTTAATGCGTTAATCGACATTCTGGAGAACGTGATTGTTCTTACGGATACGTAAAACATAGAAAACAAGTAGGATATTTGTGGCAACAAATTGGCAACAAAAAAATTGGATAGCCCGTATCCGAGGAGAATACAGATAATCAAAACAATACGTACCATATCGCTCAAACAAAACTGTTTAAGTCAAGCTTTTAAGGAGCGAGTATGAATGATACAGAGCTAAACTCAGATTAATATACAGCGAGACGCCGGCATTTGCCGGTGTCTCGCTGTTTTGTAAATACAATATAATACATCGGGATTATGCCTATGCCATAGTCCCGATGAGCATATGGGCACGAAGCGAAACGGAGCCTGAATGAGTACATCCTGCAAGTAAAAAAAACAAGATACCAAAGGGATGAAAAATTAGCCTCATATACGATAAAATGACGAATGTTGTAAATGATATTATATAGATACAGTGTTTTGTTACATATAAGTGATTTTTTATGACAACATGGATATGTTTTATCTGACGGATGATACATAATTATCAATGATTATATTATTGATATGACAACATTTATATTGTATCTTTCCATATTTCATTGTATTACATATGACAGAATATTACGTAACAAAGTATAAAATATCGTGAAGGGAAGTAGAGAAGAATGTCCAAAGTATTATATATTATAGGAAATGGTTTTGATTTGCATTATGGATTAGAAACAGGAGTAAATACCTTTAAGAATATACTGTCTCAAAAATATATAGATACGGTAGGCATTAATGCTGAGAGACAGCGTAAAATTGGAAAAATAGATGTATATTACAAAGAGTTGAATTACTCCATTGATAAAATAGCAGAGATACTTCATATTTCTAGTGACGAGGTTGATGATGTTATCAACTCTTTACTGGAAGAAAACGATAATATTTAGATGTATAGAAGATAAAAACTGTCGAAAATACTATTTGTACGTGGAAAGAGGTTTAATACTATGATAAAATAAAAAAACAGATTGGATCATATACAACAAGAGATAAATCCGTATGAGGAATGATTTATGAATCGGGAGTTTATGCAGAATTTGCTTGATTCTGGAGAAGGTTATACAATTGAATATAAGAAAAATGAAAATAAACTAAGTTCAGACGTATTTGAAACTATCAGTTCGTTTAGCAATCGATATGGTGGGCATATTTTACTTGGGGTTATTGAGGTAGAAAAGAGCGGACGTAAAGTAGGGCAAGTTAAGGGCGTAGATAAGGATCGTGTTTATGATATAAAGCGTGATTTTATCACTAGTTTGAATAATCCGACCAAATTCAAACCGACACTTTATCTGGAACTTGAAGAATTTGATTATGATGGAAAAACGGTTTTGTGGACTTATGTACCACCAATGTCACAAATATGTTATTGTGATAAAAGGATATATGATCGGATAGAGGATTCTGATCAGGATATTACAGATAAAAACGATCGTGTAGCTGAGATCATTTCTAGAAAATCGTCAGATTATCGAGAACAACAGATATTACCATATGCAAAAGAATCTCATCTTCAAATGGAACTGTTGGATAAAGTTCGTGAGCTCGTAAGGGCAAGAAGTAAGGATCATCCATGGGTAAATATGGATGATATGGCAATTATGAGAAGCGCTGGGCTCTATGTTGAGAATATTGTTACCGGAAAAAGTGGATTTAACCTGGCGGCTATTCTTCTGTTTGGAAAACCGGAGGTAATAAAATCGTGTGTTCCGGGTTATAAGACGGATGCAATCTATCGTGTTGATAATATAGACCGCTACGATGACAGGGATATTGTTGAGGATAATCTTATTGAGTCATATGACAGATTGATGGCGTTTTGTTTGAAGCACATGGATAATCGTTTTATACTGGATGGAGATATAAGTATTGATGCCAGGGAACTTATTGCACGTGAAGTTGTCAGTAATATATTAATTCATCGTGATTATACTAATGCCTTTCCGGCAAAACTGATCATAGAGAAGGGGGTTCTTCGGACTGAAAACTGGAGTAAATCAAGATTTAATGGCCCGCTGAACATTGAGTCTTTTTCACCTTATCCAAAGAATCCTATTTTATCTAGCTTTTTTGTGAATATAGGGCGTGCTGATACTCTTGGATCGGGAATGAGAAATCTGTATAAATATACGAGATTGTATTCTCATGCAGAACCGATTTTGGTTGAGGGGGATATTTTCGAGATTCGAATTCCGCTCATAAAGTCGGAGATTGGTAACGAGAAGTCGGAGGTTGAACAGCAAAAGTCGGAGATATGTAACGAGAAGTCGGAGGTTGATCAGCAAAAGTCGGAGATAGGTAACGAGAAGTCGGAGGTTAATCAGCAAAAACCGGAGATAGGTGGTTTGCATATAATTGTTGAGAAACTACCAATGGATAAATTGCTGGAAGAATGTAATAAACATAAATACAGAGCTGACGTTGTTGAGAGTATAAAAAAAGTTTATAGTGGAATAAATGCAAATCAGGTTTTTGGGGCCTCGGATGTTGTAAAAATCCTTGATTGTGCATATTCTACCGCATCAGAAGTTGTTAAAAGACTTCGGAATATGAAAGTGTTGGTCCCTGTAAGTGGACAGGGGAAAGGAAAATATAGATTTATAAATAAATCTGATATAGAAGAAATCTGAAAAAAATAGCTACGAGAGTGTTTATCGGTAACATTTTGGTAACATAAAACATTCTAAATACAAACAATACAAATAGTATCTGTGTATGTTGTATAGATTAAGGCTTTTCATATACCATATGCAGAAGAAACAAAACTGTATGATTGAATATGAGTGATAACGAGCCAAGCACAAGATAAATAAACAGCGGTCACCGAAGGTGACCAATCGGAAAGAAGGGGGATCCCTCAAGCTTGCTTGAAGGGGAGCACCCTTCTTTTTGATTGATGGCTGCGCAGCAGCGCTGTTTATTTATCGGAGTATTTGGCGACAACATACAACCGAGCAGAACTGTGAACGA
>OCTW011613627.1_pt1 | contig 19046 bp, 15 predicted proteins | sample 1539671 | NCBI WGS metagenome assembly OCTW01 (sample SAMN02144230, study PRJEB22623) | gut metagenome | biome: sheep rumen | host: Ovis aries | place: New Zealand
ACCTTATCACCCTTCATCAGAAACAGTGGTTCATACTGAAAAAACTGCAATTTTCACCAGGAAGCAATTCCCCGGTCGCAGCGTAAGTCCTGTCGCCAGGACGCTGAAAAACGGACAGAATGAGATCAAGTCCTTCATCGGCATAGAAGGGAGCTATGTATGCCAGATGAATTTCAGACGACAGATCAGCTGAAGGATTACTATCGGAAATGGATTTCTGTTTATAAGGAGGGGGCGATCCGGGATGTGACGCTGTCCAAGTACCGCATGAGCCTTTCCTGGATTGAAAAATTAGTGCCGGACCTGAGGCTTTGCGACGTCACGAGGACAGTCTATCAGCAGATCATCAATGAATATGCGAAAGAGCATGAGCGTCAGACGACGATGGATTTTCATCATCAGCTGAAGGGTGCGGTGCTGGATGCCGTCGACGAGGGACTGATTCCACGTGATCCGACGCGAAAGGTGATCATCAAAGGCAGGACGCCTGCTGATAAGAAGAAAAAATATCTGAATCAGTTTGAGCTTCATGCGCTTCTGAAAAGCCTGACGCTGGGGGAAGAAGTGAGCTGGGACTGGTTCATTCTGCTTGTCGCCAAGACCGGGATGCGTTTCTCTGAAGCGCTGGCGATCACGCCGGCAGATTTCGATTTTGCACATCAGACGGTTTCAGTCAGCAAGACATGGAACTACAAGGAAGGCGGAGGTTTCGCCCCGACCAAGAATCGTTCCTCTGTCAGAAAAATACAGATCGACTGGCAGGTGGTGATGCAGTTTGCGTCTCTTGTGAAGAATCTGCCTTCAGACAAGCCGATTTTTGTGCAGAATGATGAGGATAAGGTTTACAACTCCACCGTGAATGATATTCTGGAGAGGTATTGTAAGAAACTTGATATTCCTGCAATTTCCGTGCACGGACTTCTCCACACGCATGCCTCGATCCTGCTCTATGCCGGCGTCTCGATCGCCAGTGTGGCGAGGCGCCTGGGGCACGCCAGCATGACGACGACGCAGAAGACGTATCTGCACGTGATACAGGAACTTGAAAATCAGGATGTGGATCTTGTGATGAGGTCACTTGCCAACCTGACGTAATCATGTAATTAATGAAAATGCCGATGGAGGATGACGAAAATGGCAGTACCAAAATACGACGAATTGATGAAACCGTTGCTCCAGGCGGTGAAGGATGGCAAGGTGTACAAGATAAACGAGGTTGCAACGATCTTGGCGCAGCACTTGCATTTATCGGATGATGATCTCGCGGAGATGCTCCCGAGTGGAAGACAGACAGTGTTTCTGAACCGTGTGGGCTGGGCCAAGACGTATCTGAAAAAGGCCGGTCTCCTGGACAGTCCGAAGCGCGCATCGATTGTCATTACGGATGCAGGCAAGCAGGTGGCAGCGGAGGATCCGGATAAAATCGATTCCAAATATCTTGAACGATTCCCATCTTTCGTGGATTTCGTATCTGTGACAGGGCAGACGGATGAACATCATACAGAGCCGGAATTCCATAGGACCAAGGATCTGACGCCGGACGATCAGTTTGAAGAGGCATACAGACAGATCAATGCCAATCTGGCTTCGGATCTTCTCAGCGAAGTGCTGAAGATCACTCCGCATACATTTGAAAAACTTGTTGTCGATCTCTTGTCGAAGATGGGCTATGGAACGGTGGAATATGGGAGCTATGCGACTGTCGCCTCCGGTGATGACGGGATTGACGGCATTATCATGGAGGACAAGTTAGGCTTTTCTCTGATCTATATGCAGGCAAAGAAATGGGATGTGGATCAGGTTGTGGGTCAGCCTGCCATTCAAAGCTTTGTCGGCGCGATCGCGGGGAAGCATGGCGACGGGCTTTTTGTCACGACAGCCAGGTTTTCACAAAAGGCAAGAGAGTATGCGAACGTGCATCACATCATTCTGATTGACGGACAGAAGCTCGCTAATCTGATGATCGAGTACAATTTCTGCGTATCAACTCGCAAGACATTTGAAATCAAGACGATCGATACGGATGCACTCGCGGAATATCAGGACGCATAATAATATGGACGAATTACTTTACTTGGCGGGGAGGTATGTCTGATTATGAGGGGAAAGTTTCATATCCGCGTCAGTAACTCGTCATCCGAAGCCAGGAAGTGAGATACCTGAGGAGCATTTGACATGGACCACTTTTCGAAAGAAGCAGATTTTGAGCACGCACTGATCGAAGCTCTGCAGCGGTACGGATGGGAGTACACGGGGCAGGACCGGCAGATTCATTCGGACCAGACGATCTTAAGCCACCCGACGGAGCAGGACCTGATCGACAACTGGGCGAAGATCATCTATGAGAACAACAACAGCATCGACCGGCTCAATGACTGCCCGCTGACCAAGGAGGAGATGGACGAACTGATCGAGCAGATCAGGCGGAGTGAGACACCCAATGCGCTCCATGCGTGGATTGATGGCGGAACGGTGGCGATCAAGAGGAAGAATCCGGCCGATACGCTTCACTACGGAAAGGAAGTCAGTCTCTTTATCTTCAGCCCCAGCGAGATCGCGGCGGGAAGGAGCCGCTATCAGATCGCGGAGCAGCCGGTCTTTTCTCGAAAGGATAAGATTCTGCAGGATCGCCGGGGCGACGTGATGCTGCTGATCAACGGCATGCCGCTCATCCATATCGAGCTGAAGCGATCGGGTGTCCCGGCGGAAGAGGCGGTCAATCAGATCGAAAAATATTTGCACGAGCGGATTTTCACCGGGCTTTTTGCACTTGTCCAGTTCTTTGTGGCGATGAACCCGGAGGAGACGGTCTATTTTGCCAATCCGGGCAGCGGTGCCCGGGTCAACCGTGACTTCTGCTTCCACTGGGCCGATGTGAACAACGATCCGATCAATGACTGGAAAGAAGTGGCGGAGAAGTTGCTCTCCATCCCGATGGCGCACCGCATGATCGGCAATTACATGATTGCGGACGATTCGGACGGCATTCTGAAAGTGATGCGGAGCTATCAGTACTATGCAGCCAGCGCGATCTCTGACCGTGTCGCGAAGAATGACTGGACGGAAGGGAAGCAGCTCGGCGGGTATGTCTGGCATACGACGGGATCCGGCAAGACGATGACGTCCTTCAAGTCGGCGCAGCTGATCGCGAAATCCAGATGCGCGGACAAAGTGGTCTTTCTGATGGACCGGATCGAACTCGGCACGCAGTCGCTGAAGGAATACCGTGCGTTTGCGGACAATGAAGATGATGTTCAGGCCACGGAGGATACGATCACACTGATCACCAAACTGAAGAGCGGGGACCCGAAGAATACGCTGATTGTCTCTTCGATCCAGAAGATGAGTAACATCAAGGAAGATGCTGCAGTGAAAATGCGTGCGAAGGACCTGGAGGAGATGCAGAGCAAGCGTCTCGTCTTCATCATCGATGAGTGCCACCGCTCAACTTTCGGAGAAATGCTCTCGACGATCAAGGCCACGTTCCCGAATGCCCTCTTCTTCGGTTTCACCGGAACACCGGTCTTCTCGGAAAATCAGCAGGCACTGAGCACGACTGCGGACATTTTCGGAAATGAACTGCACCGTTACAGCATCGCGGACGGCATTCGCGACCGGAACGTGCTGGGATTTGATCCGACGATGGTGCTGGTCTACAAGGACCGGGATCTTCGGAAGATGGTGGCACTTAAGGAGTCTGGCGCCGCATCAGAGGAAGAGGCGATTCATGATCCCGTGATGAGCCGGAAGTATTATCATTTTATGTCGCAGTCAGAAGTTCCGATGGCCGGGCAGAAGAAGGAGGATGGCAGGTACCAGAAGGGAATTGAGGACTATATCGGATCGGAAGCCTGGCAGACGGACGAATACCAGAGCGCTGTTGTGGACAACATCATGGAAAACTGGCTGACGCTCAGCCGGAATGGCCAGTTCCATGCGATTTTCGCGACCTCCAGTATCCCGGAGGCGATCCGGTACTATCGTCTCTTTCGCACAAAATACCCGGCGATGAAAGTGACGGGGCTCTTTGATCCGACGATCGACAATCAGGGCGGGGAAAGATCGATTCTGAAGGACGATGGCCTTAAGGATATGCTGAATGACTACAACGAGACGTTTGGCCAGAATTTTGATATCGGGCGGTATGCATTTTTCAAGAAAGATGTTGCGGCGCGGCTTGCGCATAAGCGGCCGTATGAACGGGTGCAGCCGGAGGCACAGCTGGATCTTCTGATTGTTGTCAATCAGATGCTCACAGGTTTTGACTCGAAGTGGGTCAATACGCTGTATCTCGACAAGGTGCTCGTGTACCAGAACCTGATCCAGGCGTTCTCCAGGACAAACCGCCTCTTCAATATCAACGAGAAACCGTTCGGCATCATCCGGTACTTCCGGATGCCGCATACGATGAAGCGGAATATCGAGGATGCGGTCCGGCTCTACTCGGGGGATCGTCCGCAGGGGCTTTTTGCCGATCATCTCCCGGAAAATGTACGTCATATGAACGAGACGTTCCTGGATATGATCGACGTTTTCAAGGGCGCCGGCGTTCCGGATCTCGACCGTCTGCCGGCGGACGTGCCGTCCAAAGCCCGATTCGCGAAGCTGTTCCGTGCATTTTCCACTTATCTGCAGGCGGCAAAACTTCAGGGATTCAGCTGGGATAAGCGGGTATATGATGCCAGAAGCGACCCGGAGGATGAGCACGACGCACCGCCGGTCAGTCTGATTCCGACTGAAGAGAAGTATCGGATTCTGCTGCAGCGGTACAAGGAGCTTCGAACTGATGGAGGAGGGAAGGACGGGCCGGTTGATATCACGTTCCCGATCGATCCTTATCTGACCGAGCAGAACACCGGCGTGATCGACAACGATTATATGAATTCACGTTTCGAGAAGTGGAAGAAGCAGCTGAATGATCCGAATGTGGATCCGAAGGACCTGGAAAATACACTGGCGGAACTTCATAAATCATTCGCATTCCTCTCGCAGGAGGACCAGAAGTACGCCAATCTGTTCCTTCATGATGTGCAGAGTGGAGACGCACATCTTGTGCCGGGCATGACGTTCAGGGATTATATCGTGCAGTATGCGAAAAGCGCCCGTCATGAGCAGGTGAACCGGCTGGTGAAGTATCTGGGCCTTTCCGAGAAGAAGCTTACAGACATCATGAAAGCGCATGTGACGAAGGATCAACTGAACGAATACGGGCGGTTTGATGACCTGAAGAATTCAGTTGTCCGTGAAAAGGCGCAGGTGTATTTCTCAAAAATAGACGGAAAGAAACTGCCTCCGTTCATGGTCAGCAACCGTGTCGACAAGCTTCTGACGGACTTCATTCTGTCCGACGGGTGCGATATTCCGGACCCGGATGAGGACGAATAAGGGCAGGGAGTTCTGACATTCGGAGCATTGAAAATGAGGGCTCCTGAGCCACCATGCCCTGAGCCCTCGGCATTTTTGCAAGATCGGTTTTACAGCGACGCCATCTTACTTTCCCGCAGCTGCTTCACCTCGGTCTCCGTCATTCCCGTATACTCCGCGATCTCCGCATCGGAAAGAACACCTTTTTGGATCATGCGGAGAGCAGTCTCCTTGCGATTATCCGCAACGCCTTCGCTGATTCCCTGGGCCCTGCCTTCGCTGATTCCCTGGGCCCTGCCTTCGCTGATTCCCTGAGCTATTCCTTTTGCTATCCCCTTCTCCTCAATCATCGCACTGTAGTTACACATGCGTTCCACCTCCGCTTCCATCTTATTCGTCACCGGAATTCCGAAATGGTCCTGCAGCGCTGCCAGCTTTTTCTTCGGTTTCAGATCTCCTGACAACAGGGTCGACAGCATCCGATGAAGATCCGATCCTGGATTCACTGCCTTACCGCCCTCGTTGTCCTTCTTTCGGTACTCCTCCACGCCATACTTCAGAATCCAGGCGAGGATTGGTTTGTTGGCCAGAAGCTGCTTGACGTTCTCATCGAGTCTGGCATGTGCGTCTGCAGTTACGATCGCGCATCCAAGTGCATTTAAGCAACTCTCCATAAATGGCCTCCTCTCTTGGCGAAAGTCATCCGGAAACAGTAACGTTTGCACTTATCATATCACAGGTGAAGAGGGGAGTTTGTGAAACCTGATAGCACGATCCATCCGAGTTTTGGGGTGAAGCGAACGAGACCGACAGATACTGCTAGCTTGTCCCGGGCGTGAGTGAGGAGTGCCGGTCTTAGGTGTATCATCCTACAGTTTATGGAATACATAAACTGCGCTATAGTTATTTTATGGCTCCGGCTGAACGCGGAGCGCCTGGCACCCGATACGTAAGGAACGTGCGACAATGAAGATCTATTTTGCCCCGATGGAGGGGATCACCACAAGCCCTTTCCGCAACGCTCACGCCGCAATCTTTAAGGGCGTAAACAAATATTATGCACCCTTTATCAATGTGACTGAAGCGAAGGGCCTCAGCCGGTCGGAGAAATACGACCTTTCTGCGGATGGGAACCCGGAATTTGACATCCGTGAGGGCAGGCTCGTGCCGCAGCTGATGGGGAAAAATCCGGATTTTCTGGCAAATGCAGTCCGAGGGCTGGAAATGGCCGGCTATCCCGAAGTGAACCTGAATTTCGGATGCCCGTCCCCGACCGTGACCAGGCGCGGCAGAGGAGCAGGTATACTACGTGATCCGGAAGAAGTTGACAGGCTTCTTGACGGTATCTTTCTGAGACTTGACGGGAAGATATCGATTTCCGTCAAGACCAGAATCGGCATGGAAGAAAATCTGATGCCTCAGCTGATCCAGGTCTACAATCAGTATCCGTTGTCAGAAGTCACGGTCCATCCCAGACTGGGAAATCAGGGGTATAAGGGATCGCCTGATCTCGAAAGCTATGGGGAGGCGGCTGCATTTTCGACTAATCCGGTCGTGTATAATGGCGACATTCTGACGCCTTCCGATGCAGAAGCGATCATGACGAGGTTCCCCGAAACGTCCGCCATCATGATCGGCAGGGGGCTGGTGATGAATCCTGCCCTGGCGGAATCCATCCTTGGGATCACGGAAGAGGGCAGCAGGATGAAGCACTTCCAAGACCGGATCCTGCGTCTTTATAGAAATGCACCCGCCGACGATGGAGGAATCCTCGCCAGGATGAAAGAGCTGTGGGGATTCTGGGTCAGACCTCTTGAAGATGAGGACGGCACGCTGCCATCCCGGATCAGGAAGCAGTATAAGGCACTGAAAAAATCGCGGAATATGGCGGAGTACGTGGCGGCATCGGAGATACTCATGGAATGTATTCAAGAGGCATAAGATAACCGGGGAGTGCCTGGCACCTGGCTCACGGAAAGCGATAATCCCGATAATTGGCAAATGTTCCCGCGGATGTCGCATAATCCTTTCCACGGTAAAGGCAGGTCAGATGAGAGGCCGGTATCCCCGACAGGTCCGCAAAGTTATCCAGCCCTTTCAGAAATCTCCGGTTCATCGTCTCCGAAAGTTTGATTTCATATGCGTTGAGATCCGTCCCGCGTTCTGTCAGGAGATCCACCTCGTTCTGGTTTGTATCACGCCAGAACCAGGCGGCCGGCTCCCTTCCCAGAATATATTGCTGCTTCATATATTCCGTAACAACCATATCTTCAAAAACGGCCCCCGCCTGGTCGCTTTTCTTCAGCTGTTCTTCCGTTTCGATTCCAAGAAAATAGCAGAGCAGACCTGTATCATAAAAGTACAGTTTTGGTGATTTGATCAGCCTCTTTGAATAATTTCGGTAATAGGAATGAAGCCGATAGATGACATAACTCTGCTCCAGAATAGAGAGCCATGCATTCGCAGTCGGAATGGTGATGCCTGCCTCATTTGCCAGAGAGGTCATGTTCAGCACCTGTCCGACCCTGGATGCACATAAGCGGACAAACAGCGAAAACTGAGCATTGTCCGCGATCCGTCTTACGGATCGGACATCTCTCTCGATATAAGTCATTACATAGCTGGGAAAGTAATCCGTCGGATCGATTTTCTTGTCATACAGCCGGGGATATCCTCCGATCAACATCTGATTCCAGACAGATTCCGGAAGAATGCCGGCATCCTTCAGTTCGCCAATGGAAAAAGGTGCCATTTTCAGAACCGCACATCTTCCTGCAAGGCTTTGCGAAATGGATTCCATCAGCAGAAAATTGTGGGAACCGGAGAGAATGTATTGCCCTGTTTCATCCCGTGCATCAATCTTTGTCTGAATATAAGAGAAAAGTTCCGGAACCCGCTGCGCCTCATCAATGATCACATGATCATCATACTCTGAAAGGAAAGCCCTCGGGTCTTCCATAGCCAGTTCACGGATATCCGGGTCTTCCAGTGAAACATAACGGTATTCCGGCAGGGCATGCTTCAGAAGAGTCGTTTTGCCGCACTGTCTTGTTCCCGTCACGGTCACAACCGGAAACTGTCGGATGGATTTGCTTAATTCTGCCTGGATCGCTCTGCTGATCATGACGATATGTCCCTTCACAATTGGTCGTTTTATGAAAATACCATATCACGGTTTATGAAAATCATAAACTGCATTTTATGATTTTCATAAAAACCAATAGAGATTTTGACTGTTTTCGCTTCATCATCGGGCTCATACGGACAGGCGGCATTTCCTCAGGTTTTCTTGTTCCGAATACAACGCGGAGAATTGAGAATCTTGTGAAAGACTGGTATCCCATCGTGGAGCGTCACGACGGGAATGGAGAGTCAAGGCTTGTTGTCGTAAATGACGGGAGCAAGGATGATACCTGCGAGATGCTCCTGAAACTTGCTGAGGAAAGACCTTTGCTTAAGCCGCTGACAAAGAAGAACGGCGGGCATGGTTCGGCGGTACTTTTCGGCTATCGCTATGCTGTCCGGCATGGAGCGGATTTTATCTTTCAGACCGATTCGGATGGCCAGACCAATCCGGACGAATTCGAGGAATTCTGGAACCACAGGAATGAATATGACGCCCAGTTCGGAAACCGCACTGTCCGTGGCGACGGGCAGCAGAGGGCGTTTGTCGAGAAGACCCTCTGCCGCATTCTGAAGCATTATTTCAAGGTTGAGATCCCGGACTCCAATGCACCCTTCCGGCTGATGACAAGAGATTATGTCGATGAGTATATTCAGAAAATGCCAGCCGATTATAATTTACCCAATGTCATGCTGACGACGTTCGGGGCCTTTTACCACAGGAAGATCCGTTTTGCCCCGATTTCATTCAGGCCCCGCCAGGGCGGTGTCAATTCGATCAACGTGAAGAAAATCGTGAAGATCGGACGGCAGGCCCTGAGGGACTTCAGAAAATTCCGGGAAGAGATGGGCGTCTGATAAGGATTACCCCACGTACCGGTGAATCGTATCCCGCACGGCTCCGGGCCCCGCGAGCATTTCCCGAAACATCGCTTCCACCTTGTCACCGACCCCGGCTTTGTAGAGATCGATGAAGAAAATACGCTCGTTGGAAAGGATCGGACGGAGCTGGTCCGTGAACGTCTCCGATTTTCCGACCACGATCCCCATGAGGGCGTCTGTCAGCTCCTCGTTCATCGGATCGGGCGCGAGCTCGAAGCGGCTGCCGTTATCGTCGACTGCGAGCAGATAGCGGAGCCAGCCGGCGATGCCGAGCGGGATGGCGGTCAGTTTTTCGGCGCTGCCATATTTCGCGACATAGGCCTTGATCGTCTCGCCGAAACGGATCCCGACCATCTGCGAGACGTCGACAGACAGACGGAGGTTGGTGTCGCCCAGATATTCATTTACGAAGCGGTCGCGGAACAGTTCGTCTGCAAATGCTTTCGGTGAGAGGATCTTCGGGTCCTCGACCATCGCGATGCCTTCTGCCTCCACCATCTGCGCCATCTTCATCGTGTCCGGATTGTGATTCAGCATATGCGCGAACAGCGGCTCACCGAGCACCACGCCGATCGGACCGAGCGCGGAATGCACTGGATTGAGGCAGGCCGTGACTTTCATCCGCTCCGCGAGGTTGACAGTCTTCCGGTCTGTCAGATAGACGCCCTGGCCTTCTTCAAGAGCCGGCCGTCCGTTCGGGAAGTGGTCCTCGATCACGAGATACTGTGCCCGCTCGGCATTCGCGAACGGCGCGATGAAGGTCTTCTTCGATGTGATGACCGGCTTCATATTCTGAACGCCTATCTTTTCAAGATCGTCTGCAATCGTCTCACTCGGGCGCGGTGTGATTTTGTCGATCATCGTCCATGGAAATGCAACTGTCTGTTCATCCTGCACGTAGGATACGAAATCGTCTCCGACGAATCCCTTCTTCTGCCACTCATCGACCATCGTGAGGACGGCATCTCTCAGTTTCTTTCCATTCTGGGAGCAGTTGTCCATCGAGACGAGCGCAAGCGGTTTCTTTCCGTTCTGGAAGCGGGTGTAGAGCATAGAGGTCACAATCGCGACCGCACTGGTTGCCTTTTCCGGACCGTTTTCGATGTCGTTCTGAATGAATGGAAAATAGGTGCCATCTGACTTTTTCAGCGCGTATCCTTTCTCCGTGATCGTGAAGGAGACGATCTGAAGGTCGGGGCTTGAGAAAACCTCCTTCAGGCGATTCCACTGGACCGCATCATGGCAGTCTGCTTTGACCGCTTCAGCGAGGGATGCGATCACGCGGACATCGCGGGTCCCGTCTCCGTTTAAGATCACACTCAGGCCCAGGTTGTCGAACGGCCTGTAGATTTTGTCGACGATCTCGTAGTCGAACGTCTCCACGCAGGTGAGGCCCCGGTCCAGAAGGCCTCTCTCGATCAGGTCATCCGCAATGCCTCCGATGAAGATCCGGAAGATGTTGCCGATGCCGAAATGCACCCATCTGGGCGCGCGGATGGCCTTCTCTGTCACGCCCCGGACATTATAGGACGGCAGGACGATGCCGGCTTTTTCCCATTGTGCCTTGTCTTTTAAACCTTCATCTGACAGGATCATGTCATTCCCTCCATTTCCATCATGTTGATAAGGTGTTCCCGGTCTGGTCTGCATTTCCCGAAATGACCACGATGAAGCCTGTTATGATGCTGCGGCGCTTCTCTCAATCCATCTTACCACGGGTGCGTTCTTTTGTGTTCTCTCAGCTTGTTTGTTCCGGCCATCCCGGTGTTTCGTGGTATAATAGCAGGGTCTGTTTGTATTGTATGAGGGGAGCTTGATTTATGACCGATGAGAAGAAAAAGGTTTTCTGGCCGATTCTTGAAATTTTTATCATAGGAATTCTTGCACTTGGCTTCTCGACGTATGCCTCCTGTAATTTCTGGGTGGTGAGAGATAATACTTCCGATTCCAGCGTTTTTTCATATGTCGCAAGAGTGATTTTAAACGGCGGAATGCCCTATCGGGATGCTTTTGACCATAAAGGACCGCTTATCTATCTGATCAATGTCGTCGGTCTTCTGATTTCCGATTGGAAAGGGATCTGGGTCATTGAAGTGGTGACGCTCTTTTCGACGTTCTTTATTATGTATCGGATTGCCCGGCTTTTTGTATCGAGGATCTGGTCGCTCCTGATTCTTCTGACCTCTTCGTGCCTTCTCGGAACATTTTATAAGGGCGGAAATCTCACGGAAGAATATGCGATGCCCTTTATCGCGGCAGGGATCTATATATTTATTGATTATTTTGTCAATCACCGTATTTCGAAGATCCGTCTTGTGATCTGCGGCGCTTCCTTCGCGGCAGTTCTGATGCTTCGGGCCAATATGTGTGCTCTTTGGATTGTGATGTGCATTGTGGTTCTGGTCCAGTGCATCATCGAAAAGAGATACAGGGACCTGGGAGGATTTCTCTTATGGTTTATCACAGGCGCCCTGCTGGTGATCCTGCCGATCGTCATCTGGCTTGGTGCAAATGGTGTGTTAAAAGCATTTGTTCAGGATTATCTTGTTTTCAACGGGAAGTATACATCTGATTCGAAATGGGCATCTACCGGTCATAAGGTCGATTCTTTTACCTATTTCGCGAACCGGAGCATTGTTCTTTTCACGGGAATCGGGATGCTGTATGTTTCTTACAGAAAACGAAAAATCTTTGATATCACATATACGCTTTATCTTGTTGTGAATATGCTGATGATCAGTATGTCCGGTCAGTCTTATGAGCATTACGGCATGATTCTGATCCCGGCTTTTGTCTATCCATTTGTGAGGATGACAGGGATTCTGTATGAGAGCCGGAACAGAACACTGGCAGACTTCTTCATGCTGTACCTGATCTGCATCTTTGCCGCCCCGTTCTGGCTCGGGGCATTTGATAGTGCGGTACAGGTCATGTCCGCAAGAAAGCATGGCAATTCGGATCAGATGTCGATCAGTGTGAAAGAGACGGCGGGTATTGTGGATGGAAATACATCTGAGAACGACCGCATCATGGTATTTGGAAACTGGGATATCATCTACAATCTGTCAGACCGGTTCGCATCAAATGAATATTCGTATCAAGCGCCGGTTCTCTCCATCGACAAGGAAAAGGCAGCTGATTTCTGGAACAAGATGAATGAGAACAAGCCAAAAGTGATTGTTTACCCGAACAACGTCGGCCCATCTCATAGAGAAAAATGTGATGCATTCCTGAGGGATAACGGGTACGTTGAAATCGGGAGAACGACCAATCAGGGCACGCCCGGGGCGGTTATCTATGCGCTCCAATGAGAGAAAGAAGGAAGAGCAGATATGGTTGATCAGCTTTATATCGTGGTTCCGGCCTATAACGAGGCTGCAAATATTGAGAATCTGGTAAAAGACTGGTACCCCGTCGTGGAACAGCATGACGGGGGCGGGGCGTCAAGACTTGTTGTCGTGAATGACGGGAGCAAAGATGATACCTATGAGATACTTCTGAAACTCGCCAAGGACAGGCCTATGCTTCAGCCACTTACAAAGAAAAACGGCGGTCATGGCCCGGCCGTGCTGTTCGGCTACCGCTATGCGGTTGAAAAAGGAGCCGATTTTATCTTTCAGACCGATTCGGACGGCCAGACCAATCCGGACGAATTTGAGGCATTCTGGGATAAACGGTATGAGTATGACGCACAGTTCGGGAACCGCACGGTGCGTGGTGACGGGCAGCAGAGGGCGTTCGTCGAGAAAACGCTCTGCCGGCTTCTGAAGCATTACTTCAAGGTGACCATACCGGATTCAAATGCACCGTTCCGACTGATGACAAGAGATTATGTCGAAGAATACATTCAGAAAATGCCGGCTGATTATAATCTCCCCAATGTCATGCTGACGACGTTCGGGAACTATTACCACAGGAAGATCCGCTTTATTCCGATCTCCTTCAGGCCCCGCCAGGGCGGCGTCAATTCGATCAACGTGAAGAAAATCGTGAAGATCGGACGCCGGGCCCTGAAGGATTTCAGAAATTTCCGGGAAGAGATGGGCGCTTGATGCGATCACATTCTTCCCCCCGTGGTTTCCGGGGGAAGATATGCTTTTTATGAAATGCACCCGCCCCCGCACCCATCCCGGTGAATCGCGGCCAGCACGACACAGAGATCCGCGTGTATTTCCCAAAATGAACACGATGAAGCCCGTTATGATGCTGGGGACTTTTCTGCACTCGTCTTACTATGTCGGGTGCTTTTTTGTGCTTTTTCCTGACTGCATTATAGCGGATCATTCAGAAAGCTCATAGAAATGAATCGATGATTATCACTGTAGTGATATAGTAAAAGAGGAGGTATAAAGAATGATGACCCGCGCATACCGAGAAATCGATCTGAATCTTCTCCGGAAAACTGAAGAGCACGGACTGGACCAATTCGGCGGGCGTTCTCGATGCGCCGGCGATGAAGATCCGCTTTATGCATTTTTATCATATCATCAAAGTGACAGACGATGGAAAGGCGAGCTGTCGCCTCATCCTTCTGCATGGCAGAAATATCAGATTTTATCTTAGCACGGCAGGCGAGTCTTTCGCTTTGTTTACGCTGCTGAACCGAAAAGAATCCCTTGAGGCGGATCAATTGACAACACGTTCGACCGGTGCTAATCTGAGTGTACAGTTGAAAGTACAATTCTATGGAATCGCGGATGACGGATATGGGAGAGACCCGGCGGGACTTTATTTCATGAGGCCGGGCGCCGAAGGGGCCAGAAACTCTCAGGCAGACGAACCGTATCCTGACGCACCCTGGAAAGCGGAAGCGCCGACGAAGTAACGTGCGGAAAGGGTGACACAAGTCCGGAAGGCACGGAATCTTTCAGGCAAAGAGACAGGGACATGCAGCTGCCAGCCCAATTGGATCGGGCTGGCGGGCTGCATGTCCCTGTCGTTTTATTCGGGTAAGCTGCGTCTGGCAGCAGGATTCTCGTTCCGGGCTTGCACGAATGGCGTGGCGTGTGGGTCTCGAAAAGGAAAGGAGGAAGGTTATGGAACTGAAGAAGACGCCGCTTTATGACGCGCATGTGGCAGCGGGCGGGAAGATGGTGGAATTCGGCGGCTACTGTATGCCGGTTCAGTACAGGACGGGCGTGATCCGGGAGCATATGGCTGTGCGTGAGGACTGCGGGCTCTTCGATGTCTCCCATATGGGGGAAATTCTTGTGGACGGCCCGGACGCGGTGGCGAACCTGAACGAGCTTTTGACGAATGATTATACGGAGATGGATGTCGGCCAGGTACGTTACAGCCCGATGTGCAACGAGAATGGCGGCACGGTGGACGATCTCATCGTGTACAAGTTCGGGCCGGGCCACTATTTTGTCGTCGTCAACGCGGCCAACAAGGACAAGGATTTCGAGTGGATGACAGTGCACCGTTTCGGAAACTGCACGATGCAGGATATTTCATCCTCCGTGGCGCAGCTCGCCTTGCAGGGGCCGAAGGCAGAGACGATTCTGAAGCGGCTGACCGCGGAGGAGAACATCCCGAAGAAGTACTACACAGCTCTCCGGGACCGTCCGGTCGGGCCATACAGCTGTGTGATTTCGCGCACAGGCTACACAGGATCAGACGGGTTTGAGTTCTACATTGCCTCTGACCACGCAGTTGATCTCTGGAATCTTCTTCTTGAGACGGGAAAGGACGACGGGCTGATCCCGTGCGGACTCGGTGCCCGCGACACGCTTCGTCTGGAAGCCGGCATGCCTCTCTACGGGCATGAACTCACGGACAGTATCTCTCCGCTTGTGGCTGGCCTTGGGATGTTCGTTAAGATGGAGAAGCCATCGTTTATCGGAAAGGTGGCGCTTGAGAAGGCAGGGAAGCCGACAGAGCGGCGTGTGGGACTTAAAGTCACGGGACGCGGCATCGCCCGTGAGCACCAGGGCGTCTGGGCCGATGGACGGCAGATCGGCGAGACGACATCCGGCACGATGGGACCGTACGTCGGGTATCCCTGCGCGATGGCGATTGTCGATATCGCGTTCCAGGAGCCGGGGATGCAGGTCGAGGTGGACGTCAGAGGAAGACGCGTCGCGGCGGAGGTCGTGAAGCTGCCGTTCTACAAGAAGAATGGTTGAGGGTAAGCCTGATAGTAACCGCTGCTGTGAGTTTTGAAGGGGCGGGGAACGAGTGGTACTTCTTCTCCGCACGGCGGGGAAGATGCATTTTCAAAAAGAGGAGGAACGCACATGAACATTCCGGAAGAGCTGAAGTACACGAGAACGCATGAGTGGGTGAAGACGGAAGACGGTGAGGCAGTGATCGGTATCACGGACTACGCGCAGGACGCGCTCGGGGACCTTGTCTTCGTCAATCTGCCGGAGGAAGGTGATGACGTGACGAAGGGCGAGGCATTTGCGGACGTTGAGTCGGTCAAGGCGGTCTCCGACGTGATCTCGCCGGTGACGGGAAGTGTGAGTGCGGTGCATGAGGAGCTGGCGGACGAGCCTCAGAAGATGAATGAGGATCCGTACGGCGCCTGGTTCATCCGGGTGAAGGACATCACCGATACCGAGGAGCTGCTTTCGGCAGAGGAGTACGCAGCGTTTGTGAAGGAAGAGCAGGAAAAGGCGGACTGAATTTCCCGGAAACTCTGTGAAAGGAGGATTGCGATGGGAGACTATGTGCCGGTCACAAAAGAAGAGCAGCAGGAGATGCTGAAGACTTGTGGCCTTGAGAAGATGTCTGACCTCTACCGGGACATTCCGGACGAGGCGCGCCTTAAAAAAACACTCGATCTTCCGGAGGGGAAGAGCGAACTGGAGGTGCGGCGTGTGCTTGGAGGTCTTGCCGCGCGGAACCACATCTTTCCGACGATTTTCCGCGGGGCGGGGGCATACCGCCACTATATTCCGGCGATCGTTGATCAAGTAACGGACCAGGAGGAATCGCTTCGGACCGCGTATACGCCGTACCAGGCGGAGATCAGCCAGGGCGTGCTGCAGGCGATTTTTGAGTACCAGACTGATATCTGTGAGCTGACCGGCATGGACGCGTCCAACGCGTGCGTCTACGACGGTGCGACCGCTGCCGCAGAAGGCTGCGCGATGTGCCGTGACCGGAGGCGCACGAAGATCCTGGCGGCCGCGACGGTGGACCCGAAGGTACTCTCGGTCGTGAAGACGTACAGTTTCGGATCGGGTGCTCAGGTGGAGGTGATTCCGGAGAAGGACGGCGTGCTCGATCAGGATGCACTGATAAAGGCACTGACGCCGGACGTGGCCTGTCTTCTCCTGCAGTCACCCGATTATTACGGAAATATCGAGGAGGTCCGCGCGATTGCGGATGCGGTGCATGCGGCAAAGGCAAAGATCGTGCTCAGCATGAACCCGATCGCGATGGCCGTGCTCGAGACGCCGGGAGAAGCCGGAGTGGACGTGGCCGTGGGCGAAGGTCAGCCGCTTGGCCTTCCGCTCGGGTTCGGCGGCCCGTATGTCGGGTTTATGGCGACGACGGCGAAGATGATGCGTCATCTGCCGGGCCGGATCGTCGGCGAGACGACGGATGTCGACGGAAAGCGGGGCTGCGTGCTCACACTTCAGGCCCGTGAGCAGCATATCCGCCGGGAGAAGGCGAGTTCCAATATCTGCTCGAATGAAGCGTTCTGTGCGCTGAAGATTTCAGCTTATCTGGCTGCGATGGGACCGGAAGGACTTCGCGAGGCAGCCGTCCAGTGCAGTTCGAAGGCGCATTATCTTCAAGGCGTGCTCGCGGAAGCAGGCGTGAAACCCGTCTATGATAAGCCGTTCTTCCATGAGTTTGTGACGGACTGCCCGGATGCTGGAAAACTTCTCCGGGCGCTTGAGGAGAAAGATATTCTCGGAGGTCTGCCATTATCGGATAGAAGAATCTTATGGTGCGCGACCGAGATGAATACAAAGGACGAGATGGATCTGACCGCGTCTGTCGCAAAGGAGGTGTTCGGATCATGAAGCTGGTATTTGAGCGAAGCAGGTCAGGACGGGGCACAGCCTATCTTCCCGCGCTGGACGTACCGGAGGTTCTGCCGGACAGTCCGGAGCGCGGAAAGCCTCTCCGGCTGCCGGAGCTGCCGGAGATCGAGGTCGACCGGCACTACACGGAGCTGGCGCGTGAGGCCTACGGCGTGAACGACGGTTTCTATCCGCTCGGTTCCTGCACGATGAAATACAACCCGGCGATCGATGAGGTTGTGGCGTCTCTTACGGGATTCAAGGATATTCATCCGCAGCAGCCGGGGGAGACAGTGCAGGGCAGTCTTGAGCTGATCCATGAGACTGAGCATGCGCTCTGCGAGATCACAGGTGTGGATTCGTTTTCGCTTCAGCCTGCGGCAGGTGCTCACGGAGAATTCACGGGGATGCTGCTGATCAAGGCTTATCATACCTCCCGCGGGGACACGAAGCGGACGAAGATCATCGTGCCGGACTCTGCGCACGGGACGAACCCGGCGAGCGCGGCGATGGCAGGGTTTGAGGTCGTGAGCATCGCATCGGATGAGCACGGCTGCGTCGATCTCGATGCTTTAAGAGCGGCTGTCGGGGAGGACACCGCGGGTCTTATGCTCACAAACCCGAACACGGTCGGCCTTTTTGATCCGCATATTCTGGATATCACGAAGATTGTGCATGACGCGGGCGGCCTCTGCTACTACGACGGGGCGAATCTGAATGCGATCATGGGTATCGCCCGCCCGGGCGACATGGGCTTCGACGTCGTGCACCTTAATCTTCATAAGACGTTCGCCACGCCGCACGGCGGCGGAGGTCCGGGCAGCGGGCCGAGCGGATGCAAGGCGTTCCTTGCTCCGTTCCTCCCGGGAACAAGGACGGAGGAGTCGCCGGAAGGAACCTTTACTGAGGTCAGAGGCGCTGAGAGCGTCGGGGACGTCCGCTCGCAGCGGGGCAACTTCCTTGTCGTCGTGAAGGCATACGCCTACATCCTGTCCCTCGGAAGGGAGGGCGTGGCGCATACCGCAGAGAGCGCGGTACTCGATGCCAACTATATGATGGCCAAGCTTAAAGATTATTATCCGATGGCGTATGACACGATCTGCATGCACGAATTCGTGATGACGCTCGAGAAGATGAAACACGAGATCGGTGTCAGCGCACTCGATGTGGCGAAGGCACTTCTTGATGAGGGGATCCATCCGCCGACCATGTATTTCCCGTTGATTGTACATGAGGCACTGATGGTGGAACCGACCGAGAGCGAGACGAAGGAGACGCTGGACGCAGCCGTCGACGTGCTGATCCGGATCCACGATGAGGCGTACCGCGATCCGGAGAAGATGCACAGGATGCCGTATCACACGCCGGTCCGGCGGCTTGACGAGGTGAAGGCGGCCCGGACGCCGGTGATCCGGTATAATTTCGGAGAAGGCTGAAACACACCCCATGGGCTGCCGGCTTGTCATCGATCGGAGGAAAAGACAGGGACGGCAGCTCTTTCGGAGGGATAGGATGGTTTCCGAAATGGGCAGGACAGCGCAAAGCATTCAGTGCGATGGACAGGAAGGGAGCGGACTATGGTCACAGAACTTGCGATGATTGAGACGAAGAATACGGACCCGCGTCACAACCTGGCGCTCGAGCGGTACCTGACCATGCACACGGAAGAGGGCGAGTGCATTCTCTACCTCTGGC
>OCTW011617975.1_pt1 | contig 19039 bp, 16 predicted proteins | sample 1539671 | NCBI WGS metagenome assembly OCTW01 (sample SAMN02144230, study PRJEB22623) | gut metagenome | biome: sheep rumen | host: Ovis aries | place: New Zealand
CTTATTTAAAATTTCATAGTATTAACTATATAATACTTTCAATAATATTTTGCTAATACTTCAATGATAAGTACTATACGCTGGAATTATTTCATTAATATATATCAATAATGAAAACACTGTTTAAAGTAACACATACTATAAAAGTTATTATATAAGTATCATAACAGGAGGATGAGATGGCAAAGAGAAGAGGTCTTGGAATGGGAATGGAAAGTCTTATTCCAACCGGCGACCCTAAAAAAGATACCAGCAAAGCTTCAGGAAAAAAACAGTCCGGAGCAAAGGAAACTGCTTCAGATGATAATACCAATACAGCTGTTAAACCTGAAGTCAAAGTAGTTACCAAAGAGGTTATAAAAGAAGTCGTTAAAGAAGTTGAAGTTCAAAAAGAAAAGTACGTTAAAATAACGGAGGTTGAGCCAAATAAATCTCAGCCAAGAAGAGAATTTGATGAAGATGCATTAAATGAACTTGCTGATTCAATAAAGCAGTACGGTATCATAGAGCCTATCATTGTTATGAAAAAGGGTAATTTCTATGAGATTATTGCCGGAGAGAGAAGATGGCGTGCAGCCAGAATTGCAGGTTTAAAGGAAGTTCCTGTTATTGAGCGTGATTATTCTGATCAGCAGGTTCTTGAAGTAGCGTTGATTGAAAACCTGCAGCGTGAGGATCTTAATCCGATAGAAGAAGCAAAGGCCTATCAGATGCTTATTGAATCCTATAATCTCAAACAGGATGAGGTTGCTGATAAGGTTTCCAAGAGCAGAACAACCATCACAAACTCATTACGTCTTCTCAAGCTTTGCGACAAGGTTCAGCAGATGCTTGTAGATGATATGATAACAACAGGTCACGCAAGATGTCTTATAAGTCTTGAGGATCCTGAAGTTCAGTATGAAGCTGCCATGCTTGTATTTGACAACAAAATGTCTGTTCGTGAAACAGAGCAGTTTGTTAAAAGCATAAATGATGGTGCTGAAAAGATTCTAAAAGAGAAAAAGAATCCGAAACCTGATGATTCATTTATTTATAAATCCATTGAAGAGCGCCTTAAGAATGTTCTTGGTGCCAAAACCAAGATAAAGTCTAAGAAGGGTGGAAAAGGTACCATTGAAATAGAATACTCTTCAACAGATGAACTTGACAGAATAACAACGCTCCTTTATAGTGCTAAATAATCTTAACATAAAAAAATACATTTAGATTTGGGAGGAACGCTAAATGATATTATATGCAAAAGCATTTGGGATGCGTATTGAAATTATTATCGGAATACTCCTGGCACTTATCGTTATCCTTGCAATACTTTTCATACTTACCTTCAGAAAGCTCCTCGACATGAACCGCAAATATTACACAATAATGAGCGGTAAAAAAGGCAAGGATCTTGAAGAAATCGTTTTTACGCGATTTAAAGAGATGGATAAAGTCAAAGCAATGGCGAAGAGGATAAGCAAGGAACATAAAGAATCCAAAGCTCATGTTGATTCCTGCTATTCCAAGATCGGACTTAAAAAATACGATGCCTTTAACGATATGGCCGGAGAGCTGAGCTTTTCACTGGCAATATTAAACAATAATTATTCCGGCGTAGTTATAAATGCCATGCACAGTAAAGAAGGCTGTTTTACCTACGCTAAAGAGATAATTAAAGGTGAATCATATATAACTCTTTCTGACGAAGAAAAGGAAGCTCTCAAGAAAGCCATGACGGTTGAGGATGAGATTGCTCTCCTGACAACTCCGCTTGAAGATGATTCCTATGATATATAATACTGATAGAGCAAAAATGATGCCACAGCATTATTAAAAAAACTGCAATATAATTTGCTAAAAATTGACTGCAGCATTATAAAAAAAGACTGTATCATTTAAATAAATAACCTGCAGCAATATCAAAAAGTATTATTATTCAACACTTTCATTGATCTAAATATGTATTATATATGACATCAACTCAATTTGATAACGATTAATATTATTAAAATTAATAATAAGGAGAAAAAGAATGTTAGATATTAAATTTCTCAGGGAGAATCCCGACGTAGTAAAAGAAAATATAAAGAAGAAATTCCAGGATCGTAAGCTTCCTCTTGTTGATGAAGTGATTGAGCTTGATAAAGAGGCTCGTGCAAACCAGGCAGAGGCTGACAGACTCAGAGGTGAGAAGAATGCCATATCTAAGCAGATTGGTGCATTAATGGCTAAGGGCGATAAGGAAGGCGCTGAAGCAGCAAAGAAACAGGTTGCTGAAAACGCAGCTCGTCTTGCCAAACTTGAGGAAGAGAAACCTGTCATTGATGAAAAGATCAAGAAGATCATGATGACTATTCCAAATATTGTTGATCCATCTGTTCCTGTAGGAAAGGATGATTCTGAAAATGTTGAAATTGAGAAATTCGGTGAGCCGGTTGTTCCTGATTTCGAGATTCCTTATCACACAGACATAATGGAGCGCCTTGCAGGTATCGATCTTGATGCTGCACGTAAGGTTGCAGGAAACGGTTTCTATTATCTGATTGGAGATATCGCAAGACTTCACTCAGCTATTCTTACCTATGCAAGAGATTTCATGATCAATAAAGGATTTACCTACTGTATTCCACCATTTATGATCAGAAGCAATGTTGTTACAGGCGTTATGAGCTTTGATGAAATGGATGCCATGATGTATAAGATTGAAGGCGAAGACCTCTATCTTATCGGAACAAGTGAGCACTCAATGATCGGACGTTTTATCGATACAATGATTGATGAGGAAAGCCTTCCTCTTACTCTTACAAGCTATTCACCTTGCTTCCGTAAGGAGAAGGGTGCTCATGGTCTTGAAGAGAGAGGTGTTTACAGAATTCATCAGTTTGAGAAGCAGGAGATGATCGTCATCTGCAAGCCTGAGGAATCAATGGATTTCTTCAACAAGCTTTGGAGCTATACTGTTGAACTCTTCCGTACACTTGATGTTCCTGTTAGAACCATTGAATGCTGTACAGGTGACCTCGCAGATCTCAAAGTTAAATCATTCGATGTTGAAGCATGGTCTCCAAGACAGAAGAAGTATTTTGAAGTTGGAAGCTGTTCAAATCTTGGTGATGCTCAGGCAAGAAGACTTAAGATCAGAGTTAAGGGTAAGGACGGAAACAAATATCTTGCACATACTCTTAACAACACTGTTGTTGCTCCTCCAAGAATGCTTATCGCTTTCCTTGAGAACAACCTCAATGCAGATGGATCAGTTAACATTCCTGAGGTTCTCAGACCATACATGGGCGGTAAGGAAAAGCTCGTTCCAAACGCATAAGTATATACTGCTGACAGATAAATATCGTTAATTATCAATAAAAAATATATGCCTCCGAAGGCGTATTTTACCTACAACTGAGGAGTCATATATTTTTTATACTAAAGAAAAGAATCATGCATAATCTATACAGAGCCATCGGCTTCAGTAAAATTAAATCACGTTTTCAGCTGGAGAATCTGTACAGGGAAGCCATGGCTTCTCCGGACAGAAAAACAACTGCGTCAATTGATCTTGGCAGAAGTATCATACAGCTTGATAAGGAATTTGGTGATGGGATAGGAATCACTCTTATTGGTGAGATTGATCCTACACAGCGTATCAGTATCGAGCATGTATTTCCTTTTGCTGTGCCTACAAGACTGACTAAGCTGGTGGATCTTCGCATAGAAAAGCATATTGCAAATGAATCCTACGACGGAATAATTGATGAGCTGACAGTAAGCGTCATATTTTTCCTTCAGAATATAGCTGATTTTGTTCATCTGAAATGGATGCAGAAGGTTCCATATATTGAAACCTGTATGCTTTCAGGTCTTTCGGGAAGCGGAACCATACTTCTTCCGATCAACAGAGATAAAGAAGAGGATCTTAAGATAAAGAAGCAGCATTTAAACAGGATGCGCCTTGTTGAACTTGCCAAAAGAGGCGATGAAACAGCTATCGAAGATCTTGCCATAATGTCTCTCGATCTGAAAAACGATATGTACAATAAGGCTCTCCGTGAGGATATTCTTTCTGTTGTTGATACGACAATGATACCTTACGGGATTGACTGTGAAGCCTATGATATTGTTGGAATCATAGAAAATTATTCTGTTATTAAAAACAGAGTTTCAGGAGAAGAGGTTGTCAGAATGACTCTTCAATGTAATGAATATCATATCGATGTTTATATCAATTCTCTTGATCTGAACGGTGAACCTGAAATCGGACGCCGCTTCCGCGGAGTTGTGTGGCTGCAGGGATACATCAATTTTTAAAAGACTGCACAGCAGTCTATGAATCGTATTTTGTCAGTATGGCTCATTTTCTCATAAATAAAACATCTTGACGATTAATGATAATTAATATAAAATAACCTGTGTTGCGAAAGCATATGTATCTATAGCTCAGCAGGATAGAGCGTCCGCCTCCTAAGCGGAAGGCCGGCGGTTCGAATCCGCCTAGGTACATTAAAAAGAGAGGATGGAATTTATATTTTCCATCCTCTCTTTTTTATTACATAAAATCTGTTATAAAAGCTTTATGCCTCGGCTTTTTCCTCAGCAATTGCATTCTGAAGGTTTGCTGCTGCGTCGATAGCTGTTTCTGCATTGATCTCGGAGATGTCATAATCACCATAATCATATGCAGGCTTCTTAGGCTTTTCTTCCTTTACAACATTCTTTGTATAATCCTTGTTATAATCCTTCTTCTTTCCGCCGCTCTTATTTCCCTTCTTCAGGAAAACTACAACCTTACGATATGGCTCTTCTCCCTCGCTCTTGGTTGCTACGAACTTATCATTCTGAAGTGTTGAGTGGATTATTCTTCTTTCATAAGGATTCATCGGTTCAAGAGTAAATGACTTTCTTGTTCTCTTAACCTTGAATGCGATATTCTTGGCAAGATTCTCAAGTGTTTCCTTACGTCTCTCACGATAATTCTCTGTATTGAGCTTTACTCTGATATAGCTCTCGCTCTTCTTATTAACAAAGAGGCTTACAAGATACTGAAGTGAATCAAGTGTCTGACCACGCTTACCGATGAGGATACCCATCTCAGGTCCCTCAAGGTCGATATCCATTGTATCGCCTTCTTTATCATACACGATATCAATAGAAACCTCTGTTTCCATTGCTGCGAATATCTTCTCGAGATATTCCTTGGTATCACGTGTGATATCATTCTTAACTCTTGCCTTTATTATAGCCGGCTTTGAGCCAAGACCGAGAAAGCCTGCGCTTCCTCTATCTACTATTTCAGTCTCAAGTGCATCACTTGATACCGAAAAATCAAGAGCAGCAGCTGTAAGTGCATCTTCAACTGTCTTTGCTCTAAATTCCTTAAATTCCATTATTATTTACTCTCCTTATCATTGTACTGCCTCATGGCATTTGCCTTTGCAGCAATACTTCCCTGTCTGTATTTAACATTGTCTTTTGACTGAGTTGATGTAGTAGAAGTGTAATTTTTAAGTCTTGCACCCCCATATTTTTCCATGTTAGCTGACTTCTCTCTGGCTTCCTGCTGTGCTGCAGCATTTTCCGTTAGTCGCTCCATGAAGGTCTTCTTACCGCTTGCCTTTCTCTTGGCATTCTTGATCTCTGCCTTGGCCATTGCTTTCTCAATGATCTTTTCCATATCAACCTTATTATAGTATGCATTGGTTGCAACCGTCGTTAACCAGCTGATTGCTGCACCGACTGCCCAGTAAATACCAACACCGGCTGATACTGTCATACAGATGATGAAAGAGAAAATAGGCATGATCTTCATGAACTTATTCATGGTCTGCATTGTTGCTTCCTGACTTGCATCAGTAACAACCTGCTGCTTCTGCATACTCATAGTACTGAGATACTGGAAAATAAGAGCAGCAATAGGAATAATAAGTGCTATAGAAATCTTAAAGCCAGGTGCCTCTGCGAGGTTGATACCAAAGAATGAATTGGCATTCTGAATCTTGGAAATATTTCCCTGCTGTGAGCTAAGATTCAGTACTGTATCACTGAAATTATCCCATGCTGAACTCGTAAATTTGTAAAGGCTATCGATAATGCCTTCACCTGTACCGTATGTACTCTTGGTAAGAGAACCGTTTTCAATAATGATTTTTGAATCATTAAGAAACTTCTTGAATGAATCATATGAAACAGCTTCCTTTATCTGTGCTGCTATAGGCTCAAATAAAGTGTGGATCTTCGTAACATATGAAGGAATGTTTCTGATAACCCAATACAGTGAGAAGAAGATAGGAAGCTGGATAAGAGATGTGAGACATCCGGAAGTCATCTTGATTCCGTATTTCTGCTGAAGCTCTCTTACCTCTGCCTGCTGCTTCATCATGGACTGCTGATCCTTCTTGCCCTTATACTTTTTGGTGATCTTGTTGAATTCAGGCTGTAAATACTTCTGAATCTTTGAAGACTTTGTACTCTTAAGGGTAAGAGGGAACATAAGAAGTCTTACAACTATGGTAAAGATAATGATAGACAGACCTATATTTGCTATACCCACAGAATTGAGCATATTATAGATGGTATTCATTATCCATCCCATGAAGCTGTAAAGAGGCGCGAGTATACCTGTTTTCTTAATTAAAAGCATGTTTTTCTCCTATGGAACCGGATCATATCCTCCCTTACTGAAGGGATTGCATCTTATTATCCTCCAAACCGCAAGCCCTGTTGCCTTAAAGAAATTGTATTTTCTGTAGCATTCAATGGCATAAGCCGAGCAGGTAGGATAATATCTGCAGGTTCCGTGTCTTTTTAACGGTGAAATATGTTTTCTGTAAAATTTAATTAAACAAATACAAACTTTATTCATTCTGATATTTCCGAATTATATAAACAAAGACCGACAGTAAATGTCTTTCTTAATCTGCAAAAATATCTCATATTGACCGGTTTCATTCCTGACTGTCTGTAATAAGATGGTGGAGCCTGCAAAGGTGAAGAAATGCTCTTTCAATATCAGAATATTTCGTATCCTTTGCAGCCGGTCTGGCTATGACCACAATATCATAGCCATTTTTCAAGTTATCTTTATTTAATCTGTAGCTTTCGCGGATCAGACGTGTGATCCTGTGTCTTACGACACTGTTGCCAACCTTTTTACTGACAGAGATTCCGATTCTACTGTAACCCGGCGAATTGGCGGCCAGGTACATCACTAAATACTTATTGGCAAACGATTCCTTTTGGTCATAGACCCTGCCAAACTCTCTGTAGTTTTTGAGTGAAATGATATTTCTCATTCCTTATTAACCTCACTCACCGTTTGTGTAAGGTATCCGCTACTTAAAAAGACCACTTATGATGTGGTCTTAGGCTGAAATAGACTTTCTTCCCTTAGCTCTTCTAGCTGAAAGAACCTTACGACCATTTGCAGTACTCATTCTCTTTCTGAAACCGTGAACCTTAGATCTCTGTCTCTTCTTTGGCTGAAATGTCATCTTCATCTTTAAAACACCTACCTTTCAAAATATTATATTTGATAATGCCTGCTGCTCTCAAATTACAACTATTATATACGATCCTCAGACATCTGCTTCACATAAGACAAACCAAAAAGAAAAGAAACATAATATCTGAAATAAACCGATATAGTATTTATATAGGAAAGCATAAAGACACAAATCAAGTGACATTCTATTAAAAAATCAACGAAAAGTCAAGAAAATCCGTGCTATTTTAAGGAAAAGTTATCCACAAAATGATCTAAAAAGTTGTTAGTTTACGTAATTTTATCAACATTTTGTTGATAAATTGTTGATAACTTATATTTATTCTGTTGATTTATCAGTTGGTAAAGTCAAAGAATGGCGCATTATCGTCTTTTTGTTTTTATTAAACATGTCTACATAATATTGCAGTTATAAACTTAACATAAGCCTCTTTATAAGTACTAAAAAAGGTTCCTTAAAACACACCTCATTAGTCACCAAAGACTTGTTTATTTTGCCATTTTGATGTATTATATCTAATGGGGTTATTCCGACTTTAATAAGAAATGAAAGGCTGTTTTACTACACTGTTATGGAAGAAATAATTAAAGAAAAATGGGATGATATACTTCATATTCTGGAAACAAATTATGATGTATCCAAAATAATAATAGATACCTGGATAAGGACTCTTGAGATATTCAAGGTTGAGAATAATACAGTATATTTCTATGTTGATGAGAAGAGAGGCAAGCATGGTGTTGATTACCTTCACAAAAAGGGTTACAACAACTTCCTTCTGTCTGCCATAAGAGAGATACTCAATGATTCTGATATAGATATAATCATTGATGAAAAGGAAAGCTTCCTTCCTCACAATGAAGGAAATCTTGATCTCGATGAAATAGAACAGAATCTTCATCGTCAGTACAGTCAGAAATATATTGATGCAGTGAAGCGTTCAAATCTCAATCCTAAATATACCTTTGAGAATTTTATCGTAGGTGACAGCAACAAGCATGCATATGCTACATGTCTGGCCGTTGCAGATCTTCCTTGTCAGGATAATTTCAATCCTCTTTTCATTTATGGAGGATCCGGACTCGGAAAAACTCATCTGATGCAGTCGATAGCACATTATATTCTGCAGAATGATGAGAATACCAATGTTCTTTATACAACATCGGAAATATTTACAAATGATATCATCGATGCAATAAGAAAGAATAAGACTGATGAATTCAGAGATAAATACAGAAAGGTTGACGTTCTTCTTATTGATGATATTCAGGAAATTATAGGCCGTGAAAGTACCCAGCAGGAGTTTTTCAACACCTTCAATTATCTGTATGAAGCAAAGAAGCAGATAATCATATCTTCAGATAAGCCTCCGAAGGAGATCAAGTCACTTGAGGAAAGGCTGCGTTCAAGATTTGAGTGGGGTGTTCCTATTGATATTCACGCTCCTGATTATGAAACACGTATGGCCATCCTTCGTAACAAGGCTGAGCTGAACGGACTTACTGATATTCCTGATTCAGTATTTAACTATATTGCTGAAAATATAGTATCAAACGTAAGAGAGCTTGAAGGTGCCTTAAATAAGATAAGTGTTTATGCAAAGCTTATGAATCTCAATATCACAGAGGAGCTGGCCAAGGATACACTTAAGGATCTTATATCAAAGGAGCCTACAAATGTTGTTATTACGCCTGATCTGATACTTTCAACAGTTGCGGAGCATATGGACATCTCGATCGAGGATATCAAATCCAAGAAGAGAAGTGCTGATATAGCAGTTGCAAGGCAGCTTGTTATGTATCTCTGCAGAAATCTTACCGACAGAAGTCTTCAGTCTATCGGAGATACCATTGGCGGAAAGGATCATGCAACCGTTTACTGCAGCATTAAGAAGATAGAAGATAAGATAAAAGAGGATCCTCAGTTCAAGACAACAGTTGTTGATGTCATCATTAAAAAGCTGAGCCCTCAAGGCTAAATACAAGTTATCAAAAAAATTTTCAACATGTTAATTAACAATTTTTGATAAGTATAAGTATTCTGACAATTATATGTTGATAAGTAAATTGAAAAACAACTGTTTTTATATTTATGTAAACCAAAAATCATTAATTAACATTAACTAAATTTCTGTCATAAGTGATCAAACAGAATTAATAAATAAAAAAATCGTTACAAAATAAGGGATTAAAGCATATTTCAACATATCAACAATCCCTATTACTACTGTTACTATAAATTATTTAATAAATAAAAGGAGTCGCCCTATGCGTATCAAATGTAAAAAATCGGATCTTTCAGCAGGAATAAATACAGTATCGAAAGCTGTATCAAGCAAGACAACAATGCCTATACTTCAGTGTATACTTGTTGAAGCAGTGGGAGGAAGGATAAAACTCATAGCCAACGATCTTGAACTTGGTATAGAAACCTTTATTGATGGTACTATTCTTGAAGAAGGTAAAATTGCCCTTGAAGCTAAATTCTTTTCTGATATAGTAAGAAAGCTTCCTGAAAGTGAGATTGATATTGAAACCAATTCTGATTATAAGACCACAGTTTATTGTGAAAAGACCAAGGCCGTAGTTCCTTGCAGATCAGGAGAGGATTTCTCTTATCTTCCTACAATAGAGAAGGAAAAAAGCATTACGATTTCGCAGATGACTCTCAGAGATATTATCAGACAGACTATTTTCTCTATTTCTGATAATGAAAATACAAGACTTATGACCGGTGAGTATTTTTCAGTAAAGGATAATAACCTTTCTGTAGTTTCACTTGATGGTCACAGAATTTCAATAAGAAATATAGCTCTTAAGAATGATAATCCGGATGTAAGTGTTGTTATTCCGGGTAAGACTCTTCAGGAGATAAGCAAGATTCTTAACGGAGGAATAGATGATGAGGTATCAATATTCTTCTCAGATAATCATGTTCTTTTCGAGTTTGGAGATACAAGAGTTGTTTCAAGACTTATCGATGGCGAGTATTTCAAGATAAGCCAGATGCTTTCTATAGATAACAAGATAGTTGTAAGAGCAAATAAAAAGGATCTTATGGCTATAATCGACAGAGCTTCAATCTTCATCCAGGAGACAGACAAGAAGCCTATCGTTGTAAGCGTTAAGAATGATAACAATATGTATCTCAGAGTTGATACAAATATTGGTTCTCTTAATGAAGAGCTTGAGATCAGCAAGGAAGGTGAAGAGATAATCATCGGCTTCAATCCAAAATTCCTTATGGATGCTCTTCGTGTTATCGATGATGAGACAGTTAACATCTATATGTATGACTCAAAGAGCCCATGTGTTATCAAGGATGCGGAGGAATCATATTTATATATTATTCTTCCGATTAACATTAATACATCAATATACTAAAATAATTATAATACATCACTATATGATTATATAATTTGTTTTTTCGATATATTAAATCATCCCGAGGATTATTATATGTGTTTTCGAGACCGTTGTGGGTCTCGGCGCTTAACGATTCATACGCCGACGTAGGAGGTGGATGAGAGTTTAGCGAGCGAAGCGGCCGTTAGGTGACCCGCACGTTCGAGAGATTGTCGAGAAAACATATATATTAATCGAGGGATGTTCAATAAAAACAGGAATATATCATGGAATTTAAGTTAAGAGAAAACGAAGAATTTATAAAGTTAGGGCAGCTTCTTAAGGCAGCTAACCTTGTTTCGTCCGGAATAGAAGCAAAAATTGTCATTCAGAACGGCGAAGTCAAGGTTAACGGCGAAGTTGACGAGAGAAGAGGCAAGAAGGTTGTTGCCGGAGATACGGTTGAATATAACGGCAAGCAGATAATTGTAAAACAGTAATGTACATAGAACAGCTAGCATTAAATAATTACAGAAATTATGGGACTCTTGATATTAATTTCAGTAAAGGAACAAATATCCTTTACGGGATGAATGCTCAGGGTAAGACAAATATCCTTGAAGCAATCTATATGGCTGCTACTACCAAATCACACAGGGGCAGCAGAGACAAGGAAGTAATCCGTTTTGATCAGGAAGAAGCCCATATAAAGCTTTTTGTGCGTAAAAAAGACCTTTCCCGCAGGATTGATATGCATATCAAGAAGAGCAAGAATAAGGGAGTTGCCATAGACGGCATACCTATCAGGCGTTCTGCGGAGCTTTATGGTCTGCTGAATATAATATTTTTCTCTCCGGAGGATCTGTCAATCATAAAAAACGGACCCGTTGAGAGAAGAAGATTTATGGATATGGAGCTTTGCCAGTTAAGCAGGCTTTATTATAGTAATCTGTCCAACTATAATAAGATACTCAATCAGAGAAATAATCTTCTGAGGCAGATTTATTATAACAAAAGTCTTATAGATACTCTGGATATCTGGGATGATCAGCTTGTTTCCTACGGAAATAAGGTTATAAAAGAAAGAGAGCATTTTATAGAAATGCTCAGCGAGATAGTAAGAGAGATTCATTCAAAGCTTTCCAAGGGTAGTGAAGATTTAAGGATAGTCTATAACAAATCGGCAGATGCGGAGAGGTTCAGTGATATCCTGAAAGAAAAGAGAGACACGGACTGCAGGTACGAAAGCACCCAGTACGGACCTCACAGAGATGATATTCTGTTCATGATAAACGATATGGATGTCAGGCTTTACGGTTCGCAGGGGCAGCAGAGAACTGCAGCGCTTTCTCTTAAGCTTGCTGAGATTGAACTGGTAAGAAGGATCATAAATGACAGCCCTATACTTCTTCTTGATGATGTAATGTCAGAACTTGACAGTGGAAGAAGAGATGCTCTTCTTGATACGATCAAGGATATACAGACCATCATAACATGTACAGGATATGATGATTTTATCAGGGAGAGGATAACCATAGATAAGATATATTATATCGAGAATGGCAGAGCTGTAAGCAAGAATATTTAGTTAATTATTTTCAATAAATAGATATAGTAATCGTTAGATTTAGGAGGTTCCAGGTGGAAGAAATTAAGGATATGACCAGTGAACAGGAAGGAAATTACGGCGCCGAACAGATACAGGTTCTTGAAGGACTTGAAGCTGTAAGAAAGAGACCGGGTATGTATATCGGAAGTACCTCTTCAAGAGGTCTTCACCATCTCGTTTATGAGATTGTTGATAACTCGGTTGATGAGGCTCTTGCAGGCTTCTGTTCAGAGATCAAGGTTTTCATCAATCAGGATAATTCAATAACAGTTGAGGATAACGGAAGAGGTATCCCTGTAGGAATACAGCCTAAGATGCAGAGACCTGCTGTTGAGGTTGTATTTACAGTACTTCATGCCGGAGGTAAATTCGGCGGTGGAGGCTACAAGGTTTCCGGTGGTCTTCACGGTGTTGGTTCTTCTGTTGTTAATGCTCTTTCTGACTGGCTCGAGGTTCAGGTTTCAAGAGACGGTAAGATATATCAGCAGAGATATGAAAGAGGAAATATCTGCTATGATCTTAAGGTTGTGGGAGATACCGATAAGACCGGAACAAGAGTAACATTTAAGCCGGATGCTACCATATTTGACGATGTAATATATGATTACGATACACTTAAGGTGAGACTGAGAGAAACTGCATTTCTGACCAAGAATCTCCGTATCACCCTTACTGATCTGCGCCCTGAGGAACCTGTTTCTCACACCTTCCATTATGAAGGCGGTATCAAGCAGTTCGTAGAATATCTGAACAAAGGCAAAACTGCCATTTATGACAAGGTTATCTACTGTGAGGGCGTAAAGAATAATATAAATGTTGAGGTTGCTCTTCAGCATAATGATGGCTACAATGAGTCAGTTTTCAGCTTTGTAAATAATATCATCACACCTGAGGGTGGTATGCATATGACGGGCTTCAGAGCTGCACTTACCAAGGTTTTCAATGATTATGCAAGAACCAATAATATTCTCAAGGACAAGGATGAAAATCTTCAGGGTGAGGATTTAAGAGAAGGTCTTACTGCAATCATAAGTGTTAAGATCGAGGAGCCTCAGTTTGAAGGACAGACCAAGCAGAAGCTGGGAAATGCAGAAGCACGTACTGCTGTTGAAAGCGTAATGTCAGAGCAGATGGTATATTTCCTTGAGCAGAATCCTGCAATTGCAAAGGTTATAGTTGAAAAGGCCGTTAATGCTCAGAGAGCACGTTTTGCAGCTAGAAAAGCAAGAGATGTAGCAAGAAAATCAAGTCTTTCGGAATCAATGGCTCTTCCGGGTAAGCTTGCCGATTGTTCAAGCAGAAACCCTGATGAATGCGAAATATATATAGTCGAGGGAGATTCCGCTGGTGGTTCTGCTAAGACCGCTCGTAATCGTAAAACTCAGGCTATTCTTCCTCTTAGAGGTAAGATACTTAATGTTGAAAAAGCGCGCAGGGATCATGTTCTTGAAAATGCAGAGATCATGGCAATGATCACATCCTTCGGAACAGGAATACTTGAAAGCTTTGATATAGAAAAACTGAAATATAACAAGATAATCATCATGACCGATGCCGACGTGGATGGTGCTCACATAGCAACCCTCCTCCTTACATTCTTCTATAGATATATGCCGGAGCTGATAAGACAGGGTCATGTATATCTTGCACAGCCACCTCTTTACAGACTGGAGAAAAATAAGAAATTCTGGTATGCCTACAGTGATGATGAGCTTGCAAGCATCATAGATGAGGTCGGACGTGACCAGAACAACAAGGTTCAGCGTTACAAAGGTCTTGGTGAGATGGATGCTGAGCAGCTCTGGGATACCACAATGGATCCTGAGAAGAGAATCCTTCTTCGAGTTTCCATCGCAAGTGAAGATGAAACTGAGGTTGATCTTGCGTTTAACATACTTATGGGTGATAAGGTTGAACCAAGAAAGAAGTTCATCGAGGATAATGCAAAATTTGTAAAGAACCTGGATATCTGATAAGGAGAGAATAATGGATAACGAGAAGATATTTGATGAGGTACGTGAGGTTGACCTGAAGAAAACCATGGAAACCTCATATATAGATTATGCGATGAGCGTTATCGCTGCGCGTGCCCTTCCTGATGTAAGAGACGGTCTCAAGCCGGTTCAGAGAAGGATACTCTACTCAATGATAGAGCTCAACAACGGTCCCGACAAGCCGCACAGAAAATGTGCCCGTATCGTCGGTGATACGATGGGTAAATATCACCCACATGGTGACAGCTCAATCTACGAGGCTTTAGTTAAGCTTGCACAGGACTGGAATACCAGATATCCGCTGGTTGACGGTCACGGAAACTTCGGCTCCATGGACGGAGACGGAGCAGCTGCCATGCGTTATACTGAGGCAAGACTTACCAAGATATCCATGGAGATGCTTGCCGACATCAATAAGGATACTGTTGATTTCACACCTAACTTCGACGAAACCGAGAAGGAGCCTACAGTTCTTCCGAGCCGTTATCCTAACCTTCTTGTCAATGGTACCTCAGGTATCGCAGTAGGTATGGCAACAAATATTCCACCTCACAATCTTCGTGAGGTAACTGCTGCTGCAGTTAAGATGATCAATAACCGTATCGAAGAGGACAGGGAAACCGATATTGAAGAGATCCTTCAGATCGTTAAGGGTCCGGATTTCCCTACAGGTGCGCAGATCCTCGGTGTAAGAGGAATCAATGAAGCTTACAGAACCGGCCGTGGCAAGATCAGAGTCAGAGCCGTTTCAGAGATAGAAGCCATGCCTAATGGTAAGCAGAGGATAGTTATAACCGAGCTTCCTTACATGGTTAATAAAGCACTTCTTATCAAGAAGATTGCGGATCTTGTTAAGGATAAGAGAGTTGATGGTATCACAGACCTCCGTGATGAATCATCAAGAGAGGGTCTCAGAGTTGTTATCGAGCTGAGACGTGACTGCAACGCAAATGTTCTCCTCAACAATCTCTATAAGCATACTCAGCTGGAGGATACCTTCGGCGTAAATATGCTTGCTCTTGTTGAGAATGAGCCTAAGGTTCTCAGCCTTCCTGATATGCTGAAGTATTATATCAAACATCAGGAAGATGTAGTTACAAGAAGAACAAAGTTCGATCTTAATAAGGCTGAGGAGAGAGCCCATATCTTAGAGGGTCTCCTTATCGCCATTGATAATATAGATGAGGTTATAAAAATAATCAGAGCCGCAGCAAATGTTGGCGAAGCTAAGGAAAACCTCATTGCAAGATTCTCACTTTCAGAGGCACAGGCACAGGCCATCGTAGATATGAGGCTCCGTGCTCTTACAGGTCTGGAGAAAGAGAAGCTTGAAGCTGAATATAAGGAGCTTAAGGAGAGAATCACTTACCTTAAGTCTATTCTTGCTGACGAGAAGATTCTTCTCGGAGTTATCCGTGATGAGATGCAGCTTATTGCTGATAAATACGGTGATGACAGAAGAACCTCGATCGGTGAGGATGAGTCAGATATAGTTGACGAAGACCTCATTCCTGAGGAAAATACTGTCCTTACAATGACACATCTCGGATATTTCAAACGTACATCTGTTGATAACTTCCATGCTCAGAACAGAGGTGGCCGAGGTATCAAGGGTGTTCAGACCATCGAAGACGATTTCATTGAGGATATCCTCATGACAAATACAAAGCATTATATTCTTTGCTTTACAAATAAGGGCAGAGTGTATAAAATGAAGGTCTATCAGATTCCGGAGGCAGGACGTACGGCAAGAGGTACAGCCATCGTCAATCTGCTCCAGCTTGATTCGGATGAGCATGTAACGGCAGTTATTCCACTTAAGGAATTCAGTGAGAAGAAATACCTCATCATGGTTACAAAACGAGGTATTATCAAGAAGACTCCTGAGACTGAATATGCAAATATCCGTAAGAATGGTATTATCGCCATGACTCTTCAGGACGACGATGAGCTGATAGAGGTTAAGACTACAGATAACACCAGAGATATATTTATGGTAACAAAATACGGTATCTGTATCAGATTTAAGGATACCGATGTCAGAAGTACCGGAAGAAGCGCCATGGGCGTGCGCGGTATGAATCTGTCAGAGGGTGATGAAGTTGTAGGAATGCAGCTTTCAACCCAGGGCGAAGCACTTCTCGTTGTATCTGAGAAGGGTATCGGAAAACGTACTCTCAGGAAGGAATTCCCTCTCCAGAGAAGAGGCGGTAAGGGTGTTAAATGTTATAAGATCACCGAAAAGACAGGTGATGTTGTAGGTGTTAAGGCAGTTAATCCTGATCATGAGGTCATGCTCATTACAAATCAGGGTATTATTATCCAGATTAAGTGCGACGAGATATCCATGACCGGAAGAAATGCATCCGGCGTTAAGCTTATGAGGATTGATGCAGACAGTGATATTACTGTTGCAGGTATCGCCAAGGTAAGGGATGAGATCAAGACATCCGATGCCGGAACAGCAGCGGAAGAAAACGCTGATATAAGTGGAACAGCCGCTGATGAAGAGTACACGGAAGAGATAGCTGATGAGGCGGATGGTGAAGAAACAGGTCTGCCGGGAGATATCGAGGCCATGCTCGATGCAGCAGAGAGAGATGCTGAAGAAGATGATTTAGATGAGTCTGACGACACTGAGATATCGGACGATGATACGAATGATGCAGAGTAGCACAGGGAGATAAGAAATGGACGGGTTTAAAGATAATTTAGGAAATCTTTCAAATACGAGCAATATTGAGGAATTCCTCATTGCTGCCGCTTACTGGATTGCGATAATACTTATAATCCTGTTTGTTTTCTATGTGACAGTCAAGCTCAATAATTTTATTCAGGACAGAAAGAGAAAGAAATCAAAAGCTGAAAAGGATGATTTCATAGGTTGATTATATGAGAGAGATAGAAACAGAATTGATCAAACAAGAGGTCAGCAAGCTTTGTATCAAGGCCAATCTGTACCTTTCAGGAGATGTCAGAGGTCATATCGTTGACTCCGAGACAACAGAAAGAAGTGCCCTCGGAAGGCAGGTAATAGGACAGCTGATCGAAAATATGGAAATAGCCGAGACAAGTCAGATACCGATATGTCAGGATACCGGAATGGCTGTATTTTTCGTGGATGTCGGCCAGGAGCTTCATGTTAACGGCAATCTTACTGAAGCCATCAATGAAGGTGTCAGAATGGGTTATCAGGAGGGCTACCTCAGAAAATCCGTAGTCAGTGACCCTATTCTTCGTGAAAATACAGGTGACAATACTCCTGCTATTATTCATTACAATATTGTTCCGGGTGATAAGCTGGATATAACAATAGCTCCGAAGGGCTTCGGAAGTGAAAATATGAGCAGGCTCTTTATGCTTAAGCCGGCTGATGGAGTTGAAGGAATCAAGGAAGCTGTTCTTACAACTGTCAGAGAAGCCGGTCCGAATGCGTGCCCTCCATTTACGGTAGGTGTAGGCATTGGTGGAGATTTTGAGCTTTCGGCCATGCTTGCCAAGAAGGCTCTTACAAGAAGTCTGGATGTAAGAAGTGATCTTCCTCACATAAAGGAACTTGAAGAAGAACTTCTTAAAGAGATAAATGATCTTGGTATCGGACCTGCAGGACTTGGCGGAAGTACAACGGCTCTTGCCGTAAATATCGAAACCTATCCTACTCATATAGCAGGAATGCCGGTAGCCATAAATATGTGCTGCCACGTGAACAGACACGCTCGCGTGATCCTGTAATCTGTTTTAGATCATATCAAAGCAGCGTATACCTCTCAAAAGAAGGCCTGAGGCATATGTTGCATAAAGTATATTTTGAATAATGAGGATATTAAAGCATGAATAAATATCTTACAGTACCACTTAAGGAAGAGGCTCTTCTCGATCTTCGTGCGGGAGATTTTGTATTTCTCACAGGAACCATATACACGGCAAGAGATGCTGCTCATAAAAGAATGTATGACAGCCTGATGGCCGGAGAAGAGATTCCTATGGAACTTGAAAATAATTTTATATATTATCTCGGACCTACACCTGCAAAGCCGGGAGAGGTGATCGGATCTGCAGGTCCTACAACCTCCAGCAGGATGGACAAATATACTCCGCTCCTTCTGGAAAAGGGTCTGAAGGGTATGATCGGTAAGGGCAAGAGAAGTCAGGCTGTGATCGATTCGATCGTAAAGAATAAGGCTGTATATATGGCTGCGATAGGAGGAGCAGGAGCTCTCCTTTCAAAGTGTATCAAGGAATCAGAGGTTATCGCATATGATGATCTTGGTACTGAGGCTATAAGAAAACTCAGGGTTGAGGATCTTCCTGGAATAGTAATAATTGACAGCCTCGGAAATAATCTCTATGAGACCGCAGCAGAGGATTTTAAGAAGAGTTTAGCTGTAAATTAAAAAACTGACAGCGAAATAAATCTTTTTCCTTGACAGAAGTGGATATTTTTGATAGAGTAAATAAGCGTGTTATTGAATAATACGTGTGAATAAAGAAGTCATCAATCAACTTGGTGAGGGAATTTAGGCACTGGAGATGTACTCAAGTGGCTGAAGAGGCGCCCCTGCTAAGGGTGTAGGTCGGGTGACCGGCGCGAGGGTTCAAATCCCTCCATCTCCG
>OCTW013367362.1_pt1 | contig 19032 bp, 19 predicted proteins | sample 1539671 | NCBI WGS metagenome assembly OCTW01 (sample SAMN02144230, study PRJEB22623) | gut metagenome | biome: sheep rumen | host: Ovis aries | place: New Zealand
AATCCGTGTTAACGAATGTGAATATACAAAGAACTGGAAAAACGTCTTTGCAGATGTTTGTATATTTTATTTTTGACGGCAGCTTCATTTGCAGATGTTTGTATATTTTCCGTCCCTCCTCCGTCCCTCGGCATAGTATCTCTTCAAGTTTCACTTCCAGACGAATGGTCTCGTCGGGCTGATACATCACGATCTCACCTTTGCTGTCGTTTTGAATGTCGTTCATAATCTTAAAATTTAAAGTTGTTGCTAATACGAATGCAAAGATAAGAATTATTTAGCAAACTACGCTCAGTGTGGGCTGCATTTTTACTTTTTTTATCGTTACGTCTGCATTTCACATACTCTACCCAAGGTGTAGCCAAGGTCAAAAGGCAGACATTGCCTTGGATAGAACCAAAGTACTACCCTATAGGGTGCTTTTTCATTGATTTTATTGGGCGTTGGTCCGCATTTGGTTGAAAACAGAGGAGACGAGGGATTGGAAACGGGTTTCGCAGTCTTGGCGTATAGTGGTCTCTGAGATGTTCGGATATTTCTTTGTTAAGCGATCTTCTATTTGGATTGTTTGTCTATGGAATTCCATTGTAGCATCTGCCCAGGCCTTACCTGTAGATGGTGTGGGCGAAGGAAAAACGGAATCGCAGAAAGTGGCGATGGAAGAGCGATAAGCCTGATTCATCATACGTTCCATTTCCTCTTTCAGCAGCGTTTGCTCATCTTTCGATGGGGGCTGCCGATTTGACTTGCTAACAGACTTGAGAATCACGGGGACATCATTCTGATGAACAGAATCTTTTATCTCATGCTTAACCTCTGGAGGCGTATTTTCCTGATGAGTCAGCAAAGTAAGACTAATAGCAAAAACTGCCACAATAGCCACAAAGGCTGCCATGTAAAGGAAATAGCGCTGTCTGTGATTAATATCGTAGAAAACCTCATCTACAGATTGATAGCGGCCTGAAGGGTTCTCGGCTGTGCAGCGAGTTATCACCTTGTTGTATAAAGAATGGTTGGGGAGATGTTCAAGAATCTTGCCGAAGGCATAGATGTCTGTGCGCACATCCACTGCCCCACCCGACAGTTGCTCTGGGGCCGCAAAGCCAGAAGTATAGCCCTGTGTATCCACGTAAGCATCAGTACGACAGAAACCAAGGTCAACGAGTTTCACATCGCTATTGATACGCGTGAGCAGGATATTGTCAGGTTTCAAATCGAGATGGAGCACTTGATGGCTATGCAGATATTGCAGGGCAGACAACAACTGAAGTACGAACTTATCCGTATGTTTCTGGTCAGAGAAATAGTCAGGATTTTTAGCAAGTCTTTGAGCAAGAGTTTCTCCATCGACATACTCCATCAAGATGCTGTTCTCATCGAATGAGATATATCGCACCAAGTTGGGATGTTCCAACTGATAGCCTGTCTCAAACTCCTTGCGAATGGCTTCTTGATAGCGGATGTCGACTGCGAATTCTGGCTTCAGCCGTTTCAAGAAGTGCAGTTTGCCGTAGAGTTTCACGCGAAAGGTGTCGCAGGTGGCTCCCTGTGTATCCATCTGTTCGATGGTGTCGAAACGCGTCTGGCTATTAGAAAACTGCGATGACTCCATGATTAGAATTGAAGGATTGAAGAATCAAAGTACTTTGATGGATGACAGGCCTGAGATTCTGCCTGCCGTAAACTGGCCTAAGGACGCTCCGTCGCGCCAGACACAGAGCACCAGCAGCGGATGATGGAGCACGAAGTTCAGGACTTCCACCTCATCATTCACGTGGAGTTTGCTGTTTATGCTCCTTACTACGCGAAAGTGCTGATTACCAAGATATTGCAATCTCACTTTCCTGTCTGGCAGATATGCAATCTCAACAAAAGCACCTATCCGCAAATCAGCGGAACGAATCTCTTCATCAGCGGCATCAAAGTCGGAGTTCCCCTTATCCTCAATCTGTGACAATTCATCCCAATTGGCATATCCCAGATAACGGGCAATGGCATCGAGGGTGCTGGTATGCGGCATCCGCTCATCCTGGGCAAAGCCGAGCACCCGCTTCAGCGTGGTGGCTCCGATGTGGATGCCCGTCTTACTCTCGATGTCGAGCGACAGGTATTCACAGTCGGAAGGCTGTCGGAGTTCATGTCCAGACTTCTCCTTTAGCAGTCGAACAATATTAAACGGCAGTTTCATTGCAAACAACAATCTATATTCAAGGAATCAAGAGCGAAGAATCACCATAACTGAGGAAGCGGAAATCGTGAGCAAGGGCATAGTCGTATATCTTACGCCAGTCGCCATTGACAAAAGCACTTACCAGCAGTAGCAGTGTTGACTGGGGTTGATGAAAATTCGTGACAAGCATCTTTACTATGTGGTAGTCGTAGCCTGGGACGATGATGATCTGCGTGCTGGAATGGAGCACGTCGAGATGATGGTTGTCCATCCATCTGTCGAGGGCTTTCAGGCTATCGAGGGCATCACACTGAGGACAATGCTCATAAGGTTCCCATTGGGCCACATGCAACTGTTCTTCCATGATGTCAGGATTCTTCATCACCTTCAGTCCCATGTAATAGAGGCTCTCCAGGGTTCGCACACTGGTAGTGCCAACAGCGATGGCCTTTCCTCCATGACGGATAAGTTTGCTGATGGTCTCTCGCCTCACGCTGATGAACTCCGTATGCATCTCGTGCCCTTCCATCTCCTCACTCTTCACGGGCTTGAAGGTTCCGGCTCCCACATGCAGCGTCAGTTCTTCACGGTCAATGCCATGGGCATCGAGTGCAGCAAGCACCTCTGGTGTGAAATGGAGGCCAGCCGTAGGGGCGGCAACACTCCCCTTGATTTTGGAATACACCGTCTGATAAGTTGTCTTGTCACTCTCCTGGGTCTCACGGTTGAGATAAGGCGGGATGGGCAGTTCACCCATAATGTCGATGATCTCTGCGAAGGACACTTGGCCATCCCACTCAAAATCAATACGATGACTAGTGCCATGAACAGGACCTCGCGTAGCCTTGACAGTTATTGCACTGCCATTATGATCAATGGTCCTCGTGAGCGGACCTTCTTTCCACTTCTTCAGGTTGCCCACCAGACAATACCATGCACAACGGTTTGTGGCCTGAAACATCAGTTCATAGTCTGTCGGCTCTGCTGGCTCCAGCAGGAACACTTCGATGAGTGCCCCTGTCTCCTTACGGAAATGCATACGAGCCTGGATGACCTTCGTATTGTTGAAGACCATCAGTTCGCCCTTGGGCAGATAATCAGGCAAATGATAGAAGACATCCTCCCCTACCTCACCATGACGATAGATGAGCAGTTTGGAATGGTCACGCTGAGCGATCGGGAACTTGGCGATACGCTCATCAGGCAGCGGATAATTGTATTCGCTGATACGGATATGCTTGGGATCAACAATCATACGATACAGGATTTGATGAGGGCGTAAATCAGTGTAAAGACCAGTACGGCAATGGGGAGGTCGCCGTCTGACCGCTGATAGCCCGTTGATGTGTATTGCGAGGAGATGAGTTTCCTTCCAGAACTCATGCGCCGTGTGAGGCGATAATAAAGGTAATAGACACCTGATCCGACGATGAAGCCCCACGTCAGTCCGACGAGGATATCGCCAGGGAAATGGACACCAAGATAGAGACGTGTCCAGCAGTTTGTCAGCGACCAGATGATCATGGCCACAGAGAGCAGCCGATTCCTCACCAGCCAACAGAAGAAAATGGCTATGCTGAAAGTATTGGAGGCATGGGCGGAGAAGAAGCCATACTTCCCTCCCCTGTAGCCATCTACGATATCCACCACGGCACCAATGACTGGATCATGAGTGGGGCGCCATCTCGCCACTGTGGGCTTGACGATCATATCATCTATCGATCCTGCGAGCAATACACAGAGTCCCGCTGCACCCACGACCATCAGAACCTTACGTACATTGTCGTTGTTCCTCAACACGATAATGAACAGACTGATATAAAGCGGAACCCATGTCAGGGCGGTGGTCAGCACACGTGCCAAACGGTCGAGGTAGAGGGAGTCGCTGCCATTAACAGCCAGTAGCGCTTCCCTGTCGATTGATTCCAACGTGGGAAGAAGGGTCTGCGCATCCAGCAATATGTTCAGTAGTCCCACCATCAGATTTCCTCCACTTGATTACTCTCTATCCATCCTTCCTTACCGTCGGCAATGCGGATCTCCTTCCAGTCTTTCATCGACGAGTCCGTAATGGTAACCTTCGTCCCTTCATGGAGGATAAACAGGTCTGTGCCATTCTGGGCAGGCGTACTCTTCACAGCCACGGAGGGAGTCACCACGATTGCCCCCTTTCGGAAGAGAAGGTTCTGTTTCTGCTGCCAGGCAAAGACATTACTCAGTACGAACAGCACGAGGAGTACAAATCCCCCAAAGAAACCGATCTTCCGAAGCCAGATACGCTCGGAGAACAGGTAGAATAGCATCAGGATAATCACCAGAGCCAATGAAATCAATGCGGTACGGGCCCAGGCATCGACACTCATCAGGTTTACCAATGACTTATACCATGTAAAGAAGAACATCTCCGACTCAGGGACGATCTTGTCGATGGTCTTCGCCTGGGCTATCTGCAGGTTGAAACGAATATCGCGATCACCTGGCGACAGCAACAGGGCACGCTCGTAGTTCAGGACGGCACGCGTGATATTCTCTGTACGATAATAGGCATTACCAAGATTATAGTAGAGGTCGGCAGAGGCACCTTGCTTCAGCAAAGTCTCGTAATCCCTGATAGCCTGCTGGTACTCGCCCCTCACATAAGCGCTGTCAGCCTCTGCCTTGGTGACGGCAAGGGAACTGGCAAGTGCCAAGTGATAGGCTAAGACCACCAACACGGTCTTCAGTGCCGCATTGCCCGTCTTCCTGACCTTCTTCATCGTAGCCTCGATCTGCTCGATGGCATCGATGGCCTTATCATATACCTTATTCATATTACCCTTCGGATCACCTGGAGCATACCGTTCGAACTCACACTCATCAAGAGCCCCAATAAACTGGCTGATCGTCGCCTCACCCACATTTCGCTCCGAGAGACGCTGACTGATGTTGTCGTGGGAGAGTTGTTCGACGGGAATGTTCAACTTATCGCCAACATAGCCCCAAAGGGCACGCAGCACTTCGTCGTAGAATTCGCCAGGCTTGTTATCGGCCATCAGTCGGGCTGCCTTCTTCAGTCGCTTCGTGGCCACCTTGTTGGCCTTCTTGCCACGCATCTTGGTGACATTGGCATTGTCAATCGCACGCTGACGGAAGACTACAAACAGTGAGATGAAAACCAGGACTAATACTGACAGTGAAATCCAGTAGCCTGTAGAACCAAAGAAAAAGTCGTCGAGCGAATGCTGGCGGGTGTCACCTGTCTTGATATGACGGATATCCTTCGTCAGTTCCTGGAGATCTGTCTGTCCTGAGAAATCATTGACGGCACCAGCGCCAGAACCTTTAGCCACATCAAGTGTAAATGCCTCACTCTTAATGGTCTTGTACGCATTGGCAGAAGTATCGAAGTAGGTAAACTCTACAGGCGGGATTTCATATTTCCCCTGATGACGCGGCACAAGAAGAATATCATAGATCATTGAGCCCTCAATGCCATTTGCTGTCAGTTTCGTCTTGTCAGTTATCTTGGGATCATACTTGTCAAAGTCCTTTGGAATGTTGATAACCGGCTGTTTGATCAGTTTCAGATTACCACTACCGCTGACAATCACACGCAGGGAAATAGGATCGTTGGCCTTGGTCTCTGTCTTATCAAACTGTGCAGAGATATTGAATTTTCCCACACCGCCAGAGAAATTTGCAGGGCGCTCTGGCAGTGGATCGACCTGGATCTCGATGCCTGGTGCCACGATTTTCTTCTTCATCTCCACATAACCAGAGCCACCATTGAAGAATGCCTCAAAGGGATCTATATTGCGATTCTGCTGTACTACAATACCCTCGAAGGTGATACTGGGGATCTCCAGTTTTCCCGTCATCTGTGGGAACATCACATACTGACTCCACGTCGTCGTCTTATATGGGCGCCCATTGAATGTCTCTACGGAGAAACTCTTCTGCTGCGGCAGATCGACCTCCTGGGTATAGAAACTCTTCAGGTCAGGCATATCACCACGGAGACTGGTCAGACCTACAAGCGTATAGACCTTGTAAGTCAGCAGGATGGGCTCCTGTTCATGCACCCTTTTCTTATTGGCACTCACCTTTATGAAAAGATCGGAGCCAGATATCTGACTGCCAGCATCTCTAATTTCTCCCTGATCATTGGAATGCTGACGGCTCGATCCTGCACTGGAACGTGCAGAGCCGCTCACCTTGATGGTCAGCGAGTTGGAGGCAATACTCCTGCCATCCACCACGACATGGGCAGGTGGTATTGTAAAAGAACCATTCTTCGTGGCACTCACGATATACGTATAGGTAATCGAGGACGATGAACTGGTGTGTCCATTAATCATCTGATAACTCGACTGCATGGAACGGTTAGGGCCTATCAAGACCTCCAACTCGTCGGGTATATTACCAGCACGGAAATCACTGACGTTCTGGGTGTTGACAGTATAAGTCAGGCGGAACTGCTCACCTACCGCCACATGAGATGGGGCAGAACCTGTAAGCGTCTGGGCCATAGCCGCTACAACGGCCAACAGCATGCATTGGATTATCGACAGTCGTTTCATATCTACCAATTCTTCTGCAAATTACGACGCTGGGGCTGTTGCTGGGCCTTCTTCAACTTGTCCTGCGTCTGTTTCTCATTCTGGATCGCGGCATTCAGCAACTGCTCAGCATTCTCCTTACTCATCTGAGGCTTGGGCTGTTCCTGCTGCTTCTGATCCTGCTTATCCTTGTTCTCTTCAGGCTTCTGCTGGTCTTTCTTGTCGTCTTTCTTCTTGTCGTCATTACCCTGTTGATCCTGATTCTGCTTATTCTGGTCCTGCTTTTTCTTCTGATGCTTACAGAGCACCAGGTTGTAGCGCGTCTCATCATCGTTAGGATTCAGACGGAGGGCATTCTTATAGGCCTCTATCGCCTCCCCATACATCTTATGCGACTGGCAGATGACACCCATGTTATGGTAGGACTGGGCCTTGCGGAGCGGGTTGGTCTCCAGACGTGCCGCACTCTCGAACTGTTCCACTGCGGCAGAATCCTTCTTCTGTGCCATGAGGGAATTGCCCAAGTTGAAGGCTGCCTGAGGATTCTTCGGGTTCTTCTCTATAGCCTTGCGATAGGACACCTCTGCACCTGGGTAGTCACCACGATGGAATTGCTTATTACCCTGACGGATATATTGACGGTCCGTCTGAGCAACAGCCGTCATGGTCAACAACAAGAGCAGCACGGTGGCTACTTTCTTCTTGCCGCCAAAGAGCGAAACGCCCTTCAGCAGTGCGCTCTTGCGATCATAGACACATATTTCCAGGATCAGCAGCAGCAGAGCCAGTATGCCAAAGGCCTGGAACTGTTCGTCGAATTCGCTATAGATGGTAGAAGTCGTTTCTTTCTTCGCCAGTTTGTCGAGTTCGCTATCAAGTTGGTCCTGGGCAGCGCTATTGTTCTCCACGTGGATATAAGCCCCACCGCCAGCCTGTGCGACCTGCTTACACATCTCCTCATTGAGAGCCGACATGACCGTATTGCCTGTATTGTCTTTCATGAAGTCACCCGTTCCTGGGATGGGCACTGGGGCACCATTGGTAGAGCCCACGCCAAGCACATAGACACGCATCCCGTTGTCCTTGGCTGCCTGGGCTGCCTCCACAGCCCCACCCTCATGATCCTCACCATCAGTGATGACCACGATAGCCTTGCCGATGCCCTCTTCCTGGGTAAAACTGTGAGAGGCCATATCGATGGCCCTTGCGATGTCTGTTCCCTGGGTGGCAATCATCGAAGGATCGATACTGGAGAGGAACATCTTGGCAGAGACGTGGTCACTGGTAATAGGAAGTTGCACAAAGGCATCCCCTGCAAAGACGATCAGTCCAATCTTGTCGTTGGAGAAGTGATCGACGAGGTTCTCCACCATCATCTTACTACGGTCCAGACGGTTCGGGACGATATCCTCAGCACGCATGGAGTTACTTATATCCATGGCGATGATGGTCTCGATACCCACCCGCTTCTCATGGCTGATCTTCGTGCCCAACTGCGGGCGGGCCAGCATCACGATGAGCAGTGCCAAAGCACCTTGCAGCATCCAGAACTTCACGGAGGGACGGAAGCGCGACACATCTGGCATCAGTTCCTTCAACAGATGGATGTCACCAAACTTGCGGAGCCGCTTCCTCTGGTTCCGATAGGTGATGAACCTGACAAGTGCCAATATGGGGATCAGCACCAGCAGGTAAAGGTATATAGGGTCTTCAAATCTAAACATATTATGGTATCCTCCTGAATATGGTTATACGCAACAGGATTTCGAGCAGCAGGGCAACGACAGCGGCAAGGGCGAATGGCTGATAGGCCTCGTACTTCTTGCTGAACTTCTTCACGTTCAACTTGGTCTTCTCCAACTGGTCGATTTCCTTGTAAATATTACGAAGTTCCTTTGTATTCGTAGCCCTATAGAAGTCTCCCTCCGTGGCTGCGGCAATCTCACTAAGCGTCTTGGTGTCGATCTCGACAGGGATGTTTACATACTGAACGCCACCTGCCACGGGCATTGGATAAGGTGCCACCTTGTTGGTGCCCACACCGATCGTATAGACCCGGATGCCCAGGCTCTTGGCAATCTCCGCAGCCGTCATTGGCGAGATGTCACCACGGTTGTTACTACCATCCGTCAGCAGGATCACCACCTTACTCTTGGCTTTCGACTCTTTCAGGCGGGAGACAGCATTGGCCAGTCCCATGCCGATGGCGGTTCCGTCTTCTATCAGTCCGCGGGCGGCAATATCCGTTCTGACATTATGAAGCAGGTTCAACAGCGAGGCATGATCCGTGGTCATCGGGCACTGCGTAAACGATTCACCAGCGAAAATCGTCAGTCCGATATTGTCATTGGGACGTCCTACGACAAACTCCGATGCCACCTGTTTTGCTGCCTCTATACGGTTGGGCTTCAAATCCTCTGCCAGCATACTGGTGGACACGTCCATCGCCAGCATGATGTCAATGCCCTCCACCGTCTCACTCTTCCATGAATTCTGTGTCTGCGGGCGCGCCAGTACCAAGATGATCATGGCAAAGGCCACTATCCTGAGGATCATGGACAGGGGCAGAAGCATCACCTTCCAACTCCTGGGCGCATAGCGGAAGGCAAAGGTATCGCTCATCCGCATCGTGGGCTCCGTCTTCTTCCTGTACATCACATACCAGATGATATACGGTATGAGAAGCAGGAACAACAACAGATATTCTTTATTGGCAAATTCCATTCATCTAATAATTAAAACAACAACTGATATAGCGTATAGAGGACATAGGCGAAGAGCCCCCCGCAGACGATGCCTATCGTCGTGATGGCAATCTTCAGTCCGCGACGCGCCTTCTGCGAGCGCTGGTCCTCCTCGGACAACTCTGGCATTATCTTCTCCTCCACAGGCTCATTTTCCAATTTCGTCTGGTTGATAAACTCAATGGCATTCACGAGGTTCATGTCATTCTCGTTGATAAGCGTCGAGTACTTGGCAAACTTCACGAGGTCGGCCGTCAGGAACAGTTGACGCAACTCCGAGAGGGCTTTCTCATCCTGCGTAGCCGTCAGTTTCTCAATGATCTCACTACTGGTCATCTCCATGGCATTGAAACCATAGCGCTCTTCGATATACTTGCGGAGCGTATCCGTCAGTTTGGTGTAATATTCCTTTGAATTCTCAGAGGAGACCATCTTGTCGGCCTTGATCTGCTCAATCTCCTTCATGGCCTTCTGATGGGGCAACAGGCGTTTCACGATCCGGATATGGCTGATAATCGGCTTATTGTCGCGCAGACGGAGATACAGGTAATAGCAGAGTGCTAATAGTATCAGCAAGAGTACACTGAGCCAGAACGTCGGACTCCAGTCGCTCCACTGGAAGGGATTATCCTGCACATCCTTCGGGCCGAAGAACTGTTCGACATTCGTCGTATCCACCTCAATGGTCAGCACCTTCAGTGCCAGACTCTTGCTCTTGTAGGGCTTGCCATCGATCTTCACCGTCATCGGTGGCAGATAGTAAAGGGTGTCATCGAAGGAGGTCAGTGTATAGACCATCGACCTGGCTACAAAACCGTTGTCCTGCTCTTTCTTCTCCTGTTCCTTGCCTGCCAGGACCTCGACACCAGGTGTGATGTACTGCGTAGGCTTGAACTGGGGGAATTCTATCTTGGCATTTTCCTTGGCATGAGCCGTCAGTGTCAGATGAGCCTGCTGACCCACGAAGATCTGGATGGAGTCGATATCGGCTTCAACCGACACTTGTGCAGTCACCGACAAGCAACTGACTACCAATGAGATAAACAATAGTATTCTCTTCATCAACTTCTCTGTTTAAACAACATCAGTAAGGACTTGACAAAATCCTCGTTGGTGGCAATGGACACATGATCGACATTGCTCTTATTGAAGGTCTCTTGCAGTTCGGTCTGACGACTCGCCCAATAGCGATGATAGGCCTGACGCAAGCGCTTGGAACTCGTATCCACATATTGCTCGAAGCCCGTCTCAGCATCCACCACCTTCATCAGTCCCACATCTGGCAAATCCTTGGCGCGTTGGTCATACACCTGGATAGCCACGACGTCGTGCTTGCGATTGGCGATCTGCAGTGACTGCAGGAAATCATTCCTAACATAAAAGTCACTAAGGATGAATGCTGTCGTGCGCCGCTTCTGCACACTCGACAGGAACTCAACAGCCTGCTTCACGTCTGTACGCTTCGATTCTGGATGGAAGTCGAGCATCTCACGGATGATATAGAGGATATGCTTGCGACCTTTCTTCGGAGGGATATATTTCTCAATCTTATCAGAGAAGAATACCACTCCTATCTTATCGTTGTTCTGAATGGCACTGAAGGCTATGGTGGCTGCAATCTCCGTGACCATGTCACGCTTCATCTGTTTCTGTGTTCCAAAATCCAGCGAGCCACTGACGTCGATAAGCAGCATCACCGTCAGTTCGCGCTCCTCTTCGAACACCTTGACGTATGGACGATGGAAACGAGCCGTCACGTTCCAGTCGATATCGCGCACATCATCGCCAAACTGATACTCTCGCACCTCACTAAAGGCCATGCCCCTACCCTTGAAGGCAGAATGGTACTGGCCTGCGAAGATGTTTGAACTCAGCCCACGAGTCTTGATCTCGATCTTGCGAACTTTTTTTATAATCTCGCTTGGTTCCATTATCTAGGGTTACTAGGATTACTAGGGTTACTAGGGTTACTAGTTTTTAAGGCACTTCAACCTTATTAATGATCTTTGAAACGATCTCTTCGCTGGTGATGTTGCTGGCCTCGGCCTCGTAGGTCAGGCCGATACGGTGGCGCAGTACATCATGGGCCACGGCTCGCACATCCTCTGGCACAACATAGCCACGACGCTTGATAAAGGCGTAGGCACGGGCGGCTTTGGCCAGGTTGATGCTGGCACGTGGAGAACCGCCAAAGGAGATCATATCCTTCAGGTCTTTCAGACCATAGCGGTCAGGATAACGGGTAGCGAAGACGATGTCGGCGATATACTGCTCAATTTTCTCATCGATATAGACCTCTCGCACCACACTACGGGCCTTGAGAATCTCTTCTGCCGTCGTCACTGGCGTCACTGTCGGCATCTCCCCAGCGATATTCTCGCGGATGATCTTCTTCTCCTCATCGAGTGAGGGATAGTCGATGACCACCTTCAGCATAAAACGATCGACCTGTGCCTCAGGGAGTGGATAGGTTCCCTCCTGCTCGATGGGGTTCTGGGTAGCCATCACGAGGAAGGGGTTAGGCAGTTGGAACGTAGAACTGCCAATGGTCACCTGCTTCTCCTGCATAGCCTCCAGCAGTGCGCTCTGAACCTTGGCCGGGGCACGGTTGATTTCATCTGCCAGTACGAAGTTGGCAAACACGGGCCCCTTCTTCACCTGGAAATTCTCATCCTTCTGCGAATAGATCATGGTTCCAATGACATCAGCAGGCAACAAGTCGGGTGTAAACTGAATACGGCTATAATCTGAGGCTATCAACTGTGAAAGGGTCTTGATGGCCAGCGTCTTGGCCAGACCAGGCACACCTTCCAAGAGGATATGTCCATCGCTCAGGAGTCCGATGAGCAAGGAATCGACGAGATGCTTCTGGCCAACGATCACACGATCCATACCAGTCACGAGATTTGTCACAAATGCACTCTGTTGTTCTATCCGGATGTTCAACTCACGGATATCAATTGCTTCTGCCATAATATTTACTCTTTTATTGTTTTCTTAATTTGTCTGCAAAAGTAGTGAAATAAGGGGACTTACCGCACACTTCACCATCTAAATAATATTAAAAAAGTTTCCTAAAACCTAAGTTTTAAGAAACTTTTAAATTCTATCCCTATTCGGTAGCAGTCTGAGGCTTCTTTTTCTTCTTCAACTGCAGTTTGGGAATCTTGATTTCCTGCCCGACCTTTAGTATGGAAGAGGCCTTCAGACCATTATATACCTCGACATAGCACTCCATGTCAGGTCCCAGGTTACGACGAGAAATCTTCAGCAGTGTCTCACCCTCCTTGGCCTTGACGACACGGTCGGTCCCAACGATGCGATAGGCTCCTGTTTGCACACGGGCATCCATCGCCGCATATTTGTCATGGACAACTGTCTCCTGAGCAGCCGGCTTCGCTGGCTCTGGTTTGGGAGCGGCCTTCTTCGGCTCCGTCTTGACAGTATCTTTCTTTGTTGGCTCCGTCTTGGTCGTGTCAGGCGCAGCGACTGCTGGGGCTACCTTCACGGGCACCGCCTTCTCCACCGTTGCGGAATCCTGAGATGTCTGGTGAGTGAATGGGAAATAGTTACCAATGAGATATCCCACGAGCAGACCAACCAGACAGGCCACTAATGGCATCAGCCATTTCCTGTTGTCCGTTTCATCATCCTCATCATAGTCAACAGTCTCCTCAGCAGATGCCTCCTCAACAGGTATTTCCTCTTCAACAGGTGCTTCCTCTTCAACAGTTGGCTCCTCAGAAACTGGTTCTGATTGAGGCACTGGCTCAGGCACTGGTTCAGGCACTGGCTCTGGTGTTGGCTCAGGTTCTGGTGCAGGCTCTGGCTCAGGCTTTTTCACTTCTCCCAAGATTACAGGATTGATATTGATACTGTCTCCAAATTCCACCAAGGGCATAGAGGCAGGATCCTCCGGATTGGGTTCTTCTGCCATGTCGCCATTCGTCATATCGTCAAAATCGACGCCATCCTTCAGGACAACCGTCTCAAACTGGGAGAAGGGCTTGTTCACGAGTTCTTTCATCAGGGCATCGGGGGTAAAGGTAATCTTGTCATGCCCCTCTATCAGCACGCGCTCACCCGTATTGACATTGACGCTCTCACGGGCATCCACATCGATGATCTTGAATGTGCCCAGTCCCTTCACCTTCACGACCCTGTCACGCTCCAGGGACTGCTGGATGATGTCGAACATCGCATTGACAAACGCCGATGCCTCTTTCTTACTCAGGCCATTACGCTGAATCAGCGTCTTGGCAATATCCTGTATCGTCAGTTTCTCCATCAGTCAGTTCCTCCTTTCTTTACACGTTCCTTCCAATTTACGTTGGGCTTGAAGTTCAGTACGAGTTTGGGTGGAACAAGCATCCGCTGGCCAGTAGCAGGATTGACCATGATGCGCTCGAGTTTCTTCTTAACCTCAAAAGTCCCGAAGGTCGGCACAAGCACAGATCCGTCTTCCTGGAAATGGTCGCCCATCGCCTCTACGACGGTATTTACCATGCTCTGCGTGTCTTCAGGTGAATAACCCGTCTGTTGCGCTAATTCTGAGATAAAGTCTTTGTTCGTCATATCTTATGTGATGATTGTTGATCCATATAAGTCAAATTCCTCCGAGTCAGTCATCAGCACGTCATAGAACGCACCAATCTCCAGGGGGCTCTCTTCAACGGGGATGAGCACCTCGGGATCGACCTCTGGCGAACAGTACTCCGTACGTCCGACATAGTAGTCGCCTTCCTGCCTGTCGATGATAACCTTCATGACCTTCCCCACCTTCTCCGCTTCCAGTTCTGCACTGATATTCTGCTGGATACGCATAATCCTGTCCAGACGAGCCTGCTTCACGTCGTCAGGCACATCATCCTGATAGTGCTCTGCCGAGTAGGTCCCTTCCTCTTCCGAATAGGCAAAGGCTCCCATCCGCTCGAAGCGAGCCCAGCGCACGAAGGCTTTCAACTCTTCAAAGTCTGCCTCCGTCTCTCCAGGGAACCCCACCATCAATGTCGTGCGAAGGTGGATACCAGGCACTTCCCTACGCAGTCTCTCCACCAGTTCGTAGGTCTCTGCCTTCGTCACGTGGCGCTGCATCCGCTGGAGCATGTTGTCGGAGATATGCTGTAGGGCGATGTCGAGATACTTGCATACGTTCTGTTTCTCGCGCATCACTCGGAGCAGATCCCATGGGAAATGGGTGGGATAGGCATAATGCAGGCGGATCCACTCCACACCAGGGATGTCTGCCATCTGCTCGATGAGTTCGGCGATATGCTGTCGCCCGTCAATGTCCACGCCATAGTAGGTCAGTTCCTGGGCAATGACATTGAACTCCTTTGTGCCTTGACCGACGAGCCATCTCACCTCATCGAGGATCTCCTGCATCGGCCTGCTCTGATGACGGCCCGTGATCAGCGGGATGGCACAGTAGGCACAGTGACGGTCGCAGCCTTCTGAGATTTTCAGATAGGCATAATGCCTGGGGGTCGTCAGATGGCGCCTGCCATCGCAGACTTCAAAAGCCTCGCCCTTCAGGTCTTTCAGCAGTTGTCTGTAGTTAAACTTGCCATACCAGCCATCCACCTCAGGGATCTCAGGTTCCAGTTCCGCCAGATAGCGTTCTGACAGACAGCCCATCACGAAGAGTCTCTTGATCCTGCCCTCCGTCTTGGCCTGTGCAAATTCCAGGATGGTGTTGATACTCTCCTCCTTGGCATCTGCAATGAAGCCACAGGTATTGACGACCACGATCTCTCCCTGGGGATCATCGCTATCATGGGTACAGTGATAGCCATTGGCCTCCATCAACCCCATCAGCATCTCGCTATCCACAAGATTCTTCGAGCATCCCAGTGAGATAAAATCGATCGTCGGCTTCATCCAGATCTTCAATCTTTATTTATGTCAAACAGTGAATCCACGAACTGGCGCTTGTTGAAGAGTTGCAGGTCTTTCATGCCTTCTCCCAGGCCGATGTACTTCACAGGCACTTTCAACTGGTCGGAGATGCCGATCACCACGCCACCCTTGGCCGTACCATCGAGTTTGGTAATGGCAAGCGAGGTGATCTGCGTGACAGCGGCAAACTGCTTGGCCTGCTCAAATGCGTTCTGCCCTGTCGAGCCGTCGAGTACGAGCATCACCTCGTCAGGAGCATCAGGCAGCACCTTCTTCATCACGTCTTTGATCTTCTTCAACTCGTTCATCAGTCCCACCTTATTATGAAGACGGCCTGCCGTATCGATCAGCACCACGTCGGCTTCGTTGGCCTTGGCACTGGAGAGTGTGTCGAAAGCCACGGAGGCGGGGTCGGAGCCCATCTGCTGCTTCACCACAGGCACGCCTACCCGTTCGCCCCAGATACAGAGTTGCTCCACGGCAGCGGCACGGAAGGTATCGGCTGCACCAAGATATACCTTCTTGCCAGCCTGCTTGAACTGCCAGGCAAGTTTCCCAATCGTCGTGGTCTTGCCCACGCCATTCACTCCCACCACGAGTATCACGTAGGGCTTATGGTCATTAGGCAGGTCCCAGTTATCATTATCCTCCGAATTATTCTCTGCCAGCAACTGAGCGATCTCATCGCGCAGGATACCATTGAGTTCCGATGTGCTCACATACTTGTCGCGAGCCACGCGCTCCTCGATACGCTGGATGATCTTCAGCGTCGTATCCACACCAACGTCACTGGAGATCAGCACCTCCTCAAGATTGTCGAGCACGTCGTCATCGACCTTTGACTTACCAGCCACGGCGCGCGCCAGTTTGTCAAACACACTCGTCTTGGTCTTCTCCAGACCCTTATCGAGCGTCTCCTTCTTGTCTTTACTAAAAAAACCAAAAATACCCATGTTGCAATATATTACAGGTGCAAAGTTAATGATTTTCGATGAAATGGACAAAAAAAGAGGCTGCAAATTAACTTGCAGCCTCTCATTTTATATCAATTAATAAGTATTCTTGCTTCCCTTGGGCAGTAAGCGGCATTGCCGATTACTTGAAGAAGTCCTTAACGGCTTCGTTGGGAACCATCTGCTCGTCGAAGATGTAGGCACCCGTCTTGGGGCTCTTCACCATCTTGATAACCTTTGTGTAAGCGCGACCATCCTTTGAACCTTCATGGAGGGTAGCAACGGTTTTCTTTGCCATACTTCAGTCGTATTATTTAATTTCCTTGTGAAGAGTCATCTTCTTCAGGATGGGGTTATACTTCATCAGTTCCATACGCTCGGGCGTATTCTTACGGTTCTTCGTTGTGATGTAGCGGCTTGTACCAGGCATACCACTGTTCTTATGCTCAGTGCACTCCAGAATCACCTGCACGCGATTACCCTTTGCTTTCTTGCTTGCCATCTCTTAGTCTCCTATCACTTTAATGTCCTTCCAATCGACGTACCCTTTAGCAACAGCCTGCTTCAAGGCAGCGTCCAGACCTACTTTATTAATCATGCGAAGACCAGCGGCGCTAATCTTCAACTGTATCCAGCAACCCTCTTCTACATAGTAGAACTTCTTGCTGAAAAGGTTGACATCAAAGCTTCTCTTCGTATGATGCTTTGAGTGAGACACATAGCAACCCATCTGTGCCTTCTTTCCTGTAATTTGACAAATCTTAGACATTTCTATCTACTTTTTACTTGTGATTTACACTTACTTATTCCAAACAGGGTGCAAAATTACACATTTTAATTGAGATTCAAACCATTGCCCAACGGGAAAAACAAAGAATTAATCTTTTTTAACCTTCGAACACGGGTCTTGGCTCATCTTCCTCCTTCAGGAAGTTCAAAAACAGTTCCATGGCCTTGTTGGTGGCGATGGCCAGGTTGATATCGCGGCCATGATCTTCCTCCACCTTCAGCGTCACCACGCGCGATGGTGACCCGCAGGCCAGCCAGATGGTACCCACGGGAATCTCCTTCGTACCGCCTGACGGACCAGCCACGCCCGTTGCCGAGATGGCATAGTTGGTGTTCAGTGCCTTGCAGGCCCCTTTCACCATGGCTATGGCTACCTCCTCACAGACGGCCGTCTTCTCTTCCAGCAACTGGTGATCCACGCCTAAGAGGGCTTCCTTGATCTCATTGACATACGAGATGATGCCGCCCTTGAAGTATTTCGAGGCACCTGGTACGGAGATGATGGCCTCGGCGATACGCCCGCCCGTACAACTCTCTGCCGTACCTACCGTCTTCTCCGTCTCCCAGAGAATCTCACTCACTTCCCTACTGATAATCTTACTTTCAAAATCCATATTCTAAATAATGTTCACAATTCATAGTTCATAGTGCATAGTTCATAGTTGAGTCACTTAAATGTGACTTTCGAGAAGGCTGGAGCGTCGATGCTGCAGAACTCGCCATCAAGATACTTGTAATAGCCCACGATCCCGATCATGGCGGCATTGTCTGTCGTATAACTGAACTTCGGGATATAGATGGTCCACCCATAGCGCTTCTCTGCATCGCGGAAGGCATTGCGGAGCCCGTTGTTCGCACTCACGCCCCCTGCCACGGCCACGTGCTTGATGCCTGTCTGCTTCACGGCCTTCTTCAGTTTCTTCATCAGGATATCCACGATCGTCCACTCCAGTGAGGCAGCGATGTCCTCCTTATGGTGCTCGATGAAATCAGGGTCTTCCTTCACCCATTTCTGCAAGGAATAGAGAAAGGATGTCTTCAGACCAGAGAAACTATAGTCGAGGTCAGGAATGTTGGGTTCAGCGAAATGGAACGCCTTGGGATTACCCTGGCGCGCCAGACGGTCGATGATCGGTCCACCAGGATAGCCGAGCCCCATCACCTTCGAGCACTTGTCGATGGCCTCGCCTGCGGCATCGTCGATGGTCTGTCCGAGCACCTCCATGTCGTTGTAGGCATTCACCTTCACGATCTGCGAGTTTCCACCGCTTACCAACAGGCACAGGAACGGTAGTGGCGGAATATGGTTCTCCCCTTCATCCTTGATGAAGTGCGCCATCACATGTCCTTGCAGGTGATTTACGTCGATCAACGGGATACCCAGGCTCCTGGCGAATCCCTTGGCGAAACTGACGCCCACGAGCAACGACCCCATCAGTCCGGGACCACGCGTGAAGGCGACGGCCGTCAACTGTTCCTTCGTGATGCCCGCCTTCTTGATGGCCTGATCCACGACAGGCACCACATTCTGCTGATGGGCCCTCGAAGCCAGTTCGGGCACCACGCCGCCGTAGGCCTCATGCACGGCCTGTGAAGCCGTGACGTTCGACAATAGCACGCCATTCTTCAGTACTGCTGCCGACGTATCGTCGCAACTCGACTCTATACCTAATATATATATATCCTTTTCCACCTTATTAATAAATATAGCATTATCATCGCTAATCCGCTGCAAAGGTAGCGGTTTTTCCAAACATCACCAAACTTTAACTACTTTTTCTGCCGAACTAACAAACTAACAAACTAACAAAAACAAAATGAAGTAACAACAATAATAATTAAATATCTAAATAATAATTTATATATATTATAATATATATAAATTTAATAATATAATTATGCTCTGTTTGTTGGATTTTCAAAAAGCGTTTTGTTAGTTT
>OCTW011613963.1_pt1 | contig 19031 bp, 15 predicted proteins | sample 1539671 | NCBI WGS metagenome assembly OCTW01 (sample SAMN02144230, study PRJEB22623) | gut metagenome | biome: sheep rumen | host: Ovis aries | place: New Zealand
TCCTCCTGTACAGAGGAGGCCTGTGCCTGATCCGCAGATGTGTTTTCCTGTGTCTGCGCCGCTTCTCCTTCCGCAGCCTGTGAACTGCCTGCAGAGCTTTCCTCTGCAGCTGCCGCCGTCGTTCCCGTATCAGGATCCTCAGTATTTTCAGGACTGGTCTTTTGAGTATTTTCGCCCTTGTCTGCAGATGTCCCGCTTTCAGTTTCCTGTGAGACTGTTTCATAGGGAACAGGTGTGATTTCTGCTGTCAGATCGGAAAAAGAGATGCTGTTGGGGATCATCAGCATGGTGTCCTTTCTGATCGAGAAAGGAGAAGTACTGTTTCCGAAAATATCAGAACCGGATGAAAGAAAACCGGCGGGTTCCTGTGTAAAACGGTTCTCTGTCAGAGAGACATTTACCTGTTTGAAATTATCAAAGCCGTAATCAAGAAGATCGACCGTATCATAATATTGATAGGGAGGTTCTTCGCGCATGATCACACAGATCAGTTTCTTTCCGTCTCTTTCGGCAAATGTAGCCAGTGTTTCGCGGGCTTCGTCGGTATAACCGGTCTTTCCTCCGACAACATCTTTGCAGGGAATTTCCCCGGTCAGAAAATCGTTGGTGTTCAGGATCCAGAAATCGTCGGGCTGATTTGCGCTGGCCTCAAAATGATAGTTCATTTCCGACATATATTTGATAAGATCGGGATGTTTGTAGATTTCCCGGCAGATCAATGCTATGTCGTATGCGCAGGTGTAGTGGTTGGAGTCGTGGAGTCCGTTGGGTGTCACAAAGTTTGTATTCTGACAGCCGAGTTCAGCGGCACGCTGATTCATAAGAGCGACAAATTTTTCCTCTGTTCCGGATATACGTTCTCCGAGGGCGACTGCGACCTCGTTGGCGGAAGCGACCATCAGACCATACAGTGCTTCTTCCACGGTGATCGATTCACCGACATCCATACCGATATTGGAGCTTCCTCGTTCAATTCCGAAAACAGCATTTTCAGAGAAAGTGACAATATCCGAAGGCTTCAGATTTTCATAGGCAAGCAGAGCAGTCATCAATTTGGTGATACTTGCAGGGTACAGATGTTTGTCTACGTTTTTGCCATAAAGGACAGCGCCGCTCTCAGCGTCCATGACAACAGCGCCTGCGGCGCCGATCGCAGGCCCGTGGGGCCAGGCAGGATCAAGATTTGTCTGAACAGCCTGTGCCTTGTTTCTGGCTAATTCGGCAGCATAATCCTCAAAACCCTCCTCCGTATAGATTCCGTCATCTTCAACCTTTGCAGCTGCTGTAACAGGCAGTCCGGCAAGAGTGAGTGACAAAAGAAGGGCAGAGGCAGTCAGTATTTTCTTTTTTATAATTAATTTTTTAAAGAGCATATCCTGTTTCCATTTTGTCTGTATAACATATAGGGCGGCAATTCCCTGCAGCCGGTGCGCGTATGGCCTGTAATCGGCAAAAAAACCGGGACCGCCTTTACATTACGCACGGCGGCGAAGGATATATTTACAGATTTTGTTTCCTTTTTTGGAAAACTTCTCTTCATATTCTGTCATAATATTGCCAATGCTCATCACGGGGTCGTTGTGCAGATCATAAGTGATCTGTGCGATCTCAAATACGCTCTGGCCGACTTCTTCCACAGCAAAGTCAAACAGTCCTCTGTTATCTGTTTTAAACTCGATCGTTCCGCCCTGTACAAGGATCAGGTCATAGCGGCGCAGATATTCGGAAGAAGGAAGGCGCCTTCTGGCGTGCCGTTCTTTCGGCCACGGATCGGAAAAATTGAGATAGATTTTGTCGATCTCTCCCTCTGCAAAATAGGTGTTGATGAGTTCGGCGTCTCCGCGGATAAAAATAAGGTTTTTCAGTTCGAGTTCCTGCTGCTTCTCAAGGCAGCGAAGAAGTACGCTTGAATACTTTTCGATTCCGATATAGTTGATCTCCGGATGCTCCTGTGCCAGCTGCATGATGAAGCGGCCTTTGCCGGTACCGATTTCAAGATGGAGAGGGTGATCATTTCCAAAAAAAGATTTCCACTTTCCGCAGTACTCCTCAGGTTTATGTACGACCCAGGGGCTTGCCGCGATCATATCGCGGGCACCGGGTATATTTCTTAAACGCATATATTGTTTTGTCCTTTACTTTATTCATACATTAGTTCCATGACGTGGCGCCACAATCGACGTATGATGAACGCGAGACCATGGCCACAAGTAAAAACATGCTTTCATGTGAAAAGCATCGCATTTCATTGTACCACATTTTACAGGCTATGTTATAATCGTTTCATAGTTTTTTCGATAAGCTTATAAGAGGCAAAATTGATAAAGAGGGTAGGATGATAAGAAAGTTACGATATGTTTCTTTTCTTCTTTTGTCTGCTGTCTGTATGATGGTTTCCTGTACGGGTAATAAGACAGGTCATTCAAATATTGAAATCCGGATCAAGGAAATGAATACGGAAAACGGAGCGGTCATACAAATTCCGGAATTTGTTTCCGATTCAGAAGAAATACAGAAAAATCTTCGTGATCTGGAAAAAGAGACAAAAGATCTTGAAAAGATTGTTGAAAAAGAACAGAAAAAAGGAAATGAAATAGAGATGCGCTGTTATACAGGAGGATCTGAGAACTATCCTCAGGTGACAGTGGTCTGCTTTACTGAGGAGGAAAACAGCCGTCTCTATAATCTGGTAACACTGGCCGCGGACAGCAGGGCAGGTGAAGCGATCACCTGTAAAGAAGCGCTTGAGAGAACGGAAATGACAGGCGTGGACCTCAGCCTCAGTGTAGGAAAACTGGCACAGGAATCCGGTATCCGGGGTGAACTGGCCTCGACGGAAATGCAGGGTTTTAAGCTGGATGAAAGCGGAAATGTCGAAGAAATATATATGAAACTGACTATGACGATCGAAGAGGAGGAAGAGGATATCACAGAGGAACACTTCTTCTCATATGTGCTCAGGGATGAGAAGCTGATCAAGCTTTCGGACAAAGGCTATGACGTACCATAGGAATGAATGGAGCGATGCGCGAGAGCGGGACGCGCGAAGCAGCGCCTGGTTTTCATCATACATGTTTGCGGGCATCTACCCATGGCCACAAGTATAAACAAAGGCAGGAATCGCACGGATTCCTGCCTTTATTTTTCAGATTATTTTTTTTCGGATCACTTAGTACTTTATTACTTATTACTTGTAGGCATTTCATTCTCTGCAGCGACCAGGAAGGCAGCGCCGTACTGTTCGCGGAGTTTGGGCTTTTCAATCTTTCCGGTAGGATTTCTGGGAACATCTGCAAAGATGATCTTACGAGGCCTCTTGTAGCGGGGAAGCTTACGGCAGTAATTGTTTACCTGTTCTTCTGTGCAGGTAAAGCCTTCCTTGAGCTGGATGATCGCAGCAGCGATCTCACCAAGACGCTTGTCAGGCAGTCCGATAACGGCAACGTCATTGATCGGCTCAAAGGCATGCAGGAAGTCTTCAATCTGTACGGGATAGATATTCTCACCGCCGGTAATGATGACATCCTTTTTGCGGTCGACAAGGTAGTAGAAGCCGTCCTCGTCCTGCATTGCCATGTCTCCGGTGTAGAGCCAGCGGTCATCATCCAGGACCTCTTTGGTGGCAGTCGGATTGTTGTAGTAGCAGATCATGACGCCAGGGCCTTTGACTGCGAGCTCGCCGACTTCACCCTGCTTGACGGTATTGCGGTTTTCGTCCACGATGCGGCATTCCCACTTATATCCGGGGATACCGATGGCGCCGACTTTGTGGATATTTTCCACACCCAGATGTACACAGCCGGGTCCCAGAGACTCGGACAGACCGTAGTTGGTGTCGTATTTGTGATTCGGGAAGTAATCCATCCAGTGCTTGATCATCGAAGGCGGAACAGGCTGTGCGCCGATATGCATCAGTCTCCACTGATCGAGTTCATAGTCCGCCAGGGAGACAGAGCCGTTGTCGATCGCGTCGAGGATATCCTGTGCCCAGGGGACCAGGAGCCAGACTACAGTACAGTGCTCTTTGGATACAGCGTCCAGAATGATCTCCGGTGTCGTACCGCGCAGCAGGACTGCCTTTCCTCCGGATACCAGGGAACCGAACCAGTGCATCTTGGCGCCTGTGTGATAGAGCGGAGGAATGCACAGGAAGCAGTCGTCCTTCTGCTGTCCGTGGTGGTGCTGCTCCATGACAGCAGCGTGGGTGATCCCGCTGTGTTTATGCAGGATGGCCTTGGGGAAGCCTGTTGTGCCCGAAGAAAAATAGATTGCACCGTAATCGTCTTCCGTGACCTCTACGCCAGGTGCTTTGCTGGAGTAGTTCATTGTCTGTGAGACCAGATCTTCTGCAAAGGAGGGAGCGGAAGGCCCGTAGTAGAGGAGAAGCCTGTGGTTGGAGATATTATCCGCAATCTCCTCCACACGTCCGATAAATTCCTGTCCGAAGATGAGGATATCAGCCTCCGCAAGATTGACGCAGTATTCAATCTCGTCCGCGGAGTAACGGAAATTCAACGGTACTGCGATGGCGCCGGCTTTGAGTATTCCGAAATAGATCGGCAGCCAGTCAAGGCAGTTCATAAGAAGGATGGCAACCTTGTCGCCCTTTACGATACCGCGGGCAATCAGAAAATTCGCGACACGGTTTGCTTTTTCATCAAAGACGCTCCACGTGATCTCTGTACGATAAGGAACCTCGCTCAGCGGCTGGATCAGTTCGTACTCTTTCCAGGTGGTGAGTTTGGGCATTTTGATCTCGGGATTCAATTCGACGAGCGCTATGTCATTGGGATATTCCCGGGCGTTTTTTTCCAGAAAATCAGTGATAAGCATGGTAGACAGTCTCCTTTGTATAGTTTTCAGAATTCTAAAATCTATTACACTTTAACAAGTTAAAGTGTAACGCGTTTATGTAATAAAGTGAACTTTATATATAATAAGTAGACGGACAAAAAATGTCAAGGAGTACAAGGAAAAGTTTTTGTTATTGAACAGAAACCAGAAGCCAGTAAATAGAAACCGGTAACCGGTAACCGGGGGAACAGAACAGATATCATCAAAAACGGCTGAGTTCTGCTTCTGCTGCGGCATCGGTCAGACAGATTTTGCGGATCACTGCATCATAACTATAGCTGTCGCTTACACGGACGTGTACAGTATCCCCTTCACGATGCCCCATAAGAGCCCGTCCCATGGGCGATTCGACACTGATCAGGCCGTGTATGGAGTCCTGGCGCATTGTGCTTACGATCGTATAGGTCTCTTCTTCGTCATCTTCCGGAATGTAGATCGTGACGGTCTTGCCCACACCTACTTCGTCATCGGCGGAGGTATCCTCGATGACTCTTGCTGTTTTGATCATTTTCTCCAGAAAGCGGATCCTGCTCTCATTACGGTTTTTTTCGCGTTTGGCGGCATGGTATTCAAAATTCTCACTGAGATCGCCATGTGCCCTGGTTTCCTTGACATCTTCGAGGAGCCTGGGCCGAAGCACAAGCTTTCTGTGCTCAATTTCTTTTTCCATTTCCCGAATATCGTTTTCAGTCAGTTTATTGTACATATATTTGTTCCTCTGTCTTCTCCGGGGAGGGATGTTTTTGTGCGGAAGATGCTGCCCTTAAGAGCAACCCGCATCCGGTGCGCAAGACTCGCGAACGAGTCTTGAAATCTGCAATTCACGCAGAATGCTATTTTAACGGAAAAGCACAGTTTTCGCAACAAACCGGGCATATGTGTTCTTAAGCCGATGTGTTCTTGAGGAAGCTCTGCCTTGCAAAGCATCTGGTGTAAAGCTATAATGATGTAAATTCGGCAAAAATACGGCGGCGGTCAAAAATGACCGGAAAAAGCAGTGTACTTTTGCTGTTGTGACACAGCCGTTTTCAAAAAAGGATATCCGGGATATGGATCTGAGATACGGAAGCGCAGATGAAAATGTCCGGAAACGATCGATCCAGGATGTTATCCTGCACGAAAAACAGCGCTATGAAAAGCTGTTGTCAAAAGAAAAAGGCGATCGCTTACGGGAAAATGATTTTCTGTCCGGTTCTTTACCGGAATATGCCTGCGGTGCAGGAACAGAGCCGGTTCTTTTATGTCCTTCGCATGCCGGCGAACTCGCTGTAATCTATTCAGTCAACAGACTTGCGGCAAGAGGCATCCGTGCCCGATGTTTTTCACCGGTGATCCTTCTTCCGCCGGGCACACAGGAGGAAACTCTTCGTGACCTGATGCGTCAGATCTGCAGAGCCTCCTGCAAAAATGGGGTCGGAATCGGAGAGGTTCGGGCCGAGGTGACAGATGCGGTGACGAGGCCGGTCGTTTTCGGAAATGCTGAAGGCAGTCGATTCTTCGGGAATCATCCTGCTGTTAAGGAAGCGTCAGAGGAAGTGTCATCAGATGGTATCGGGGCAGGCCTTTCTAAGGCATGCAGCGGGGAAACTTCTCCTTCCTGCGCCGGAATATCCGGTGGCGGGGAAAAGGATATCATTCTTGCAGGTCCTGTCGGCATGGAAGGAACGTATATCCTGGTCCTTGAGCAGTTCAGAGAGCTGCAGAAGAGATTTCCCATGTCGATCCTTACCCGTATGACAGGTCCGGGTATAAATCTGAGTGTCCTTGAGGCGGCAAAAGCAGCTGTAGGCGCAGAGTCAGAGCCTGATGAAGAGGGAGAGAGCAGCATGCGGGCTGTCCCGGCTATGGTGAGCCTGGGAGAGGGCGGTTTTTTTACCGGTCTGTGGGAATTGTCCAAAATGACAGGCTGCGGACTGGAAGCAGATCTGCAGGCTGTTCCGATCCTGCAGGAGACTATTGAGATCACGGACTATTTCGGAATCAATCCCTATGTTATGCGTTCTGCGGGAAGTCTTCTGATCGCGGCCCGAAACGGAGAAAAAACGCTGCAGTATCTTCGAAAAGAGGGCTTTATGGCAGCGCGGATCGGAAAGCTGCGGGCAGGCAGGGACAAGATCATCCATAATGGTGAAGACGTCCGCTATCTGGACCGGCCGCAGACGGACAGCCTGACCGGGTGGTACAGAAATAAGGAGCGGGACTTTGAACATTCATTAGAGCAATAGTGCATTGCGTCCCGACCGAAGCTACGATAGTTCGAAAATCGGTATATGCAGGAGGAATGGAGATTAAGATGGATACTTTAAAGCAGAAGATACTGACGATCATTGAAAAAAACAGCCGTATCGACATGAAGGAACTCGCGGTGCTGCTGGGCACAGGCGAGATTGAGATCCTCAATGCCATGCAGGAAATGGAAGAGGAAGGCATCATCTGCGGTTATCATACCATGATCGACTGGGAAAAGACCGGCATCGAGCGTGTGACTGCGCTGATCGAGGTTCGCGTGACACCTCAGCGCGGCAAGGGATTTGATGATATCGCGGAGCGTATCTACAAGTATCCCGAAGTAGACTGCACATATCTGATTTCCGGCGGCTATGATCTGATGGTCATTCTCGAAGGAAAGACCCTCAAAGAGGTCTCGGGTTTCGTGACAAATAAACTGTCGACGCTCGATACGGTTATGAGTACTGCCACACACTTTATTCTCAAGAAATACAAAGACCATGGTACGATCATGACCAGAAAATATGAGGATCAGAGAGAAATTGTGTCTCCGTGATCTTTAAATGAGAAGTCATAGTATCCGGTCATACAGACAGTTTTTACAAAAAGAAAAGCTGTATACGCAGAGGTTTACGTTATGGAAAACAGGAAAGTATTGGCGGATAAGACTGTCGGCCTGAAGCCGTCCGGAATCCGCAAGTTTTTTGATCTGGTCAGCGAGATGAAAGATGCCATTTCACTTGGCGTCGGCGAGCCGGATTTTGATACACCCTGGCATATCCGCGATGAGGGTATCTATTCACTGGAGAAAGGCCGGACCTTCTATACGTCCAATTCGGGTCTGAAGGAGCTGCGGCAGGAAATCTGCAATTATATGAAACGCACCCAGGACATTGATTATACCTGGGACAAGGAGGTATTCATTACGGTCGGCGGTTCGGAAGCCATCGATCTGATGTTCCGGGCTATGATCAACGAGGGCGATGAGGTCCTGATCCCGCAGCCTTCTTATGTCTCCTATGAGCCCTGTGCTGTCCTTGCAGATGCGGTCCCTGTCATTATCAATCTGAAAAATGAAAATAAGTTCCGCCTGACACCGGAAGAGCTCGAAGCCGCGATCACACCCCGTTCCAAAATCCTGGTCCTGCCTTATCCAAACAATCCGACCGGCGGGATCATGGAAAAAGAAGATCTGGAGGCAATTCGTGAGATCATCATCAAGCATGATCTCTATGTGCTTTCCGATGAGATCTACGGCGAACTTACCTATACAGGAAAGCCGCATATTTCCATTGCTTCGCTGCCCGGCATGAAGGAACGAACCGTTGTTGTAAACGGTTTCTCCAAGGCCTATGCCATGACCGGATGGAGACTGGGATATGCCTGCGGTCCGCAGGAGATCATCGCGCAGATGGTCAAGATCCATCAGTATGCCATCATGTGCGCGCCTACGACCAGCCAGTATGCGGCAGTCGAAGCCCTCAGAAACGGCGATGACGATGTCCGTATGATGCGCGAGTCCTATAATGAGCGCCGCCGCTTTGTACTGCATATGCTTGAAGAGATGGGGATCCCCTGTTTTGAACCCATGGGAGCCTTCTATGTATTCCCCTGCATCAAAGAGTTCGGGCTTTCAAGTGAGGAATTTGCCAACAGGCTTTTGTCGGAGGAGAAGGTCGCCATTGTGCCCGGTACAGCCTTCGGTGACAGCGGAGAGGGATTTTTGAGGATATCCTATGCCTATTCCATCGATAACCTGAGAAAGGCACTGACAAGACTGTCCAGGTTTGTGGCGAGACTTCGGGAACAGCAGAAATAAAGATTTTGAATATTCTTCATCTAGCAATACTCATGACTTCCGTCGTGGGATACTCGCGCAGGACTCTCGAGCGAGTCTTGAATTTGGACAGGACCGGAAGGAAACAGATGAAAAATGCATATTGTACTGCATGAACCGGAGATCCCCGGAAATACCGGTAATATCGGACGCAGCTGTGCGGCGACAAACACTTCGCTCCACCTGATCGAGCCGCTGGGATTTGATATTACCGAAAAAGAACTTCGCAGAGCAGGGCTTGATTACTGGGCCCAGCTGGATGTACACCGCTATCGGGATTATCAGGATTTTCTGATGGAGAATTTCGGCGGATCCTCCCTGCAGAACACAGAAACAGAGAAGACAGAGAAGACAGAGCAGCCGGCAGATTCAGGGTCCCTAGGCATCACACGGCCGCCGAAGCTGTGGTTTGCCACAACCAAGGCAAAACACCTGTATTGCGAGGCGGATTTCGGACCGGATGATTACATTATGTTCGGCAAGGAGAGCGCCGGGATCCCGGAAGAGATTTTGGTGGATCACGAAGACAGCTGTATCCGGATCCCCATGGGATTTGATATCCGTTCTCTGAATCTGTCAAATGCGGTGGCTGTTGTCCTGTACGAGGCCCTGCGGCAGAACGATTTTCCGGGACTGGAACGGGAGGGAGAACTTCACAGACTGCACTGGAAGTGATCAAAAGAAGGGACTGCGCCCACGATGCAGAGAATACTTCTTTCAGAGCACATATCCGCGACGGAGGTCAGGGGCATTGTTTGAGAAAGAATAAAAAAAGTGCGCGTGGGACACTCGGTCGTGTCCCGGTCATTCGCGCACATCTACTTCGGGTTCTCCGAGGCTGCTAAGAGCGTCATTTTTTTCCGAGCGCCGGAGAGTAAAAGTAAAGGTAGAACCGACACCTTCAGTACTGACCATATTAATATTTTCATCGTGAGCACGTATGATCTCACGGACTATGGACAGGCCCAGGCCTGTCCCTTTTTTGTCTTTTCCGCGGGAAAGATCGGTCTTGTAGAAGCGGTCCCAGATCAGTTTCTGGTCTTCTTTGGGAATTCCGATTCCGCTGTCGCGAACGGAGATAAATACGGTATCTCCTTTTTCTGTTGTATCAATGGTGATCTCGGAGTCCTCATGGCTGAATTTCAGGGCGTTGTCGACCAGGTTGTAGAGGACCTGCTGGATCTTTTCCAGGTCCGCATTGACAAAGAGGATCTTTCCGGTCAGGACCAGTCGGATATGTATTTTCTTTGCGCGGCAGGTCTGTTCAAAAGAAGCCGCAACAGAGCGTATGACAGCATTGATGTCAAAATCTGTTCTCTGCAGCAGAATACCGCCGGTGTTGAGGTTGTTGAGAGTTAAGAGTCCGTTGGTGAGTTTAGTAAGACGCTCCGTCTCGCCAAGGACCACTTCCAGATAGTGACTGAAACGTTCCGGAGGGATCGTTCCGTCGAGCATGGCTTCCAGGAAGCCCCGCATGGAGGTGAGGGGAGAGCGAAAATCATGGGAAATGTTTGCGATGAACTTTTTCTGATCATCCTCCGAGCGCGCGATCGTATCGGCCATATAACCCAGAGATGCGGAAAGATAGCCCAGTTCATCCTCACTTTCCACGGGAATATGATAGTGCATATTTCCGAGCGCGTATTGCTCTGCGGCGGCAATGATGCGCCTGAGCGGCCGGTAGACATATTCTGTAAAGAAGAACAGGATGATCAGCGACAGGACCAGCAGTATGACTAACAGCATATACGACAGATTGAGCATGTTGTCGGCGTCTGTCTGGATCCTGCTCATGGGGAGATGAATGGCCACATAGCCCCGTATCTTGAAATCGTTGGTTATGGGCGCAATGACGCTCAGGACTTCTTCATCAAAGGAATTAAAAAACCGTCCGATCGTATAGTAATTTCCCGCGATGATCGTGGAGTCGAAGTCTTCAACATAGGTCTCCTGCCCCGGATCAGGTGCCATTCTGGAATTGACGACCATGCGGCCGGAGGGGTTGAGGATCCAGATCTCTGTGTCCATATAGGAGGAAAGAGCTTCCATCTGCGCCTGTACGTCCTCCAGTTTGATTTTGGATCTGTACAGCTGCAGGGCATAGGTATCGGAGATCCGGGAAGCTTCTCCGTAGAGCATACGAGCCTTGTCCCGGATACAGTATTCTGTCGTCAGGCGTGAAACGACTGTTGCGACGGCGATAAAACCAAAAAGCCCGAAGAGGATATAGGCAAGTATGATCCTGAAATAAAGCGTTTTTTTCATATTCTTTAAAAAAAAATATCACTGTATCAGTTCGAATTTATAACCGATCCCCCAGATGGTTGCAATCTTCCAGCCGGTGCTGGTGCCGGTCTTTTCACGGATCCTTTTGATATGGACATCGACAGTACGTGTGTCACCGACATACTCATAGCCCCAGATCTGATCCAGGAGCTGCTCGCGGGTAAACACACGTCCGGGAGAAGAGGCGAGAAAATAAAACAGCTCCAGTTCCTTGGGCGGCATGTCGATATGTCTGCCCTGAAAAGTGACGGAATAATTGGTCAGGTTGATCGTCAGATCCGGATAGGAAACGATCTTGTCGGCCGTTTCCGCAGGAGCAGCTGCACTTGCTGCGGTCTTGTAGCGGCGAAGCACGGCTTTTACCCTGGCGACAAGCTCTTTTGAATCAAAGGGCTTTTCCATATAATCATCGGCACCCAGTTCAAGGCCCAGTACTTTATCGAAGACTTCTCCTTTGGCGGAGAGCATGATGATCGGAACATTGGAAGAAGCGCGCACTTCGCGGCAGACCTGGTAGCCGTCTATTCCGGGAAGCATCAGATCGAGCAGGATCAGATCAGGCTGGTAGGATCTGACAGCCCTGAGGGCGGATTCACCATCTCCCACGATCTGTGTATCAAAGCATTCCTTTGCGAGATAAAGGCTGATCAGCTCTGCAATATTGCTGTCATCATCTACGATGAGAATTTTATTTTTTGATACCATATACTCCTCTTTTAATTTCTCAGAGTCACGATCGTCACACCTGCGTCTCCTTCACCGAAATCACCGATCCGGTAGGACTTGATCCACTTCTGCCTGCGGAGGTATTCGTGCACCGCTTTCCGCAGTGCTCCGGTACCTTTTCCGTGTACGATGCGTACACTCTGCAGATGGGAGACACGGGCTTCATCCAGGTATTTGTCGAGTTTCCAGATGGCGTCATCTGTAGTGAGTCCCAGGAGGTTGAGCTCCGGTGAGACAGAGGAGCCCCGCGAAAGGTCCATATCTTTTCCGGAGGAAGATGCTCTGTCCGCGTCTTTGAAGGCCCGTTTGATGGCACTTCCGGAACGTTTTCCGGACCCGGAGCCGCCGATGGGATTGCCGTAGGCGTCCAGTGTGTTGCCGAACGCGTCCTCGGCAAGCAGGCGCAGATCGGAGAGATCGACTTTGCTCTGCAGGATGCCGCAGCGGACACTGACTTTGCCGTTTCTGTCAGGCAGGGCGCTGACCGTACCTGTCAGACCCATAGAGACGACCTTTACTTTGTCACCGATATGGAGGTCGGAGGCGCGGAGCTTTTTACCTGCAGGGGCGGCAGGTTCCTTTTTGAACTTCACGGAAGCATTCTTTTCATTGACCTTGTTGCGAAGGGCTGTGCGGGTGCGTTCCATAGAGGAAAGATCACCGCCCTTTTTGCCGCCCTGGGAGGCCTTTCTTAGGTCGGAGATGGCCTGGTCGGCTTCCTCCTTGGCCTTTGCCAGAATATCCCTTGCATCTTCATTGGCCTTCTGCAGCAGTTCTTCGCGGCGTTTTTCAAACTGACGCTCTCTGTTCTCCAGGGCCTTGCGGTCTTTTTCAAGTGCCGCCCGCATCCGCTCGGATTCTTCCTTTTCCCTGCGCAGCTGCTGGCGCGTCTTTTCCAGGTCGGAGAGAAGGTCTTCAAAGTTCTGTACATCCTGGCTGAGCTGTTCCCTGGCGGTCTCAATGATATAGTTGGGAAGGCCCAGCTTCTGAGAGATGGCAAAGGCATTACTCTTGCCGGGAATGCCTACCATGAGGCGGTAGGTGGGCTGCAGGGTCTCCACATTGAATTCACAGCTCGCGTTTACGATGCCTTCCGTCCGCATGGCGTAGGCCTTGAGTTCGGCATAGTGGGTCGTGGCAAGTGTGCGGATCCGCCTTGTATGGCAGAAATTCAGGATGGAGATTGCCAGCGCTGCGCCCTCGGTGGGGTCGGTTCCGGCACCCAGCTCGTCGAAAAGACACAGACACTGCCGGTCGACCCGGCGGAAAATATCCACGATGGTCTTCATATGGGAAGAAAAGGTGGAAAGACTCTGCTCGATGCTCTGCTCATCACCGATGTCCGCGAAGACTTCACGGAAGAGAGAGAGTTCGCTTCGGTCACCTGCCGGAATATGAAGACCAGCCATACCCATCAGTTCAAAGAGTCCGACCGTTTTGAGAGTGACTGTTTTGCCGCCGGTATTGGGGCCGGTGATAATGATCATGTCATATTCGCTGCCCAGTTCAATGTCGATGGGAACAACTTTTTTCGGGTCGATCAGAGGATGGCGTCCCTGCCGGATATTGATATAGCATTTATCGTTAAAAACAGGCCGGGTGGCATTCTGCTCCATGGCAAGATCTGCGCGGGCGAAAATGAAATCCAGCCGGGTCATGTTTTCAGCGTCGTCCTTGAGTTCCATGAGGTGTTCGCCGGCTTCGGCGGAGAGAGCGGCCAGGATCTTCTCAATCTCCTTTTTTTCCTGCAGGACCAGTTCCCGCATCTGATTGTTGAGAGAGACAATGGCCGCAGGCTCGATAAAAAGTGTGGAGCCCGAGGAGGACTGATCATGAATGAGCCCGGGAACCTGGGATTTATATTCCGCTTTGACAGGGATACAATAGCGGTCTCCCCGCAGGGTGATCACATTGTCCTGCAGGTAGGCGGAATAGGTCGTGTTGACCATTTTTGCAAGCTGCTGGTGGACTTTGTCGCCGGTCAGCTGCATATCGCGCCTTATCTTGCGGAGCGCCGGAGAAGCATCGTCCGCAACCTGGTCCTCGGAAAGGATGCAGCGGCGGATCTCCGCTGACAGTCCCGGCACCGGATACAGGCAGTCAAAAAGGTCAAAAAGGACATCGGGCTGCTGTTCCGGTTCCGCGGACCAGCGGCCGGTTCCTGGATCAGAAGAGTTTTTCCCGCCGTCTTTTTTTGTATTATTTACATTGCGGGACTTGATCTCAGAACGTTCCCCATCCTTGCTGAGTCCGTAATTCCGGATTCTTCCGACGTTGTCGAGGAAGGAGGCCAGCTGCAGAAGCTCGGGCATAGAGAGAGACGCCCCTACAGACAGGGCGCCAAACATATAGTTAAAATCCCGGTTGTTTCCGAAGGAAATAGAACCCTTTCGAAACAGATGGGAAAGCGCGGACTCGGTCTCTGCCTGTGCATGTTCTATTTCAAACAGGCTGTCCATCGGCATCAGTTCCCGGCACATTTTTTTGCCGGGCTGTGAATCCGCATGCTCTTCCAGACGGGCGATGATCTTGTCATATTCTACGATGTGAAGTACTTTTTCGTTCATATGGCTTTCCTGAAAAATGAAATCTGCTGCCAATGCAGCCTTACAAATACGCGCTCTTATAGAGGGCTGTAGCACGCCGTTACACTCGGGTTTATGCGCTGAAAAGCGTGTAAAAGCACCTCTAATTCCGTGGCGTGTGAACAGAACCTGTTACTATCTGTATAGTATAGCACATGACTTTGGAGTTTTCATTTTTTCCTACAGATAGTATACTTGTTGGAAGACACGCTTGAGCCCGGTCAGGGCTGTAGACTCCGCACTAAACAGCAAATTGTTTGGTGTGGGTATGACGTGTGACGACACGCCGCACCCGGGTTTTTGTGCTGAAAAGCGCGCAAAAACACCTCGCATTCAGTGGCGCATGAACAGATAACCACGATAATTCCTCAGGAAGACCGGTATGGAAGATAATAAAAATAAGATTCCTCAGGATGACAGTGTCCTGCAGGATCCCGAAAATATCATAAAAAATGCAGAGGCGGATACGGAAGAAATCGTTGATTTCATGCACGAAGAGATCAAAAAGCGTCCGGTAAACCGCAGGAAATTTCTGCGCATGGCGAGAGAGACCATGGCCATTGCTGTCCTGTTCGGTGTGGTATCCTGCGTTGTTTTCGCAATCCTGCTGCCCAGCATCAACAATGTTCTGAATCCGGGAGAGGATACAACACAGACCCTGGACCTGCCGGAGGAGAAGCCCAGTGAGGAACTCACACCGGAGGATATGGTGGAAAATGAGCGTAAACAGGAGGCCTCCGAAAACAGAGAGAAGATCAGCGAAGAACTGGATTCTCTGCTGGATGAAAAAGTGGTCGGCGTGGAACAGTATAAAAGAATCGCTGCCTCTATGCAGGATCTTGCATCGAAAAACACCGGTATGATCGCAGAAGTGTCCGGGATTACGGCAGATACAGATCTCTTTGATGATGCATATGAAAACAGAAATACGACATCCGGGCTCGTGACCAAAAAGACCGACACGGATATTTATATTCTGGTACAGAGCTCGCGGGTTGCCGATGCGCACAGGATCATGGTGACTTTCCAGGGAGGAGTAGAAGCGGAGGCCCAGGTCAGGGGCTCGGACAGTGTCACTGGGCTCACGATCCTGACGGTTCCGACATCTTCAGTACCTGTCGGGAACAGGACCCTGATCCAGCAGGCAACATGGGGATCTTCTGTCGATTCGGTCATCACCGGCGCGCCTGTGATCGCAATCGGAAGTCCCACAGGGAAGGCAGGCTCTGTGGTCTACGGAAATGTGACGGGTGCCGGAGAAAGCCTGGATCTGGCAGACAATGATCTGTACCGTCTTTCAACGGATATTTACGGAAGCAGTGATGCAACGGGATTCCTCATCAATCTTGACGGAGCAGTCGTAGGAATGATCGATATGCGCTATAAAGACAGCAATATACCCAACATGCTCTGTGCTGTAGGAATATCCGAACTGCGTCCCGTCATACTCAGGATGGAAGAGGGAAAAACAAAGGCTTTCCTGGGGATTACCGGCAGCGATGTCACGGAGGAGATCAGCAGTGCAAACAATATTCCTACGGGAGTCTGGGTGACGCATGTGGAAGACGATTCTCCCGCCATGGCAGCGGGCATTCAGAAAGGCGATATCATTACCGGATTCGGAAAAAATGATATATTGCACATGGCCGGCCTGTCCGCGCAGCTTGCACAGACAGAGCCGGGCCAGGTCGTGAATCTTCGCATCATGCGTCGAAACGGGGATAACTTCGAGGAAATCAATGTCGCGGTTTCCACACAGTAAGCAGAGGTGCGGCAGAGCATCTTTTCTGCGCATTTACTGCTTCAGCTGTTTACGGCTTATTTTTGATGTAAAGGCCAAAAGTTGGTAAAAGGGACTCAGAATTATCGTATAACTCAACATCATATTCATTTTGCAATTACAGGATAATCGGTGTATTTTATATCAGGAAAAGACATCGGAAATAAATATTTAGAAAGAAACTTTTAGAAAGAGAGCAGAAAGAATGCGTTATATCAGTGATCTGAAGGACGGAAGCAGCGTAAAGGACATTTATCTTTGCAAAAAAAGGCAGTCACTTGTCACAAGGGCAGGGAAGGCCTATGAGTCACTGACTTTTCAGGATAAAACCGGCACGATCGATGCCAAAATCTGGGACCCGGACAGCATGGGAATCGGAGAATTCGGTGAGATGGACTATGTGGATGTTTCCGGAGAAGTGATCACCTTCCAGGGTCATCTGCAGCTCAATGTCCGCCGTGCCAGACTCTGCCACGAGGGAGAATATGATCCCGCCGACTATCTGCCTGTCACAGAGCGCAATATCGAAGATATGTTCAAGACGATCCTGAAGTTTATTGACTCCATTGAGAACCCCTGGCTGAAGCAGCTTCTGGAGAAGTTTTTTGTAGACGATACAGAGTTTGTCAAGGCATTCAAGCTTTCTTCCGCCGCCAAATCCGTACACCACGGTTTTATCGGAGGCCTCTGCGAGCACACTCTGGGCGTTGCCCAGCTCTGCCATTTCTACTGCAAGTGCTATCCTCTCCTCAAGAGAGATCTCCTTGTCAGTGTCGCCCTGCTGCACGATATCGGCAAGGTCCGCGAGCTCTCCGCATTTCCCCGCAACGATTACACGGAAGAGGGACAGCTCATCGGCCACATCGTCATCGGCTGTGAGATGATCAATGATAAGATCAAAGAAATCGACGGATTTCCTTCGGTTCTTGCGGCAGAGGTGCGCCACTGCATCCTGGCCCACCACGGAGAGTATGAATTCGGCTCCCCCAAAAAGCCTGCTATCATCGAGGCTGCCGCTCTGAATTTCGCGGACAACACAGATGCCAAGATGGAGATTTTTAAAGAAGCCATCATGGGAACAACTGTCGGCGAAGGCTGGATCGGCTACCAGAGTTTCCTTTCCACCAATGTCAGAAAGACCACGATCTGATCGAAAACAAAAGCCCCCTTTCGGGAAGACAGGCGTTTGAAAACATCCTGTCACCCGAAGGGGAGCTTTTTTAAAGAGAACGCGATTCAGATCAATGCCGTCCCGTCTCCTCCGAAAAATCGCTGTAGACTTCGCAATAGCGGCAGGCAAAAGAGATCGGCTCATTTCCGGCATATAGATGGGACACGTCACCAATCCGCCTGGCGCGGAAGAGGGCGGCTCCCGGTTCCCTTTCCTCAGTGAACAGCTCTGTGACAGAGGACGTGGACATGGCAAGATTCTGCCACAGGAAGAAAGGACTGGTCTTCCACAGGGCAGAGAGCATCACACAGGTGACGCCCAGATGGCAGAAGAAGGCCAGAGTTTCACGGCTTTCTTTCTCGACACGATAGAGCCCGTTTTCATGCACATAGCCATAGGAGGCCAGCAGTTCGTTGAAGGCGTTCACGACCTGGTCATAGCGGGTGGGCATCTCCGATTTCAGATAAATCTCGGAACTGCGCCAACCGAAGGGATCCATGAGTTCAGGATGCTCCGCATAGTAAATCTGGCCGATGTCCCATGGCCTGCGAAGCCGGTACATACCGGGAGTGAGGCTTTCTCCCTTTCCGGGAGTATCTCCCCGGGGAAAGCCCTTTGCCTCACTTTCCGTGGGAGGCTTAACCGGAGTGCCTGCCGGCGGTTCCGGCTTGACATTGGGATAAGCCGCCAGGAGCTCCGGCGTCCTGTTCAGATCCACCGGCGCATCAAATTCCTCCAGCCAGTCCAGCGTTTTTGCATTCATCCCGACTGCCTTCATGCAATAGGACGCTGTCTCCTGAGCCCGTCCCAGGGGTGAGACGAAACAGTGGTCCATCTGCAGAGAAGGAGCAGCCTGTGCCAGAAGCGCAGCTTCCCGTCTTCCCTTTTCTGTCAATGTATCGGTCGAATAATCCGGCTCTGCATGCCGTATAAATAACAAACGCAATTTTTTTCCTCCAGTGTAATGGAAATATTTTAAACTTGCTGAAAGGCAGTGTGTTCTGCTATTGTACCACAGGTACAGGCATTGCTGTACAAGCCTTTTTACAAGAAAAAACGACTGTGTATAATAGTTACAGCGGGATACTGAGCATTATGGACGCTTTCTGCGGAAAGTACGGAAAAGAGCCGGATCTGGTCATCAGCGGTTTTCATCTGATGAAGAAAACAGAATATACCGGTGATGAGAACAAAAGGAAAAATACATGAGACGAGCAGCAAACAGAAATAAACAAAAGCAGCAGGCACCTGCCAAAAATCTGCCATGCAGGAAAAATGACCGCGCCGTGATCAAAATCGAGGATATCGGGAGCGGCGGCGAGGGAATCGGATTTCTCAGGATTTCAGAACAGCAGCAGGTTTCAGATATTCAGAAAACGCATGCTGCAGGTGCAATAGGTGCAGGAGCAGAGGGCAGTGAAAAGAAGCCTGCAAAAAAAGGCTTTGCCATCTTTGTCAAAGACGCGGTGCCCGGCGACACGATCGAAGTGACCATCACCAAGGTGACTTCCCGCTATGCCTACGGTCATCTGGATCGGATCCTGGAGCCATCCCCCTTCCGTG